>Ga0247737_1000576_pt1 | contig 14880 bp, 20 predicted proteins | sample UWRJL028104C2_FD_180937 | JGI IMG/M metagenome (GOLD analysis project Ga0247737, IMG submission 180937) | Plant litter microbial communities from Arlington Agricultural Research Station in Wisconsin, United States - UWRJ-L028-104C-2 | ecosystem: Environmental > Terrestrial > Plant litter >...
CGATTTCGTAGGTGAACTCGACAAGGAACACCACTTCGTCAAGAGCGCCGTGCAGTCCTACAGCTACGATGGCGGCATCTGGGCCGTACCGCTTTACAACATGGCGATGAACCTCTGGTACCGAAAGAGCGTGCTCGATGCAGCAGGCCTCAAGGTTCCGGAGACCTGGAGCGACTGGAAGGCCGCGTCTGAAAAGCTCAGCACCAATGGCGTCTTCGGCATGGGATTGCCGGCCAACAAGCAGCTTTACACCGACCAGACCATCTACAGCGTCATGGTCAATGGCGGCGCTACCGAGATCTTCAATGAGGACGGAAGTTTCCGCTTCAACAATCCTCAGACGGTGGCAGCACTCGACTACTATTCCAGCCTCCAGAAGCTGTCACCGCCAGACAGCACGTCGTGGACGTGGGGCGAAGCGGAAGCTTGCTTCGTCTCCAAAAGCTGCGGCATGATCATGCAGTTCTCGGTTATTTCGAGCTACGACACCCAGGGCGGCGGTGACCCGGCAGACCTTGGCGTCGCGGCGATCCCGCATGCCGACGGCGAAACCGGTCACAACACAATCGCGTACGCGAACGCCGTCATGTTGCTGTCAAAGGACGATGCCAAGCGCAAGGCATCGGAGGAGTTCGTTCGCTACCTGCTTCAGCCTGAAACCTACGGCAAGTTCCTCAACATGGAACCTGGTCTGTTCATGCCGGTGACGGAAGATGGCGCGAAGTCAGAAAGCTTCTGGAGCGATCCCATGGTCCAGAAGTACAGGTCGCAGGTGGAAACGATCATCGCGAACTCGCAAAATGGCAAGCTGTTCGGCTTTACCAGTGGTCGTACATTCCCATCGATCGCAGCGGTTTCGGCGCAGAACGTAATCGCCGAAACCCTGCAGATGATCGTGGTCGGCGGGAAGACCGCGGCTGACGCTGTCGCTGCGGGCCAGGACAGAATGATCGAAGTCGCCAAGTAATACCCGGACGGAGCGCCGAATGCAAAAATCGCGATCACTCGCCATTGTCTTCGTGGCACCGGCGCTCATCGTCCTGACAGGCATTCTCGGCTGGCCGCTGGTTTCTGCCGTCCTGCTAAGCATGCAGGACGTCAGAACCATAGGCTCGGCGGGGCAATGGATAGGCCTGCATAACTACCAGGCCGTCCTGTCCAACCAGAGCTTCTGGATGGCAGTGGCCATGAGCATCATCTGGGTCGTCGCCAATGCCGCTGCGCAGACGGCGCTCGCGCTGATCACCGCACTGACCCTCAACCAGAATTTCCCAGGTGTGCGCATTGTCCGCACTTGGGTCATTCTCACCTGGATCGTGCCCACAGTCGTTGTTGTCATCATCTGGCGATGGCTGTTTTCGACTTCAGGTGGGATGATCAATCCGCTCCTTGCGCAAGCAGGAATGATCGATCGCCCGATTGGTTTTTTCAGTACGCCGTGGACGGCGATGGCAACGTTGATCTTCATCAATTCCTGGCGCTGGTTTCCGTTTATCGCGTTGATGATGCTTGCTGGTCTCACTCGCATTCCGTCAGATCTTTACGAAGCCGCTCGGATCGATGGCGCCAACGGTTGGCGAAGCTTCACGCGCATCACATGGCCCCTCCTTGCGCCAACGCTTGGTGTCCTGACCGTGGTCGGAACGCTTCTCTCGTTCAACGTGTTCGACATCATATGGCTGATGACGGCAGGGGGACCAGCGGGCGGCACGCGCACGCTGCCCATCATCATCTATGAGACTGCATTCAAGGGCTACAAGCTCAGCGAAGCCGCCACCATGTCCGTGCTGGCAACAATTCTACTGATGGCCTTTGCACTCCTAGCAAGTCGAACTTTGATGCGGGAGGACGACCGATGAAGCGCTCTTTCCCCTCGTCCCTGCTGCTTTACTTTTCACTTATCGTCTTGACACTCTTGATAGGGCTGCCGTTCTGGTGGGTGCTGTCGGGTGCGTTCAAGCTACCGCAGGAGATCATCGCCAGGGTGCCGACGATGGTGCCGCATTCCTTCACCCTGCAACACTTCATGAAGCTGCTAAGCGGGTCCGACTACCCGACCTACATGGTCAACAGCATGATCGTTGCGGTGTTATCGACTGCCGTGACACTGGCCCTAGCAATCCCCGCAGCCTACGCATTCTTTCGCCTTGCATTCCCCGGTCGCGAGATACTCTACCGCGTTATTCTTCTTGCCTACGCCTTTCCCAGCACCGTGGTACTCATTCCGCTGTTCGGCATGTTCGCAAAAATAGGTCTCATCGATACGCTAGCCGCGCTGGTCATCGTCAACGTGACGTTTGCGCTTCCTTTCTCCATCTGGATGCTGCGCTCGTTCTTCGCGTCCGTTCCCAAGGAGATTGAAGAGGCTGCAATCATGGACGGAACCCCGCCCACCATCATCCTGCGAAGGATCATGATTCCGCTGATCGCTCCTGGCATAGCATCGGTCGGCATTTTCGCGTTCATCTCTGCCTGGACCGAGTATGTGTTTGCGTCCGTCCTTATTCTTTCAGATGCGAAGCGGACCGTTCCGGTCGGGTTTTCGGGCATCATAGGTCAGTACCAAATTGACTGGGGCCTTCTACTCGCGGGTGCAAGCCTCGCTGTCTTGCCAGTCGTCATCCTCTTTGCCTTGGTCGGGCGCTGGTTCGTCAGCGGCCTCACCGAAGGCGCCGTGAAATAAGGGACCAAACCTTGGGAAAACTTCAACTCAAGAACATGAAAAAAGCCTTCGGCGAGACCGAGGTGATCCGCAACGTTGATCTGATGGTCGACGACGGTGAGTTCGTGGTGTTCGTCGGTCCATCGGGCTGCGGCAAGTCCACCCTGCTTCGCATGATCGCGGGACTGGAAACCGCCGACAGCGGAGAAATCGAAATCGACGGCATCGACGTATCCAGGTCCGATCCAAGCAAGCGCGGCATCGCAATGGTATTCCAGACCTATGCACTCTACCCGCATATGACGGTCGAGGAGAACATGGCGTTCGGACTGGAAATGGCCGGCATGCCGCTGGCAGAGCGCCAGCAATTGGTCGAGAAAACGGCCCGTACCCTTCATCTAGAACCCTATCTTAAGCGGAAGCCAAAGCAGCTCTCCGGTGGCCAGCGTCAGCGCGTGGCGATCGGCAGAGCCATCGTGCGCGATCCGAAGATATTCCTGTTCGATGAACCACTTTCCAATCTCGATGCAGAGCTGCGGGTGCGCATGCGCATCGAGATCGCCAAGCTCCACGCCGATCTCGGTGCGACAATGATCTATGTCACACATGATCAGGTTGAGGCGATGACGCTCGCAAGTCGCATCGTCGTCCTGCGCGACGGCCGTATTGAGCAGGTCGGAACCCCACTCGAACTCTATAGCGATCCCGACAACGCATTTGTGGCAGGGTTTATCGGCTCGCCGAAGATGAACTTCGTTCCCGCCACGGTATTGGGGCGAACGGAAGCTGGCGGCATGCGCCTGAACGTTCCAGATTTGGGCCTTGCCGATATCGTCGTCACGCTCCGTGATGCCAACTCCAAAGTACCCCAGCAGGTCGTGCTGGGTATCCGTCCAGAACACTTTCTTGATCCCGACACGGCAGACAGCGCAAACGTCAGCATGATCCCAGAAGTCGTCGAACATCTGGGGGGCGTGTCATACGCGTATACCGATGCGGGACGCGATAGTTCTCTCATTGCCGAGGTGCGGGGAAAGCCGGGCCTGAAGGTTGGGAACGAGCTCCGCCTCAGTGTAAGACCCGTCGATTGCTTGCTGTTCGACGGCGATGGCAAGCGACTCTAGCTGCAGACAGCAGATGCCGCGCATGTCGTCTCCTTCGCCGACCGCCTCGATCGACAACCAGGACGGCTCGGCGTCGGCGCCATACTGACCCCAGTAGAGTGACGGATGCGCATTGAAGATCTGCAGGCCACTCATCAGGAGCTGGCTGAAACAGAGCACGTTGATCCAATGCGTGATGCGGGTCACGCCGGAGTGGCGACGGATGAAGGTCTTTATGGGTGGTGCAGGCGGTGTTTCTCTGTAATCGTCGAGTGTCGCCATGATCGTGCTCAATTTCCCGGTTGTGCAGCGCCAAGCCTAGCTACGGTGTGCCGGGTGAGTTTGTTACAGGATCCAGCGAACTATTTGCGGAGTTAACAAAATCGTTGGCGGCTACTTTCTACATGGCTCGGTGGACGGTGTTGATCTGGGAAAACCTGGCGCCCCTTCGATGGCCATTGCTCATTCGGGCGCTGCAGACCGAATACATACCCTATTCGATTGCTTTTGCCGATCAAAAGGCGCAGGCTCATATCTTCAGTAAGCCATGTTCAGGGCGCTGCTGCTTTAGGGTCCTCACGCCCTAGCCCCGACTGAAAGGAGGACGATATGTCTTCCACACTTGCTCCTCGATTGCTGACCGCTTCGGATCTGAATGTGCTCCGAAAAGTACTGACGGATGCGGGCTACTCGAGTGATGTGCTGACCGGCACGTCCACTGGAACGGCCGCCAAAGTTCTGATCAAGCTGTTTCAGGCGGGCATGACAGACCCTCTTGAGCTTCAGAAGGAACTTGAAAGCCGCTTCGGACGGTCGGAACGGAAAGTCAGCGTCCCAAGCAACACGCTTCACCCGCTCGCTATCCGCGGACTGCCACGCGGCACGACAACCGTCTTGCACTGACCACTGAGCTGCAAGCACGACGAACAAGAGCGGCGCTCATCAGATCGAGCGGCCTACTTGGCAGCTGTCAATCTAAAGTTATCTGGATGCGACACACCCCAATCCACCCACTAAGTGAGAGGCATCTCGGATGCCTCAACTCCATCCTCTGCAGATGCGAAGATCGGACCAGAATGGCACTTATTTTTCCCAACAGAAGCAGAAGCTTCGACGAAACGAAAAACGGCGTTCGCTTCAGCGGCTACGACGGGATGTTCGAAGTCAAATTCCTTATAGAGGCTTCCGCGTTGAAACAGACGACGGAGGCGCAGTGTCTCAGTGCTTTCGATAGTGCGCGGGGCGCGGTTCAAAAAGCAGCAACGAAGCTTTATGAGCGCCGCCGCGGCAATAGCTTTACGCTGAGCGCGCAGGATTTTGGTTGAACCAAGTTTGGACCGGAAGACTTCAGCTGAAAGATGCAAGTGCCAATGCCATACCTCTCACGTCGCTATCTCTGGAAGAATGCCGCGGTTTACATCGGCCGTTTTCGCTATATCGAGTTTCTGATCAAATCGGCGCCGGCACTTAGCCTTGCCTTCATTGCGTACATCGCGCTGCTGCACGGGCGTTGAAAAATCGATGGAATCATCGTCCGGCTAAATGCGGCGCAGCAGGCCGCGTTGGGTTGCCACACGCTTCTCCTTCGACTTAGCTATAGGCTGGCGGCCTTCAGGCTCCCACCAAAATCAGTCTTCGTTTTATGGTCTTGATCCATCCGTTTGCCCCGGGAAATGGTGAAATTGGTGCGAGTGCTCGCCACGACCATGGCACGCACTCGTCTTCCAGCAATTAACGCCACTCAACCACACTCAACCACACGAAAATGTTGCGGGCAGGCGGTGGCGCCGCCGATCAGAGCAGAAACGTGGATCAGGCATGAAGGCGCATTTTTAGGTGCTGCGTCCAGATCAGTTCTGCCTGGGTTGCTTTATCGGCCTTGAAGAACGTCAGTATGTGACGTTTCTCCAGAAGTCTCTTTTCGTCAAACTCGCTGTCGAGATAGTCATCCTTCTCGCGGACACCTTCACTTTGGAGCACGATTTTGAGTTCGCGTAGATACCGTCCGGAGATATCAAAACTGACTTTGTTTTTTGGTGGCTCTCTCATGCAAATCTTTCCAGTTCTGCGGTGTTGGAGAAATGAGGGCAACGGGTTGGCAACACTTGCGCATGACATATCGTGCTGCGAATATTCACGGCGACGGACCGCCATGCGCTGTCATTTAGGGCCGTTTGGTCAGCAACCCTCGAATTGCATGGCGATGGAGCGCCTTGGCCTCGATCGGGGCGACGTATTTGTGATGACCGAATGCGGTTTGAAGTTCTGTGGCTAGGTCGGTATGGCCTTTCAAACCTCGCCTGAAAAGACCGATCAGCAACTTAGCCGCGGCGTTAAAATCCGCTGGCGCTGTTGTGATGACATCGCCGGTGTACCCTGCATCGGTGAGGACTTGTTGAATGATGGCGAGTTCGTCGGAATTAAGTCTCGCGGCAGATCCGTCGGAAGACATTTTGTCAACCTTTCGGTTGGGGCTAGGGTATGGAGGCCCTTAAACGGAAGCGCCCGTGAAAATTGCTTCCTGGAGAAAGGACTGTGCGCCGAAACGATCCGTGTAGCAATCGGAGAATATGTGCACCCGACCCAGCGACCGTGGCGCATTGAACGTCGTAAACCGCGCCGTATCGATAGCGATGGTTCGACACTGGCTAAATAGGCTTGTCCTTGTCCACGAATATCGCACTTAACGCTTGCTATTGCGTCTAAAGGAGCAGCTGGTGTTCGCTCAAGCGAGATTGACGATCGAATTCAAACCGTCGGAGGCAATGAAACAAAATCTGCGGAAATCGCGCTGCAACTTAACGCACCTGATTAAGGTCGGTTCCTGCGGATAGCTCGTTTGAGGTCTGGCCGCTTACATTTTCCGGTCTGGCACGAATCCCATGACGAATTCGGTGACCTTCTCCGACGCCATCTCGCAGGGCTTGAGCATCGGTCGCTGGCTAGACAGAACGTATAGATTGAAGGAGACGATTTCCTCCCCGCCTAGCTCCTCGGCGAAGAGCCAGACCCGGCGGCCGTCATCGGAACGCTTAACGGTCGATCCCCATCTTCGCCCATCAAAATGGCCCTCGACATATCCTTTGGGAAGTGCTTCCAGCGCCCGCTCGAAATCCGGCGTCGCCGTGGTCGAGGTGGCGTTCATGCCAGGAGACAGTCTTCGCAAATCCCGCAACAGTCCTCGTCGATCGCGGCCGGCCGGCCGCAGCAGTCGCAACGTGACATCATACGCTTCGGGCAGGTGTCCCTCTCCGGCGGCAGGATGTCCATCATGTCTTCGTCGAACACGGTCTTGAGGATAAGGTCGTCCATATCGCAACTCCGGGGTATTCCTCTTGAGATGGTGATGTCGGCTTTGCGTTCAAGATCGGCACCTGACGGTTTGGATACGGACGACATTTCGATCTGATGGCCCGAATCTCTTCGCCTCCCTTTGAAGGCCATTTGCCATCGCGACATGCGCGGACTGAGTATCGATAAGCGACATCCGGGAACACCATTCGCAACTGCCCGATACAGGTGCCATTGGCCTTCTCGAACCGTGCATTCCACGCATTGTCACTCGAAGCGTTGGCAAACTGGGCAACGGCGAGCATGGCGCGCTCGTCCGCCCCTGCATTGTCGATTAAAGAGGCTGCCCTCTCGATGCGTTGTGGTTAACGAGCCGAGAAGCCGAGACAAAGAGAGGGTGTCTGGGCGTCTGTTCGGTTTCGAGTCCGCGTTCATGGGTTCACAGTCCACGGGTCGTATGCGAAAATGCTGATCGAGGAGAACGTTCCGGGCATCAGGTGCCACCGTGTTCGGGCGTGGCGAAGTCATGGGTGCTTTTGTACACTCAACGAACGCGGCGATGCCATTCAGGCATGGGAAACTGTCACCGAATCTTAATCAGAGGCCACCGAAGAAGCGAAGGACGCCGCCACCCGTCACTCGGGTGTGCTCGTCCTCCGCCGGGATGGGAAGCCTGCGGCTGGCGAAGAAGGCGATCCGATGTTTGTATTCCGGCTTGGAAAAACGGGCGACTTGGACTAAGACCGCAGCATTATTGTCTTCTTCGACTTTGCCTTCTCCTGACCTCCGCGGCCTTCTCCCGGCCGAACATTGCGCCGTTAGACAACGTGCGGAGGCCGATCCCCACGCTCAAGCCGGGGAAGTGCTCATCGACCCTGCTGTATGAGATTTGCCTTGGCCAAGACGCGTTCGAGAGACATGATGACTCCAGCGGGTAGCGACGACATTCCATCTTACCCGCCATTGTCGTACAATAGCTCTAGTGACGACGATAGCGCCGTGACGATGCCGCCGCTCAAACTTAGTCTCAGGGCCACAAGGGGTCGCTGCGCAAAAGCCGTAGCAAGCCCTGCCTATCTTAGACGGGGCTTGACAGCGTCGAACGAAGGGTTGTTCCGCGTCCAGTCCGGCATGCGCTCTTAAATGGACATGCGACGGGTCACGTATCACGCCCTTGTGCCTCTACATGCTCCTTCAATTCGTCGCGGCTGATGTATATGTCGGTCGCCCCAGCTTCGTGCTGTGGGTGAGAAACTTCCACGTCGATTTCTTCCGGAAGCGACAGAGCCTGTTCCGCGCTCATCACGCCCATTGGAATCCGCTGGCCGCCGGAGGTAACGGCGACCTCGACGATCGTGGCGATTTCAGGCTGCTCCGCACCGTCACTCTCCTCGTTGGGGTGGGGGGCGCCGCTCGAATGGGCCGCGTTTTCGAGTTCAATCGGCATCTACTTCCTCCTGTTCAGGCAGAGAAACGCAGACGGAGTCCGGTGGTTCCAGATGTCTCCAAATTCGGTGGACTAGGCGTCGTCGCCGATTCCCACGAACGAAGCTACTTGCGCAACGATATCGCGTTTAGGACGATTTATCGGCTGGTGTCTCGATACGACCGGATCCTTCCCCATCCTCGACGGCTCCCTCGGCAGGCGTGCCGAGAGCGGACGAGGCGCCAGTCCGTCCAGCGAAGGTGTCGAACACGGGTTCCTTGTCAGAATTGCCCGAGAGAGCCTTGCGAACGCCCTTCGCTGCTTCGACGCCCAGCTTTTCTCGTCGTAGTTCGGCCTCGTTGGAATCGGAAGCTCTGGCGTCGTCGGTTTCTGATTTAGGTTTCATGGTCATAAAGCACATCCTTTGTTGTTGTCACTTATGGAAGCTTCGGATTGACGTAGTGGAGCAAGGCAAGAGCAGGAATCCACTGTGACGAAAGACCACGGGTGCTCGTTGGACATTCGTCAGTTCAACTGCCCATCGGGGCGATTTGGATAATTCACGGACGGTGCCGGTGCATCCCTGTCGATGCTCTCGCCCCAATATTCCGCTAGGTTCATGCAAATGCTGACAGCATCAATGCGCACACCAAAATTACCAGAACCGGCTTTCCGCGACGCCCTTGGCGCGCTTCGGCTGCCGTTTCGGTAACGGTATCCGGTCCATCGGGCCCGCTGGCAGGGTCGGTCATCACATATCGTCGCGCGCGGCTTCACCGCCGTTGTGGTTAATATCATAATTCAAGTCAAAATCCTTGACCGTCTCCTTACCGGGCGGGTCTCGATTAACCGTGGAATACTCCGACCCTGTGATGACCGTCGGTTTTGCGCTATGAACGCCGGAGGCCTTCCGGTCAGCTTGCGACGGCGCGCATTGGACGTTTGCATCGTCTTCAGGATTTGCCACCTGAGTTCTCCGTTGATGCTATGCAAACCTCCATCGCACGCCGATGTTCCATCCGGTCAAGACTCGCTCGCATCCGCCAGCTCCCGCTGGAGCTCCTTCATCCGACCGCCATAGATTTAAATCAGGCGGACAGTCGGTCTTCCTTCATCCGAAGTCTCACGACGAGTCCGGTCGCCGCCCATTCATAGGAAATCGAACCGCCGAGGTGGCCGCCGACGGTTCTCTGGACCAGCTTGCTTCCGAAGCCCTCCGAAAACTGCGGCGCCTCCGCGACGGGACCTCCGTGTTCTGTCCAAACGATTTCTACAACGCCGTCTTCAATCTCGCCGGAGACGTCGAGTAGACCTTGCTCGACGGACAGTGCTCCGTATTTCAGCGAGTTCGTCGCGAGTTCGTGGATGACAAGGGCGAGGCTCGTTGCCGACTTTTCCCCTAGACCCATGCGCGGAACGGCCACGCGAATTCGCCCGGCGAAAGCGACTTCGTCGTCATAAGGAGCCAGCAGCACCGTGAACAGGTCGCCCAGAAGGGCCGCGTTACCCTGACCGTCCGGCAGCGGGCGGACCAGGTCGTGCGCCCGGCCCAGCGCACTTAGACGCTCCGTCAACTGGCTGACCATGGCTTCCTTGGTCTCCGTGCCCCTGGCCGTTATTGCCGTCAGGCCAGACGCGAGCGCAAGAAGGTTCTTCACGCGATGGCTCATCTCCCCTGCGAGGAGTTCATGCCCCTCCTCCGCTTGTTTGCGGCCGGTGACGTCAAGGAAGATGCCCGTCATCTTCTCGGTATTGGGGTCTCCCGAGTTCCCCTGACCTCGCGCTGAAATCCAGCGCACTGTCTCATCGTTGGTTATGATTCGGAAATCGATCTCGAACGGACCGTCGATTGCTCGTGTTGCGGTGAAGGCCGTGCGAACCCTTTCACGGTCGGCCGGATGGATCTTTGCCGAGAGATCCTCGAAGGTCAGGTCTCCGTCGTCTATCACCTGCCAGAGATCGCAAGCCTTCTCGTCCATCACGAAGGTGTCGTCATCGATGATCCACATCCACAACGCCACCCCCGCCGACTTCATCGCGTTTCGGAATTCGGCCGCCGTCCATTCAGGCAGGGGCGTACTACGTCTCATCGCGGACCCTTCCAGTCTTTACTGTTGAAATAACGTGTACGCGCTCGGTGGATGCCGGACAAACGGAAACCGCTCTACTCCATCAGGTAACTTGGCTGTCGGGAACACCAAGGGCAAAACGGCGTTTGTATGCGGAAGGAGAACAAAAATGTCCCGTTATCTTGATGCACCTCTTCCTGAGGTTTCGACCGATGCCCCTGATATTGCCACGACGATGCGAACCAACCCACGCGTCAAAGTCATCCTCTGCTCCACCGGCGCCGCGATGTTAGGCCTCGTGGTGATTGCGCTAATTGTCTCCAATGTCTTTTGAGGCGCGCTCTCGATCCCGAGGCCAGACCTCCGACGTACGGTATGAAGCCCGGCTTGACCGCGATGGGACGTGGATGGTTGCAGACTCGTTCACGGATCTTCCCGCGGCATCGAACGGCCGTGATCTGGTCATGCTGCGGAAAGACGATGCCAACGAGATGGCCGCCGATTTGAACCGTTGTGAAACGGAGGGCTCTCAGAGCCCTCTCTTCTGATCCTAGGCTGCGGGACGAGCGAGCGTCCGGGATAGCACTTGACATGACGTCGCGATCGAGCGCGCAGGCTCCAACGCCAGAGTTTCATCCGCACGGCTAGCGGCGGGGCCTTCGATTATGACGTTCGAGCCAAGCATCGAAACCTTGGGATCCCTACAGTGGAATAAGGGGATTAGCAACTGCGGCCTCAATGGACGCCGTCGGAGGCAACATGACAAAGTTGCATTGTCGAGCATCTCAATGCTACGCTGAAACGTGCTGAACTGAGCCGCATGCCTTTCGTGGCGTAGCTGATCAAGATGGCGAAGGACGCGGCTGCCCGCCTCCCAAAAAAGAAGTCCGGAGCGCGGCTTGACATCTCAGTAGCGCGGTGGCGGCAACGCGTCCGCTGCGAGCACCAGGCTCGCTGGTGGCAAGCCGCTGTCGTCGCCGCCAACCAGATCAGAAAGATACGCAATAGCGTTTGCCATCCCGTTCATGGTGTATGGCTTCTCGATGGCGCCAATTGCGCCTGCGAAGTCAGCGGGTAGCTTCTTGATGTTGCCACTGACAAAGACGTATGGGATTCCTTGCTTGGCGAGTTGACGTCCAAGGTCGATGCCGGTTGGTCCGTCCTGGAGATGAATATCGACGAACGCGAACTCTGGCGGCCCCGCGCGCACCAGCTCAAGCGCCTGCTCTTTTGTCGCCGCAATCCCGACGACCGCGTGGCCTGCTGCTTGAATTTCGTGCTCGAGCTCCATGGCGAGGAGCATCTCGTCCTCGACGATGATCACTTTCAATAGGGTATATCCTTTTCGTGTTCGACAAGAAGCGTGACCTCCACAATGGTCCGTGCCCCTTCGTTGCGCCGTTCAATTCTGGCCTCTAGCTGCCGCGCTGATGCTTCGAGCAGCATACGGCTCACCTCGGCGCTGGTCTCGTCTGGTTCGACAGGCTGCGAGGTGTCTTCCACTCTGATGAGAAAGTGACCATTACGCCGCTTCACGACGATATGTATCTCTCCCCCGCATTCACCAAGGCCTCGGAGCACGGCATCCCCGACGAGCTCGTTGACGATTAGCGAAAGCGGTGACGCCTTCACTGCGGGCACATACACCGGGGATAGATCGAGTGTGAGAACGACGTCGTCGCGTCTGAGCGCCCCGACCAGATCGGTCGCCAATTCTCGAGCGAATTCCGCAATGTCGAAGCGGGCCACGTCATCCGTCGTGAACAGCTTTCGCTGCACGGTACTGATTGCTTCGATCCGGTTGAGAACCGACATCAAGGCCTGGCGCTGCCCTGCGTCCTGGGTAAGCCTTGCCTGCATCTTGACGATCGACGCCATCGTCAGGAGGTTGTTTTTGACGCGATGATCGACTTCATGGACGAGTAGCGATCTTGCAGCAAGGGATGCCTGCAAGTCGCTGGTTCGCTTCGCGACAGCTTCCTCGGCCTTATGCCGTGCGGCGGCGAGCTCGGCCTCCTTGCCTTTCACGTTGCTAAAGTCGAGCTGTGACGAGAAGAAATAGACGATGCGACCGTCCTCGTCTCTCACCGGGCTTATGAAAAGCGCGTTCCAAAACGTATTGCCATCCTTTCGGTAGTTGAGAATGTCGACGGCGACGTCACGTCCATCCGCGACTGCTTCGCGGATGGACGTGACAGTATCAGGGTCGGTCTCGGGTCCCTGCATCAGTCGGCAGTTGAATCCGACCAGCTCCTCGTTCGAGTACCCCGTAAGGCGTTCAAAAGCTTCATTGCAAAAGATGATAGGATTGTCTTGCTGATTGGGATCGGTAACGATCATCGGCATCCGCGTCGCCTTAAAGGCGGCGGCGAAAGGATCTTCACGCACATGCGACGCCACAAGTTTGTCTCCAGCGAGACGCGCATCTGTCTGTTTTTGAAAACCTTCGGTCATCGCCGGCCCCCGTTTGTCGGGTGGAAATGGTCGAAAGATCGGTTTAGTTCCGAAACTCTTTTCTGGCGCCGTCTCAACATGTTGGCGTGCAATGAAGCCTGGCTAAGGACGTTCGCAACTGCCGCAAACGATCCTGGGCAACGACATATGCAAGCAGCCGTTCTCACTCGACGGACAGTCAAGACCCGATTCAAAGCACGTGGACTCTTCCAGCTCGCCTTGCCGCGCAAGCTCGCATAACGTCAACCGCCGAGCCCGCAGCAGTGTCTTCAGATTCGCTCCCGGAGCCGATCGCATAGATCGCCAATGTCGTCGAGATTCTTGTCTTATTTGGACCGTGACGGCTCTCCTTGAACGATGGCCGAATAAGTGGGCAAGCCTTTACGGCCTCAAGCAACACTCCGGAATGGCGCTCGCGTTCATCGAAGAAACGCATCCCGGATTCAGCGGGCACTTACCAGCGCCAAGACGTCCATCACCCCCGATCCCTACTTCGGACCGTCCACCAAATTAGCAGCGATGGTCGCAATCGCTAGCTGGACTGGCATCGACGACTGGCACAGACGCTCGACGATTTCCAAGCCAATCTTCGACCCTAGAAAAGCGTGCATTTGCGGTGTCAGCGAATCACGCGACGGTTCGGGCGCCCCGATGAAATCAATGGGGAGACCGTCGAAAAAGTACGACGAGGGCACGGTGAGGAAATGCATCATGGCGAACATGGTTGACGCACTGACGCGGTTCGTCCCCCGCTCATACTTTTGAACTTGCTGGAAAGTGACGCCGATTGCGTCACCCAGTTGGGTCTGAGAAAGCCGTTTCGCTTTTCTTGCGAAAGCGATTTGCTGTCCAACATGTACGTCAACCGGGTGTGGATTCCCGTCGTGCACCGAGCCGCCACGAAAAAATTGCGTTGTTTGTTTTTCCAAGATCGCCTCCGTAAAAACAAATAGTACGAATCGATTATGTTTAAGAGGTGTCTCTGGAACTTCCTCGCGAGAAAAGGGTTTAGGGGATGTTGGGCTACCGAGCCGTGCCTGACTCCAGCGACCTAGCCCCGCTTTCGCGGGGCTTTTTTTGTCTAAGTTCCTCGGACGATGAAACGGTGCGTGGAGCAGACTTTACATTCTTGCCGCAGGAGTGGTTTCGGCGGCACCGTCGGCTCTTAGAGCCCAACCTGGACTCCTAGCAGCAGCTGCCGCCTAATTGCCCCAACCTCATACCCCCGAACTTATTTTTGTAAATCGGGGAACCTAACCGGCGGAAAGAGATTTACGCACGGGCGTCAAGTATCAGCAACGTGGCGCTAGGCGGAGGGCCTCATTCCCCTCAAAGCAATCAGGCTGTTCGCTGCTGCCTTACCGAGCGCTACATGTTTTCGCGCATCGGTTGACTGGTTTTATGAGGCGCGTCTATTTGCAGGATAAAAATTTGTCGTTGAAAGTTCTTCGCAAACACATCTATCGATCAATCAAATATCGCCTACTGCGTCCGATACCCCCTCCCCTCAATCAGCCGTTTCGGCTACCAGTAGTGGTGGTCGGGTCAGCGCCTGGCTCAACACCTCCGCATGGCTTCCCTAGTCAATATCACGTGGTGACGGTGAATGCGTCTCAGATTGCCGCACAACGGTGGGGGCTTGCTGTTCCCGATATGACGTTCATGCAGTTCAGCCCTATCATGAACACCGACTTGCACGGTCAAGAGTTTCGCCAGGTGCTCAGTGGTAAACAGACTAAATCGCTATATGCTTTGCTTTGGAGCGACGGCGAAGTCGCTTTGCAGAAGAGGCTTGATTCCTTCGGGTACAGCTTCGATGAACTTTATATGGTAACCCGCTATGAGAGGATGGCTCTTCTCGATAAGGTTTGTGGA
>Ga0247737_1000577_pt1 | contig 14879 bp, 17 predicted proteins | sample UWRJL028104C2_FD_180937 | JGI IMG/M metagenome (GOLD analysis project Ga0247737, IMG submission 180937) | Plant litter microbial communities from Arlington Agricultural Research Station in Wisconsin, United States - UWRJ-L028-104C-2 | ecosystem: Environmental > Terrestrial > Plant litter >...
CCCGACTATCCACCAAGCCATCGTGCCACGTCGACGGAGACCTGGGCTCAGGACCGCAGCAGAGCCTTACAATCTGATCCCGCGTCTGTACGCCTCGTGCGGTATCCCTGTTTCCGGTTGGGGTTGATTCATGGTGGATCGCGCAAAATCCACGCCGAACAGGCTGCTCGTGGAGGCGCGCCGACGGCGCCTATCTCCTTCCGGCTCGGGCCGTCCGATGTCTCGGCAGGAGCTTGCAGAAGCGGTCAACACATACCTGGCGGATAGGTATAGCGCCATAACCAGTCTTGACGAGAACGACATCGGGAAGCTGGAGCGCGGCGAATACCGGTGGCCCCGTGAGCAACGACGCGAGGCGTTGCGAGCTGTGTTGCACGCGCAGAGCGATCAGGATCTCGGGTTCTACATCGTCCGCGGGCCGCGAACGGCACCGATGGACGAACACAGCAACGAGCGGGGTCCCGACGCCTCACAGGCCGTTGCCGCCCGTCTACAGGAGATCAGCAGTGGTGCTGTCGACAGCAAGATCGATGTCGGCCTGGTGCGGCGAGCGGGCGCAGCGTGGTTCGGGATGCTGCCCGACGACCTGTTGGACCTGCCGGGCCCTTGGTCAACGCAGATGGAGGCACCTCCCAAGATCGAGCAAGCGCATGTCGAAGCACTCCGTCGCAGCACGGTCCTGTTCGAGCAATGGGACCATCAGTACGGCGGCGGGCTCGCGCGGGCCGCGATGAGCGGCCAGTTGGAGTGGGTTTGCCGTGCAGCCCGCACGTCGACCATGTCCGGCGCCACACGGCGCAGTTGGCAGGCTTCCGCCGCCCGCCTCGGTGACCTCGCTGGTTGGGCGTGCTTCGACGCCGGTGACGCGCCCCAGCTGGTGGAGCGCTTCTTCTTGAAGGCGATCCAGCTCGCGGGAGAGGCCGACGACGTCCAGCAACGTACCCATACGGCTACGTCCATGAGTCGGCATCTGACCTATCTCGGCCGAACGGACGAGGCGCTGGAGATGTCCAGCCTCGCTCGCCTCGGGTGGCGACATTTGCCGCCGCTCGGCCGTGCGGTCATCGGCATTGTCGAAGCCCGCGCACACGGCAAGATCGGCAACACTGCCGCATGCCGGGAGGCGGTGGAGCTTTGCGATCACCATTTCGCGACCAGCACTCCGGACGGGCTGCATGACGAAACGTGGGGCTATTACGCCGATGAGGGCCAGATTCTCGGCGATGCCGGCCACGGCTTGTTCGACCTGGCCCTTCGGAGTGATGACCACATCCAGGCGGAGATCACCATCAGCCGACTTGAAGCTGCCTACGCGCTGCATCCTGCCGATATTGTTCGTTCGCGAGCGCTCACGATGATCAGGATCGCATCGTTGAAGGCCCGTCACCGGGACATCGACGAAGCGTTGGCTGCGGCCGAAATCGCCGTTGCTGAGGCCGGTCAGCTCCAGTCACATCGCGTCACCGATGACCTTAGGCTCCTCAGCAGAATCCTTGACCGCGCCGTCACCAGTCGTGGCGATCAAGAACGGGTCGAGACGGTACGAACCGACATTGCGACCCTGGTCAATACCTCCGCCTAAAACCCGGTCCACCCCGCTGGCGCGGTCCCATCTCGAAGGCTGGCCAGGCGATGCCGCAACTGCCGTTCCCGTTCGGGATAGTCTCCGGCCGACTGTGCGAGCCAGGTTGTCATCCGCAACATGCGAACTCCCCGCAGGATCGGCCACGCGGAGCCCGTTCGCACGTCGTAGCCATAGGCGTCGGCGAACTGACGGTACTGGTCGAGCGAGAACCACCCGCATTCGTGATAGAGCGCGGTCAGGGTCAGATCCCACTCCGGTGGACCGACGGCCACGGTCTCCAGGTCGATGAAAGCGACCCGCCCTTCAGGGTTCTGAAGAAGGTTGTCCATGTGCGCATCGCCGTGAACCACGGCCAGGCCCAGCGTGAAACTGGCCCGACTCCACTGGTCAGCGAGCCGACTGCGGAACTCGCTGAGGAATTCCCGATCCTCCGCCCTCAGGGCGGCGCCGAGGGCCAGTCGATCTTCGAAACCACTGAACGGATCGACCTTGGGAAGCAGGTTGTCTACCGGCATGGGAATGCTATGCAGCTTGCGCAAGCAGTGGGCGAGTGTGACGAGGTCAGCCGGTCGTCCGTCGGCCAGGTACTCCCAGAACGACACCACGAATCGGTCGACGACGACCGGGACCGGCACCATCGGCCGGGCGATCGGTACGCCCCGCGACTGCAACCAATCAGCGGTGCGCAGCTCCGCGGCGACTCGCTCCACCGCGTCCCGGCCTCGGACGATCCGTGCCAGGGCGCCGGCGCCGGGAAACACCACGACGCCGTTCTCGCCGACCCGAAGGACACGGGCGCCGCTGACGGAGAGGCCCTGCTCAGTGGCTGCTGCTACGGCAGCATCAGTCGCCTCGTCCGTCCGCACTCGTCTATCCTGCCGCACCCGGGCGAAAGCTGCCTGCTCCAGCCATAAGGCGACCGGACCTCTCCGAGAGTAGGGCACACCAGATCTGGATCACCGCGACCATGAGTCCCATAAAGCACAAAAGGCTCACCTCCTGCGGTGTTGCGGCTGCTAGTGGGGGGCGGAGCGAGCCGTCTTGGCTCGCTCCGCCGAGGCGGCCGATGGGTCAGCGCGGTCCCGATCTACCGGCTGTCCATGATCTGTAGGAGTTTTTCGGCCAGCCACTGTCGTCCGTGCGGGAGGGCGACGATGTGGGGTGCGTTGATCCTGGTGGCGTGGTCGATGGCGCGTCGGTCGTCGGGGGTGAGTGCGGCCACGACGACGATGCCGCCGCAGTACAGGGGTTTGCGGACGCGTCCGACGAGGTCCACACCGATGATGATCATCGGACGGCGGCGGGCGTTCCTGCGGCTGTCGGGGAGGGAGTCCGTGACGTCGATGTCGCATCCCGCTTGCTGCTCGACCTGTTCTACTTCCTGGCGGATCCAGGAACTGGCGGTGATGGCGATGGCCGGATACCAGAGGGGCCGGGACCTACTTGCCATGGTCGTCCTCCGAGTCTCCTGCCGCTTCTGGGTGGGTGATCGACCGTTCGATCTCTGCCGGGCTGATTCCGGACTTCACCGCCCAGAGAACGGCGGTGGCGTTCTCGTTCGCCGGATCGGCCCTCAGCGCACGGCGTGCGGCCAGCTCGGCGAGCATGCCGTCGCCGAATCCCCACGCGGTGATGGCGAGCAGCGTGGCGGGGGCGGGGACGAACGGTTCGGGTGCTCTGCGGGTAACTTCGGTCCAGAACGCGAGGTGTTGCGGGCTCGGCTCGGTGCGGCTCAGGGCCAGGCTCCAGATCGATGGGCGCGCCAGCAGGACCAGAAGCCAGGCCAGTTCGGTCTCGTCGGGTGAGACGCCGCCGACATGTCGGCGGAGAGCCTCGGTAACGGCCGGTGCCGCAGTCTCGTGGACGTCGTCACCCTGCATGTCGAGGCGTGTGGTTGCCTCGATGATCGCTCGCTGGATCGTTTCGCCGGTGGCGGTGGGGTCCGGTTTGAGCAGGGCGGCCTTGGCGTCCCGGCTGGGTAGGGCGACCACGCCGGCGTACGTTGCCTCGGCCGGGATCGGCGAGGCGGAAGGGTCGAAGGGTGTGCCGTCCGCCGGGCAGTCGGGGTGGGTGCAGTCGAGGTGGTGGATGCGGTTGTCGGTCACGCGCAGCGGTAGGCGTACGGGTAGTCCGTCGATGGCGAAAACGGCGGCGACAGTGTGCAGTGCCGGGTCGAGGTCGGTGGCGGAGCCGTAGCCGATGAGGACCATGGTGGGGTTCGGGTGGGCTCGGAGGGCGACGTCGGCGATGTGGTGGCTCATGTCGAGCAGCGCTGCGGTGGGGTCGTCGGGTCCGGGGAGGTCCAGGCGTGCGCCGAAGACGACGAGGTTGTCGGCGACGGCCATGACGACGATGCTGCCGTCGCCGGGTTGGAAGCCGAGCAGGTAGGGCACGACGGCGACGAGGTCGACGTCGCTGCGGATCTGCAGTTGGAGTACGGCATCGGACATGAAAGGGCTCCTTGGCCAGGATCTGGTTTCGCTGCTGGTGGGGTGTTCGAGTCGGCTGACCACCGGGGCAGGACGCAGGGCGGCGTGGCGCTGTGCGTAGCGGGGCAGGTCGAGCTCGGTGAGGCGCGCATCGGTAGGGCGGCGTTTGCTCCGCCGGGACAGCCGACGTCACGTACGGGATCGGCTGCGCCGTGGTGGGTGAGGTTGGGCCTCACCCACCACGGGCGGGATCACTCGGGTGTGCTGTTGCCGGTGTCGGGGCGTCCGCGCAGGACGCGGACGGTGGTGCTCAACTTGATGGGCAGGTCCGGGTCGCCCTTGAGGAAAGGCTGGATGTCGACGGGCCGGCGCAGGCTTCGGCCGGGGCCGTACGCCTGTTGGCGTTCGTGGCCGGAGACCCAAAACCGGTGGTCGGGCTTGGCCCGTGTCCGCGTGCCGCCCGGCCGCGGATCGGCCTCGGCCGGGGTGGTGCGGGGTTTGATCCGTACGGTCTTGACCTCGGGTGCCGGGCGGCGGCTGCGCTGGTAGGCCCGGATCGTGCCGGTGGGCAGTTTCGCCGCCACGGTGTCGGCCATCTGCTGGTGGATCAGCAGCCAGGTGGTGACCAGCGGGCTGAGCGGATGGTCACCGTCGAGGGCGGCCCGGCGGGTGAGATGTTCAACGTGGATGGGCAGCAGCCAGCCGATCTCGTGCCGCAGCTGCGGCATGAGGGTGTCGGGGACGGCGGTGCCGATGCTGCGGTAGCCGAGCAGCTGCCAGCCGTCGGTGCTCTGGGTCCAGGAGACGGCGGCGAGTTCCTCCTTGGCGCCGACCGGTTCGGCCCAGACGATCAGGCCGTCCGGGGTCGGTGCGAGGTCGTCGGTGAGTCGGGCGGTGGGCTGGTCGGTGCTGACTGCGGTGACCAGGCCGGTGAACTCGTCGTTGACCCAGTACATCGGTGCGACGTCGAGCTGGTCGGCCAGGTGCCGCCGCTGGATCGGCTCGTTGATCGGGTCGGGTAGCCGCACGCTGCCGCGGAGCAGCCCGGTGAACCGGTCACGGACCTTCGGCAGCATGTCGGCGGTGATCCGGGCCGCCGGCCACGGTGTGGTGGCCAGCAGGGTCCGGTCTTCGCGGCCGATGACGATACCGCGGTGCAACAGGTTCAGTTGGGTGTACTCGATGCTGCCGGGACGCCAGCCGACCAGGCCCGCGCACCGGGCGGTGAGCGCGTCGATGTCGTCAGCCTCGATGAGCTGGGCGCACGGGTAGCAGACCTGCCAGTGGTCGTTGTAGGTCTGCACGACACCGGCATCGATGGCCAGGAGTTGGATGAGCCCGGTCTGGTAGTCCCAGACCGGCAGGCCGGTGGAGCAGGTGTGGCAGCTGTGGAAGACGTCGCGCAGCAGGGCGGCACTGATGGGGGTGACCGGGTGGTCCTTCTCGGCGACCGGGTGCCGGTAGCTGACGCGCCCGCCGTCGTGGTGTTCGGTCAGGGCCTCGCGGCAGAGGGCGCAGGCCATCACGTTGGCGAGGTTCATGCTTCGCCGCCGTTCGGGGTGCGACGCTGGTCGCGCAGGCGGGGTCCGCGGCGCGGCGGGCGGGTGGGCATCGTCATGCCGGCCCGGTAGAGGACGTACTGGTTCCCGCCTTGCTGTTTGGCGTGGTACATGGCCATGTCGGCGTGGTGCAGGGCAACGCCTTCGAGCAGGTCGGTGCTGGAAGCGACGGCGATGCCGAGGCTCGCGGTAACCGTGACGAGGGCGGGCCCGTCGTCGGTGCGAACCTCGACCGGTTCGGCGATCACGTTGGTGAACAGCAGGGCCATGTGCGCAAGCCGCGTTGCGTCCAGCGGCGCGATGACGGCGAACTCGTCGCCGGCCAGCCGCGCGGCGTGCCCGCTGTAGAGGGCGGCGAGTCGCGCGATCCGGACGGCGGTCGCCTTGAGCAGGTCGTCTCCGGCGTCGTGGCCATACGCGTCGTTGACCTCTTTGAACAGGTCGAGGTCGATGAGCACGGCGACGATCTGCCGGTACTCGGATCCGGCGATGGCGGTGTGGATGGCGCGTAGACCGGCGCGGTTGTTCAGCCCGGTGAGCGGGTCATGGGTGAGCTGCCAAACCTTGTCGGCCAGGTCGTCGCGCAGCCGGGCGATGATCAGCCGGGTAGCCCTGCGGCTGGTCAGGAGGCCGATGACGGCTCCGAGCGTGGCCGCCACGAGGGTGGCGATCACAAGGGATGTGGTGAACACTGGGTTCCTCCATTTCTGGTGGAGAGACCCGGGACGCGCGTTTTCCAGGCGAGGCGTCCCGGGTTCCGGATACGACGACGGCCCGCCTTCTGGCGGGCCGTATTTGGTGCTTCGGGCGCCGTGTACGGCGGCCCGGGTCAGGTGGTCTCGGGCGTCGCGATCGAGCCGTCCCAACTGAAGGTGGCGCCGACACGAGCCGGGTATCGCCCGGCGGAGCCCTTCAGGCCGGGCCGATCGGGCGGGCGTGGCTCGTCGGTGCGGGGCCGCCGGCCGATCACCTGGGTGGCGCCGGGCGGAGTCCCCTGGGGACGCAGTTCGTAGCGCTCGTACACGCCCCTGACGAAGTCGATGTCAGAGTCCAGCGGGCGGTAGTCGCCGCGCAGGATGGCGCCGCCGAGCCGAGTGCAGCAGGCCACCGTGACGGGGTACCAACCGGTCAGGGCGACGAAGACCGTGTGACCGCAGGACAGGTCGAACTCGAACACGCACAGCCGGTACTCCACGAACTCCCCGGTGGCCGAGCTGACGGGCGCGGACGGCGTGCAAGGCTGGCAGATCGGGCCGAGGTCGGCCTGGTATCCGCCGTCGCAGTGTTCGCAGACGATCCGGAGGCAGGCGCGGCATTCGCCGGAGGCGACGTCGTTGAGGCTGGTGCCGCAGAACCCGCAGTCGCCGGTCAGGCATGCGTCGGTGTGCTGGCCAGGCCGGTGCTGATGGCAGGGATGCTCACCCATGGTGGCTCCGACGCAGGTGCAGGTAGATGGTGTCGGCGGTCAGTGCCTGGCCGGTGCGGTTGTCTGGACTGTCGATGCGTCGCCAACCGGCGAACTCACACGCCAGGAAGGTGGTGGTCTGCTCGCTGGTGATCCCGAGGACGTCGCCGGCCGACAGCGACCGCAGCTTCAGCAGCCGGTAGGTGCACGCGAGCAGGAAGTCCAACTCGCCGCCGCCGGGGTATCCGCGGCGGCCCTGCAGCGTGTCGAGGTCGGCGTTGAACAGGGCGAACGCCCAGTCGGCGATGTCCTCCGGGCTGGTCTCGGCGGGCAGGTCCCGCCAGTGGGAGATGACCTTGGTGAGGGCGTGGCCGGGTTCGTACGGGAAGAACCGGCTGTCGGTGTTGTGGTAGACGGCGATGTAGAACAGCGTCATGATCGGGCCTTTCACAGGTTTCTGAGCGGGATTCATGCCGTGACCGGCGCAGCGGCCAGGGCTGCTTGGAGATGGCGCAGACCGCGTCGTTCCAGGTCGCGGACGGCATCGGTGCTGCGGTCCATGAGCCGGGCCGTGGCGTCGCGGGGGTAGCCGTCCACATAGCGCAGCTGGATCGCACGGCGCTGGGCGGCGGTCAGCCTCGCCATCGCGTGGGCGAAGGTGATCCGCCCGAGCCGGGCAGGCGGTACGGCGACGGCCGAGGCGGCGGGCGCGGGCTCGTGGTCGCGGACGGCGTACGCAGCGCGGACGTAGCGGCGCCGCGACCAATCGTGCTGGTTGCACGCCTTCGCGGCGTGCCAGATGAACCAGCCGCGCACGTCGAGCAGCGCGGCGTTCAGGTCCGCCAGGGCGCCGGTGAACGCCTCCTGCACGAGGTCCGGGATCGCGTCGCGGTCGCGGCCTCGCAGGCGCACGGCCACATACAGGGTGACCGGTTCCCGGAACATGAGGTAAAGCTGTGCGAACGCGTCACGGTCGCCGTGCTGGGCGCGGGCGAGCAGCGCGAGAACCTGCGGGGTTACATCCGGACGCCGGCGGTGCGAAGGCACGGCGGGGCGGTGGCGTACCGAGGTCGGGGTACGGCATTGGATTCCTCCATCCATCAGGCAGAATCCGGGCACGCCAGATCGGCCGTGCCCGGAAGAGTGCGCGGGATTCGCGCGGTCGGCCGGGCACGGCCGAGGAGGTGATGCGAGCGGTTACTCGGGGAATCGGCTACTGCGTGAGTCCGTACAGCCGCAGGTGCGCCTCTTTGAGGTGTCCCGCGACCAGCTCGCTGTTGGCGCCGGCGGCGCTGAGGCTGTCGGTAATGGCTCGCAGCGCTGCGGCTGGTGCATCGACGGAGCCGAGGAAGGCACGGGCATCGGTGTTCGAGGCGATGCGCTGGATGGTCTGGGTCAAGTGCGCCTGAATAAGGTTGAGGCCGCACACCAGTCGGGCCAGTTCGGCGAGGTCGTGGAGTTCGGCGGCGTGGGTCATGATGTCGCCGAGGTGTTCAACAGCGAGCAGGATGATGTAGGTCATCGCGACGGTGACTGGCGGATCCAGGCGCGCATTATCGCCGAGCATCTGAGCGAGCATGGTCACGACGTCTTGGCCGTCATCGTCGATCCCGGGACGATCCGGGACCTGCGCGTACCAGTCGGCACCAGGCAGGTACCAGGCGGGTTTGAGCATGTCGTTCTCCTACGGACAGCAGGAAGGCGGCCATCGGGTGATGGCCGCCGCTGGAAAATTGGGTGTGCGCTACCGCGCCCTGGCCGTGTCGGCGGAGGGCGTCAGCAGATGGGTGCCAGATCCGAGGCTGGCGGCGGCGGCCGACCGTGATGGTGGGCGCGATGCCGTCGCGCGGGGCAAGGGATCGGGACACAGAAAGAAAAAGGAGAACCTTCAGCGTATGAGGGACCGGCGGTCCCGGTGCTGGGCTGTCAGATCGGCCGACCTGGCAAAACCTGTCAGCCTGGCAGTCCCGGTCAGGTCCCCCGCTCGAGCGGGACTGTGCGGGACATCGGCGAAGTCCCGCTCGACGGGACTCCTCCAGCCGACGGGTCCCGCTTCGGTCGCCGAAGCGTAGCGGGACCCGCCGCCGGGACTCGTTCGCCGGCGGCCGGTACAGCAGAGTCCCGCTCCGCCGGGACGTGCAGGGTAGCCCCCACCGGTCACCGGCTATCGGCCAGTGACCGGTGAGACCGGGACCCTGACACGGGGCAGCAAACGGCGGGCAGAACAGCGCCGGGCGGCCCCTGTCAGGTTCCCGGTTCTGACCGGGTGGCACCTGTCAGGTTCCGGCTGCGCCGCCGTGCGGACCTGTGAGGTTGGGCACGGCGGCCAGCAACAGCCCGACGACCCGGATGATGGCGATGCATTCCCGAACGCCCGCCCCGAAGCCGTGTCAGGCCGGTCAACGATGACGAGACTTGCTCCGAGAAAAAGTGCCTGACCTGCATGGACCCCAGGATTGGCCGGACGAACCCCTTGGGTTGCTACGGAACTTCAGGAGTTTCAGCAGCGGCGCAGGACCAAGACGTCCTCGTGCGCGATGAGGTGGACGGGGACGCCTTCGGCGCGGGCTCGGCGTACGGCCATGAGCCCGAACATGGAGGCGCGGTGCACGATCTGCCCGTCGCGGACGGCGGCGAGCATCGCCGCGCACCGCTGGACCGGGACCAGTCCCGTTGATCGGGCGACGGCGAGGAGTTCGCCGGGAAGGTCGATCAGGTCGTCGCGCTGGCGGCGTACCGGTCGGCAGGTGATCACCACGGTCCCGCCGGGACGCAGCAGTTGATACGAGGCGGCCAGGATGGTGGCGAACCCGTCGAGCAAGCGGGACCATCCCGCATAGGCGAGGTTCCCGCGTTCCCGGTCCCCATAGAGGTGGTCCCGCTTGCGTACCCCGGTACTGTCCGCCCGCACGAGCCCGTGAGTCCCGCGCCCGTACGGCGGTGAGGTGAGCATGAGTCCCACCTGACCGACCGCGGACGCGGGGACCAGGTCGAGCAGTCCGGTGGCGTCGCCGGTGACGACCTTCGCCGTGCCGGCCGCGCCCTGCGACGACGCCAGGGCGACGTTCTGCTCGGCCAGGGCGGTGAAGCGGGGTTCGATGTCGATGCCGATCGCGTCACGGCCCAGATGCATGGCCTCGACCAGGGTGGTGCCGGAGCCTGCCATCGGGTCGAAAACCAGGTCGCCCGGCGCGGTGAACGAGTTGATCGCGTGGGCCGCCAGATGGGGCAGCATCTTGCCCGGATGGGTTGAGGTCGCCGGGACGTAGCGGCCCCGGCGCTGGTCACGCGCGGGTTGCTGGCAGGTCAGCCAGACCGAGGTGACGGGAAGGGTGTCTTCAGCCATCGTTGCCTCCATTCTCCGTTGCGCTGCGGGTCAGGATCAGCACGTCGGTGTGGATGTCGAGTTGGGTCTGCTGGCCCCGGCGGGGCTGCCGGTCGGCCGCCACGATGTGCTGCAGGTACGCCAGTCCGGCCTTCTTGGCCGCGGTGATGACGTCGACGGGGAGGACGACGTCGCCGTGTGGCAGTAGGACAGCCACGCAGCCGCCGGGCACGAGGCTCGTACGGCAGCGGTCGAAGAAGCCCCCCGGCTCGGCGGGGTCGTCGGTGGGCCATCCGGTGACGACCAGGGTCGCGGTGTGCCACTCCCAGCCGAGCGGCCGGGTGTACTGAAGGTGGCTGCGGCGCCGGGCGGCGATGATCGCGCGGGCCAGCTGCGGCCCGGCGGTGAGGTCGGTGATCAGGTCGGACGGGTGAGTGAGGTTGTGGACCAGCCGTACCCCCATCGCGTTGGACATGGTCTCGCCCCGGATCGGGGCGGGAACTGGCCACACGGTGATCGGCACGGGCGGGTCGCCGGACACCACGTCCCCCACGGGAACCGGTGCCTGCTGGTGTTTTCTCTCGGTCATGGGCTTCGTTGGCCCCCGGACCGGCGGGCGCGCTGACGATGCATAGATCCCGGTTGTCAGGTCGATCGAACTCGGCCCCGTCCTGTCAGGACCGGTCATCGCAGCGTGCTGACAGATTCGGCACGCGGGGCGGCAGGGCGGCGAATCTGTCCGGACCGGTCACGACCTGTCCGAAGCTGACAACCGCTTCTGGTGTCAGGTCGGGCTGTCCCAATCGGTGCCTCGGAGCGTTCGCACCCGGCGAGCCGCTCCCCACCGAGGGGAACCGATCATGGCGACGACGACCCGCACGAGAACAACCAACACCGCGTTGACCAGCGCGGAGAAGGCATTCGCGCTACTGACCTGCGAACCGGCTCCGTTGGTGTTCGACGCCCGGCCCGTGCCGGGCATGCCGAACACGACGATGCCGCTGGACCGGCTGCGAACCCTGCTGGTGTACGAGCGGTACGACAGCGACACCACCGACATCCTGTGGCGGCAACTCGCCCGCCACGCCCGCGAATGGGGTCCGGCCTGGGTCGTCGGCGCGATCGGCGTCGCACTGCCCGCCCTCACTCACCTCGCGGCGAAGATCAGCTCCGGTCGGCCCCGGCTCGCCGACGACATCGACTCCGAGGTCCTGACCGGGTTCCTGGCGGCCCTGCGCACCGCGGACCTCGACAAGCCGCGGTTGTGGCTGCGGATGTGCTGGACCGCCTGGCGGGCCGGGGCTGCAGTCATCAAGGACCAGGAGGGCGAGGAGCTACCTCTGGATCTGTCCAACGGCTCCCGCACCCCGCGCATGCCCTACGGCCACCCGGACCTGTTGCTCGGCCGGGCCGCCGCCGCCGGCCTGATCACCGGCGAAGCCGCCGAGCTGATCAGCGCCACCCGCTTCGGTGACGCGCTGATCGAGCAACTCGCCGCCGAACAAGGCACCACGGCCCCGGCGCTGCGGATGCGGCGCCGCCGCGCCGAGCGAGTCGTCGCGGCCGCGGTCAGGCGCGGCGACCTGTCCGGTCCCTTCGCGCCGAATGATCGCGGCGCCAGCACGACGGCAGCGTAAGGCGCTGCTGACATCAACCGGTCGAGGCCGCATCGAGCATCCGCTCGGTGCGGCCTCGATCCGTTTCAGCCGACCGTCGTCACACGGCCGCTCACGATGGTGAGGCGATCTGGCGCACGGTGATGTCGTTGCCTGAACGCCCTGCGGTGGCAACCCGGTGCGGCAGGCGGTTGAGAAAGTCGCGGAAGGTGCGGCAGCCGTAGTTGGCCTGGTCGAACGACGGGTCCAGCACGAGCATCTTGTTCTTGACGGTGCCGGCGGTGGGTGTGTCGGTGGGGATCTGCTCGAAGGCGCGCACCAGCAGGGTTTCGGCTGCCGCGATGTCGAAGACGGCGGTCACGGCGGGTCTGGCGGCCGGTTCTACCTCGGCGACGACGGTGCCCCAGAACTTGTATTCCGAGCACACCGACACCAGTCGCTGGCTGGCGGTGGCTTGCGTGCCGACTCCGACGACGTGTTTGCCGAACTCGCGCAACCGGTGAACCAGTGGCGAGTAGTCGCTGTCGCCGGTGACCAGGATGAACACGTCTACGTCGGGATGGGTGATGAGGACTTCCATCGCGTCAACGGCCATGCGGATGTCGGCGGCGTTCTTCCCGGCGACGCCGTGGTGGGCGATTTGGACGAGGTCGACGCCGTTGTTTGCCAATGCTGGCTGATACCGGCCGAATCCGGTGTTGGCCCAGTCGGCGTACGCCTTGCGAATGGAGGCGTTGCCGTAGAACCCGCGGCACAGGTGGGTCAGCGCCTTCGCAGGGATCGGTTCGCTTTGTCCTGGGAGACCCTTGCCGGCGCCGCAGACCAAATTCTCGAAGTCGATGAACACCGCCACCCGAGCCTCGGGCGAGTACCGCGTCAACGGCGGTGTCCGCATCCATCGGTCGAGCGATCCCTGCCTGGGGGTCACGTCGTCCATAAGCGCGCCTTCCCGTGCGTTCCGGATGTCTATCCGTGCTGACCGATCGTGTCAGCTCGTGACAGGAGTGGCACGAGTTCGATCTACCTGACAGCGCGGATCTGGGCGGTGCATGTCATCCACGGCATGCCCGCCCGGTGGGGACCACCCCGGCGGCGAGGCCCGATGGTCCGGCACGGCTGGCGCGGCGCACTGACACCGCAACCTTCGCGACACGCGAGGAGGAGCGCCCCCACCGGACCTCATACGACCCTTCGCCCCGGTCCCCATCGCGGCGGCCCCGCAGAACTCCTGTGGAGCCTCGCGATGCACACCAGTCTCACCCTTCTGTCCCTTGCCGCTGCGGCTGACGTGCCGCTGGCGGCGGCGAAAACCATCCCGCAGGTCATCGACGGCATCACCGCTTGGATCATGGGCATCATCGCGGTCGTCGCGACGATGTTCCTGGTCATCGGCGGCCTGCGCTACATGGCCGCCGGAGGCGATCCCGCCCAGGTCGAGCAGGCCAAGGGCAACTTCAAGTCCGCTCTGATCGGCTAAGCGCTGGCGGTCTTGTCCCCGGTGGTCCTCGATGTGCTGCAAAGCATCCTCGGCGGCTGACCGATCATGACCGACTGGCTGATGGACGGCCTGGTCAGCTGGCTCGCTGAGAAGGTCGTCGACCTTCTCAGCGGGCTACTGGCCCTGCTGGCCTCAACGCTGTTCGTATCGCCGGACGTCACCGTCCTGCCGCAGGTCACGTCGATTGCCGGCAAGAGCGCGCTGGTCGTCGACTCCTGCTTCGTTCTCGCCATCATCGCCGTGGGCATCGCGACGATGACCGGTGACTCGGTCCAGATTCGCTACGGCATCAAAGAGCTGATCCCGCGCTTGGTCGTCGGGTTCGTGCTCTCCGCGTTTTCCGTGCCGCTGACCGGCCAGCTCATCACCATCGCCAACGCGCTCACGGTCTCCATGAGCGGCACCACGGCGCCGACCACGGAGACCGTCGACTTCGTCAAGGCCCGCATCAGCGCGGCGTTGGACGACGACGGCAGCGCGTTGCTGATCGCCATCATCGGCCTGCTGATCGTCGTGCTGATGGCCATGCTCATCGGGAGCTGGTTCGTGCGTGTCGGCGTGCTGCTGGTCCTGGCCGGGATCGCGCCGGTGGCGCTGGCCTGCTATGCCACCCCGTGGACCCAGGGCGTGGCCGACCTGTGGTGGCGCTCGCTAGGCGGCTGCCTGGCCACCCCGGCGCTGCAAGCCGTCGCGTTCACCACCGGCATCGACATGGTGATCAATCCGGACTCGAACCTGCCGATCGTCCTGGGAGTCAAGGGTTCGGACACGTTCAACCTGGTGCTGGTCGTCGTGATGCTCTGGCTCACGATCAAGATTCCGTCGCTGGTAGGCCGCTACGTCACGCGTAAGGGCTCGCCCAACATCGGCGGCTTCCTGCTGCGGGTCGTGGTCATGCAAGGCGTCGCCCGCCGTATCCCCCTACTGCGGGGTGGGCGATGAGCAACGAGGACACCACGCCGCGCGCGGTGGTGCCGGCGAACGTCTCTGAACCGGACCGCATCGCCTTCGGGCTGACCTTCCGGCAACTCGCCATCATCGGCGGCCCTACCCTGGCCGGATTCGGCACCTACCGCACCTACGGCCCGCTCCTGCCGCCTGCGGCCTGGATCGCCGCCGGGATCATCGTGTTCGCCGTCGCAGTGGTTCTGGCCATCGGCCGCCGCGACGGACTGCCACTGAACGTGTGGCTGAAGCACGGCTTCACGATGTCGCACAGCCCGCGCACTCTCACCCCCGGACAGCCGAGAGCCAGCTCGGTCGCCGCCATGGCCGGCAAACCGAGCATCCCGGCGCCGCTGCGCTCCCCGGTCACGAGCATCAGCCCGGCCGGAGTGCTCACCAGCGAAGGCACCGCGAAGGTGCTCATCGCCTGCGGCACCACGAACATCCACCTGCGCACCGGCGGCGAGCAAGGCGCGCTGCTGGACGGGTTCGGCCGGTTCCTCAACTCTCTGACCGG
>Ga0247737_1000578_pt1 | contig 14877 bp, 22 predicted proteins | sample UWRJL028104C2_FD_180937 | JGI IMG/M metagenome (GOLD analysis project Ga0247737, IMG submission 180937) | Plant litter microbial communities from Arlington Agricultural Research Station in Wisconsin, United States - UWRJ-L028-104C-2 | ecosystem: Environmental > Terrestrial > Plant litter >...
GCGCGGAGAAGCTGCTGGCGACATTGACCGCGTCCTGGCCGGTCAGCGCATCGACGACGAGCAGGATTTCGGCCGGCTTCGCGACGTCGGCGACGGCGCGCATCTCGTCCATCAGCGCCTGGTCGACATGGAGACGACCTGCGGTATCGAGCATCAGGACGTCATAGCCCTGCAACTTCGCCGCCTGCATCGCGCGCCTTGCGATGTCGACCGGCTGCTGGCCCGGCACGACCGGCAGCGTTGCGACCTCGGCCTGAGTACCGAGCGTCGCCAGCTGCTCCTGCGCGTTGGGTCGATTGACGTCCAGCGACGCCATCAGCACCTTCTTGCGCTCGCGCTTCGCCAGCCGCAACGCGATCTTGGCGGTGGTGGTCGTCTTGCCCGAGCCCTGAAGCCCGACCATCATGATCACGGCCGGCGGGGTGACGCCCAGTTCGAGGTCCGACGCATCCGAGCCGAGCATCTCGACCAGCGCATCGTTGACGATCTTCACGACCTGCTGGCCCGGCGTGACCGAGCGGAGCACGTTCTGGCCGACGGCCTTCTCGGTCGCCTTGTCGACGAAGTCGCGCGCCACCGGCAGCGCGACGTCGGCCTCGAGCAGCGCGACGCGCACCTCGCGCATCGCCGCGCGCACGTCCGCTTCCGTCAGCGCACCGCGCCCACGCAGTCGATCGAACACACCGCCAAGACGGTCGCTCAGGCTCTCGAACATCAACAACCTTTCATTCCGGATCGACACTGCACCCGAGAAACGCAAAGAACGCCGGCGGACGAAACCTCGTCGGCCGGCGTAGCCCTATGGGCACCCCTTCACGAATCCCATGACGGAAACGATCGCGGCGGCCCTTAACGCACGATGCGTGATCGCGCAACCTCGGCGCGTGACCCAAGTTGCATGCACAGGGCTTAACCCGATCTACACGGTGCCGTGGGATGAATGCCGCGTGAGTTCCGCGGGGCAAGTCGGCATGGTGAGTGAAATCGGCGACGAATCGAAGGTTGAGCCGCCGCGGGCGCGGAGCGATATGCTCAGCGGGGCGATCACCGTCGCGTCGATTCTGCTGTTCGTCGGAACCGGAAGCTCGGTGTTGTCCTCCACGCTCCGGCATTATTTCTCCGGCGGAGAAGACACTGACCAGACACTCGTCATCGCCCTGCTGCTCAACGTCGCGCTGATCCTGTTCGGCTGGCGCCGCCACCGCGAGCTTGCGCGAGAGGTATCGATCCGCGCCGCGGCCGAGGAACGCGCGCATCAGCTTGCCGCCAAGGACCCGCTGACGGGCTTCCTCAATCGCCGCAGTCTCGGTGAGGAGGGGGCCGCGATGTTCGTCCGAGCCCAGCGCCGCGGCAAGGCCATGGCGATGATGATGCTCGATCTCGATCACTTCAAGACGATCAACGACATGCATGGCCACGCGACGGGCGACGCCCTGCTGCGCGAGGTTGCGGTGGAGATTGCCGCGACGATGCCCTCGATCGCGCTGACCGCGCGCTTCGGCGGCGACGAATTCGCCTGCGCGTTCCTGTTCGACCCTGCCCACCCCGACACCGTCGAGCGAATCGCCGAACGCCTCGTCTCGCGCCTCGCCCAGCCATTCAAGGCGGACGGGCTTCAGCTGCACATCAGCGCCTCGCTCGGAATCTCCCGGTCCGACTTCGATTGCGCAAGCATCGACGCGCTCATGCGCTCCGCCGATATCGCCATGTATGCGGCAAAGAATTCCGGCCGCAACCGCTTCGCCTGGTTCGACCTTTCGATGGAGCGAGAACTTCAGGCCCGCAACGAGCTCGAGGTCGGGCTGCGCGGCGCCATCCCGCGGCAGGAGATCGTCCCCTATTTCGAGCAGCAGATCGACCTCACCACTGGCCGCCTCGGCGGGTTCGAGGTGCTGGCGCGCTGGGAGCACCCGCAACGCGGCCTGATCGGCCCGGATGTCTTCATCCCGATCGCCGAAGAAACGGGCATGATCTCCGATCTCTCGCTGTCGATCATGCGCCAGGCCTTCGTGGCGGCGAAGGACTGGGATCCGGCGCTGTCGATCTCGGTCAACATCTCGCCCTGGCAGCTCAAGGATGCCTGGCTCGCGCAGAAGATCATCAAGGTCCTGACCGAGACCGGCTTCCCCGCCACCCGGCTCGAGATCGAGATCACGGAAAGCTCGCTGTTCGACAATCTCGCGCTTGCCCAGTCGATCGTCGGCAGCCTGAAGAATCAGGGCATCCGCCTCGCGCTCGACGATTTCGGCACCGGCTATTCGTCACTGGCGCATCTGCGCGCCCTGCCCTTCGACCGGATCAAGATCGACAAGAGCTTCATCATGTCGATCAACGAAAATTCGGAGAGCGCCGCGATCGTCAACGCCATTACCCGGCTTGGCGACAGCCTCAACCTGCCGATCACCGCGGAAGGCATCGAGGACGCGTCGATCGAGGAGCGCCTGCGCACCCTCGGCTGCGCCAAGGGCCAGGGCTATCTCTATGGCCGGCCGATGAGCATTTCCAACACGCGGCGGTTGCTCGCCGAGAAGCGCCTGCTGCTCCAGCCGGCCGCGGCCGAACCGAAGGAAGCCGTGGCGGTATCCGCTACCAGCCAGCGCCTGGCCGGCTGAGATAGACTTCTTCCTCCGGCGTCGATTGCCGCCCGAGCGCGGCGTTGCGTGACGGGAAACGCCCGAACCGCGCGATCACATCGGCATGGTCGAGCGCATAGAACAGGTTCTCCTCGTTGCCGAGTTGTTCGAAACAACCGACCGACAGGGTCTGCGCTTCGCGGCTTTCCGCATGCATCAACGGCATATAGAGGAACGGACGCTGCTCGTCGGGATCGAGCCGCTCATCCCATCCCCGCTCGATTCCCTCACGCGCCAGGTCGACCGCCAGCCCGTCGCCGGCATAGGCCTCCGCCTCGCCACGATGGATGTTACGGGAGAATTGGTCGAGCAGGATGATCGCCGCGAGCAAGGTCTCTGGACTGTCCCGCCAGCCCGTCGCATCGCTGGCAAGCACATCGTCGCGCAATGAACCGAACCGCTCGGCAATTTCGCGGTCAAGTGCCGCATCCTGGGCGAAACGCTTCTTCGCCGGCACGTCATCGAACCAGAAGGACAGCACCGTACGGGCCTTTTCATGGACTTCGCCCGAACCCGCCCCTAGATCACCGCGCATGTACCACCGTTCCGGCCTCCCTGATGGCTGAGCCCGATATTATCAGCCTGGGCTGTCGCCTCAACATCGCAGAAAGCGAGACGATCCGCACACTCCTTGGCGGGCGGGACATGGTCGTCGTCAACAGCTGCGCGGTGACCAACAGCGCCGTGCGCGAGACCCGCAGCGCGATCCGTCGCGCGCGCCGCGATCGGCCGGGCGCGCAGATCGTCGTCACCGGTTGCGCCGCGCAGATCGATCCGCAGGGCTTCGCCGCCATGCCGGAGGTCGACCGCGTGATCGGCAACGCCGAGAAATTGAGACCGGACGCCTGGGAAGCCTTTGACGAGGTGCTGGTCGGCGACATCATGCAGGTCCGCGAGACCGCCCCTCACCTCGCTGCCGCCTTTGCATCCCACGCTCGCGCGTTCGTCGAGGTGCAGAATGGCTGCGACCATCGCTGCACCTTCTGCGCAATCCCGTTCGGACGCGGTAACAGCCGCTCGGTGCCGGCTGGCGGCGTGATCGACCGGATTCGGACACTAGTCGATACCGGACACCGCGAGATCGTGCTGACCGGGGTCGACCTCACCAGCTATGGCCCCGACCTTCCTGGCACCCCCTCGCTTGGCCTGCTCGTCGAACGCATCCTTCACCTCATCCCGAACCTTGAACGCCTGCGTCTGTCGTCGCTCGATTCGATCGAGATCGACGATCGCCTGTTCGATCTGCTGACAGACGAACCGCGCATGATGCCGCACGTCCATCTTTCGCTCCAGGCCGGCGACGACATGATCCTGAAGCGCATGAAGCGCCGCCACAGCCGGGCGGAGAGTATCCGCGTGGTCGAGCGCCTCAAGACCGCCCGCCCCGATATCGCCATCGGCGCCGACCTGATCGCCGGCTTCCCGACCGAGACCGACGCGATGTTCCGCAACACGCTGGCGCTGATCGACGATTGCGACATCGTCCATTCGCACATCTTCCCTTATTCGCCGCGTGAGGGCACGCCCGCCGCGCGCATGCCGCAGATCGAACCTGAAGTGCGCAAGCGCCGTGCCGCGCTGCTGCGAGAAGCGGGTGCGACGCGACGCACGACCTGGCTGCAGAGCCTGGTCGGCACCGTCCAGCACGTATTGGTGGAACGCCCGGGCGATCGCGGTCATGCCCCGGCCTTTGCGGAAGTGCGCTGGGACGCGACAGTCGCTACAGGCACCATTCAGCCCATTCTCATCACTGGCGCGAGCGCCACCACCCTCACCGGAACCCTTGCATGAGCACCACTCCAAGCTGGCACGACAAATTGCTCGGCGGCTTCAAGCGTACCTCGGATCGCCTGCTCGGCAATCTCGCCGGCCTCGGCACGGCGCGCCTCGACGAAGCGACGCTGGACGAGATCGAGGAAGCGCTGATCGCGTCCGATCTGGGGCCGGAAACGGCCGCACGCATTCGCACCCGCCTGTCCGAGGGCAGTTTCGAGCGCGACATGGAGGAACTCGGCATTCGCCTTGTCGTGGCCGAGGAGATCGAGAAGGTCCTCGCCAAGGTCGCCAAGCCGCTCGAGATCGCGGCCTTCCCCCGGCCCCAGGTGATCCTCGTCATCGGCGTCAACGGCTCGGGCAAGACAACCACCATCGCCAAGCTCGCGCACTATCTGACCGAGCAGGATTACGGCGTGATGCTCGCCGCCGGCGACACTTTCCGGGCCGCTGCGATCGGCCAGCTGGCCACCTGGGCGGGCCGGGTCGGCGTGCCGATCGTGTCAGGCAACGAGGGGGGCGATGCGGCCGGGATCGTCTATGAGGCAGTAAAGCAGGCGACCGCCACCGGCATCGACGCCCTGATCGTCGATACCGCCGGGCGCCTGCAGAACAAGCGCGAACTCATGGACGAGCTGTCCAAGATCCGCCGCGTGCTCGGGCGGATCAACCCGGAATCGCCGCACGACATCCTGCTCGTGCTCGATGCGACCACGGGCCAGAATGCGCTCAACCAAATCGAGGTGTTCAAGGAATTCGCAGGAGTCACAGGCCTGATCATGACCAAGCTCGACGGCACCGCGCGCGGCGGCGTGCTGGTGGCGGCGGCGGAAAAATACGGCCTGCCGATCCACGCGATCGGCGTCGGCGAGGGCATGGGTGATCTCAGGCCGTTCGATGCAAACGAGGTTGCACGGATCATCGCTGGCGTGGAAGGGGTTCGTAATGGCAAGTAATCCCAAGCATCCGCCGGTCAGCGCTGGCCTCCGCCTCGCGATCGACATCGCTCCGCTCGCGGTATTCTTCGTGGTGAATTTCATCAGCAGCGGCCCGCAGATCGCCCGCCTGCTGGCGGCGACCGCGGCATTCATGGTTGCAAGCTCGATCGCCATGATCGTCTCGCGCTGGAAAACGGGGCGCATCTCGCCGATGCTGTGGATGACGGGGACGCTGGTGCTCGTGTTCGGTGGCGCGACGCTCTATTTCCACAATGAGACCTTCATCAAGATCAAGCCGACCTTCGTCTATGCGAGCTTCTCCGCGATCCTGGCGTTTGGCCTGGCGACCAGTCGGCCGCTGCTTCAGTCACTGCTCGAGTCCGCCTATCCCGGCCTTACCGAGCAGGGCTGGCGCAAGCTGACGATCAACTGGACGATCTTCTTCGCCTGCATGGCGGTGCTTAACGAGGCGGTATGGCGCAATACCACCACGGATTTCTGGGTCGCCTTCAAACTGTGGGGCGCGATCCCCCTCACGATGATCTTCGCCATCGCCAACGTTCCAATGCTGATGAAGCATGGCCTGAACACCGGCCAGGAACCGCCGATTCCGCCCGAGGGGTAAGCCAGTTCCTCCCCTGAGGTGCGCTCAGGGGAGGGATTCTGGAAATCAGCCTACGACGCTGTCGTAGATCCGGCCCGCCTCGTCCCAGTTCACCACGTCCCACCACGCCTTGAGATAGCCGGGGCGGTCGTTGCGATAGGTCAGGTAATAGGCGTGCTCCCACACGTCATTGCCCAGGATCGGCGTGCCCTTGACCGCGACGTCGTCCATCAGAGGATTATCCTGGTTGGGCGTGCTCGTGATCGACAGCTTGCCGTCGGCGTCGGCGATGACCCAGGCCCAGCCCGAGCCGAACTGGCCGGCGCCCTTGCCGTTGAAATCTTCCTTGAGCTTGTCGAGCCCGCCATATGCGTCGATCGCTTCGGCCAGCTTGCCGGAGGGCGTGCCGCCGCCCGGGGTCATGATCTTCCAGAAGAAGTCATGGTTCCAGAAACCACCGCCATTGTTGCGGACCAGCGGCGGCTGAGTAGAGATGACAGCGAGGATTTCCTCGATCGTCTTGCCGGCCAGCGACGGATCCTTCTCGACGCCTTCGTTCAGCTTGTCGGTATAAGCCTTGTGATGCTTGTCGTGATGGAACTTCATCGTCTCTTCGTTGATGGTCGGCTCAAGCGCGTCATACGCATAGGGCAGCGGGGGCAGTTCGAAGGCCATGAGAAGCTCCATAATCTGGTGTTGCGACGGCTAAACGAGCGTACGCCCGCCTTGTTCACCGCACGACGCGATTAACACCGTCGTTACGTGTGACAAACGATATCGCACGGCCTAGCATCGATCCCGGGCAAAAAGGGGTGCCCCGGACACCCCTGAAATGGGAGGGAAACCCTGATGGACAAGATACTCACGGACTTGCGCGTCACGATTGCGGTCGGCGTCCTGCTCGCGATCGGATTGATGTTCGCGCCCTATTATGCGCCGCCTTCCGCGGCGCTAGGTGCGTTCCAGTGGCTTCACGTGTTCTTCGGGGTCACCTGGGTTGGCCTGCTTTATTATTTCAACTTCGTGCAGATTCCGATCATGCCATCGATCCCGGCCGAGCTGAAACCCGCCGTGTCGAAATATATCGCGCCAAGGGCGCTGTTCTATTTCCGCTGGGCCGCCGCCCTCACCGTGCTGACCGGCCTGATCCTCGCGCATCTCTATCATGAGTTGCACGAGGCGCTGACCCTGCAGGCGCCGGCGCACCTGATCGGCATCGGCATGTATCTGGCGCTCATCATGGCCTTCAACGTGTGGTTCGTCATCTGGCCGAACCAGAAGCGCGCGCTCGGCATCGTCACAGTTGACGACGCGTCGAAGGCCAGGTCAGCCCGCGTGGCGATGCTCGCCTCGCGCACCAACGTCCTGCTGTCGATTCCAATGCTGCTTGCGATGACCGCGGCGCGATAGAGGTCCCTACCCCGCTGCGATCAGCCCGTGGCGCTTCAACGCGTGGCGGAGCTGGTCGTAGCTCAAGCCCAGCGCTTCTGCCGTCGCCCGCTGGTTGAACCGGTGCTCGGCGAGCGCCCTGGTGAGCAGATCGCGCTCGAACCGCGCGATACGAGTCTTGAAATCGGCCGCTTCCTCGACATCGCCTTCGCCGAGGGGTGCGGCCGCTGCCGTCGCCTCCCCCATGACCGCCGGCGCGGGGGCGCTCACCGGCGGCGCGCCGGCCGAACTCGGCCGATAAGGGGAATGGAACGGATCGAACTCGATCGCGTCGATCGGGCCATATTGTTCCCACCGATAGACCGCGCGCTCGACCACGTTACGCAACTCTCGCACATTGCCCGGCCATTGATACGCGACCAGCGCCGCCATCGCATCGGGGCTGAAACCCTCCCAGTCGTCACGCCCCATTTCGGACGCCATGCGACGGCCGAAATGCTCCGCTAGCACCATCACGTCGCCAGGGCGCGCACGGAGCGGCGGCAGGGTCACCACCTCGAACGACAGCCGATCGAGCAGGTCGGCCCGGAACTGATGTCGCGCGACCTTCTCAGGAAGATTCTCGTTGGTCGCCGCGACGATTCGCACATCGACCTGCAATGGCCGCGACGATCCGATCCGGGTGATCTCGCCATATTCGACCGCCCGCAGCAGCCGCTCCTGCGCGCCCATCGACAAGGTGCCGAGTTCATCGAGGAACAGCGTCCCGCGATGCGCCTCTTCGAAACGCCCAACCCGCGACTTGGTCGCGCCCGTAAAGGCGCCCGCCTCGTGCCCGAACAACTCCGCCTCGATCAGAGTTTCGGGCAAGGCAGCGCAGTTCATCACTACCAGCGGCTGATCCCAGCGCGGGCTCAGGCGGTGCAGGCGCTCGGCAACCAGTTCCTTGCCGGTGCCGCGCTCGCCAATCACCAGCACGGGACGATCGAGCGCTGCAGCGCGACTGGCACGCTCCAGCGTTTCGAGAAATACGTTCGACTGGCCGATGACCTGGGTAGTGCGATCCATGCCCAATCCTTGGCGCAAATTCCCAAGCCTTGGCAAGATATTTCAGGACGGTTCATGTTGCGTTCAGCTGGAAATGGCGGAAAACCGCCTTTCCTGAAACTGGCACGCTCCCTGCAATACCCTTTGCATCTGCCCCAAGGGGCGCCACGAACAACAAGTTACAGGGACAAGAACGATGAACAGCAACTACAAAGCCGGCAACATCCGCCACACCGTCGCAGCCATCGCTTGTGCGATCGTGCTGGGCTCCACCTTCCTGCTCGGCGCCGTGGCGCCGGCCCAGGCTGCTCCGGCAGCGCTCTACACCCAGACCGCCGCCTGATCCTCAGGCGGCGCTGCCGGGGCGGCCACCCCTTGCACCGCCCCGGCACCCTTCAACCTTCAACCAGTATCCTGCGTATCCAATAGGAGAGTTTTCGAGATGGGCATTTTCTCCCGAACCCGCGACATCATTGCCGCCAACTTCACCGACCTGCTCGACAAGGCGGAAGACCCCGCCAAGATGATCCGCATGATCATCCTCGAGATGGAAGAGACCCTGGTCGAAGTCCGCGCCTCTGCCGCGCGCACCATCGCCGACCAGAAGGAGATGCGCCGCCATATCTCGAAGCTCGAGACGCTGCAGGAAAGCTGGACCGAAAAGGCCGAGCTGGCGCTGTCTAAGGGCCGCGAGGACCTGGCCAAGGCCGCCCTGGTCGAGAAGCAGAAGGCAGCCGACATGGCCACCCAGCTGACCGGAGAGATCACGGTGCTCGACGAGGCTCTCCGTGCTTCGGAAGAGGACATCAACAAGCTGCAGACCAAGCTTCGCGAGGCCCGCACCCGCCAGAACTCGATCGTCACCCGGCTCGAGACCGCGCAGAACCGCTACAAGCTGCGCGAGATGTACGCGGGGCCGAAGATGCAGGACGCCTTCTCTCGCTTCGAGATCATGGAGCGCCGCGTCGACATGGCCGAGGGTCGCGCCGAAGTCGCCGGCATGGGCGCCCCGAAGAGCCTCGAAGAGGAGATCGCGGAACTGAAGGCAAGCGAGAAGGTCGAGGCGGAACTCGCCGCGATGAAGGCTCGCGCAGCGGGCAAGGACGCATAAGATGGAAGACCTTATCCCGGTCATTGCCATCGGTTCGATCTTCATCGGGATGCCCTGGATCATCCTCCACTACGTCACCAAGTGGAAACAGGCGCCGAAGATCACCGCCGAGGATGAGAACCTGCTCGACGAGTTGCACTATCTCGCTCGCCGGCTGGAAGACCGCCTCAACACGGTCGAGCGCATCGTCGCCGCCGACCATCCTGACTGGAGGCCCGGCATGCCGTCCGTCCAGTCCACCGACACCGACCTTTCGAGGAGAAACTGAGATGTCCGCAAGCCGCACCAAATTCTACCTCGACAAGCAGAACCGCAAATGGCTGGGCGTCTGCTCCGGGATCGCCGATTACACCGGGGTCGATGTCACCTGGGTCCGCGTCGGCGCCGTCCTGCTCACCATCGCCGGCGGCTTCCCCTGGACGCTGCTCGCTTACTGGCTGGTTGCCTGGATGGCGGAGAGCAAGCCCTATGGCCTGTACGAAACCCCGGAGGATGCGAAGTTCTGGCAGGGTGTTCGTTCGAACCCGAAGCGCTCGACCGCAGAGGTCCGCTCCAAGTTCCGCGACATCGACCGCCGGCTCGCCGACATCGAGATGATGTACACCAGCCGCAACAGCCGCCTCGCGGACGAGATCGACAGCCTGCGCTGAGCCGTCCGGTCGAACAGGGAGAAAAAAGATGACATGGGGTGGACCAGGCTTTGTGATCGCGATCATCGCGATGTCCTACGCCGGCTGGATCATCAACACCTGGGTCCGCGCCCGCCACGGCTACCCTCTCGAGAATGAGTGGTCGGGCAAGACCGCGAAGGGAGATCCCGACGCGGAGCGCAAGATCCAGCTGCTCACGACGGAGAATGAGCGCCAGGCCGGGCAGATCAGCCGGCTGGAGGAACGGATCGCAGTGCTGGAACGCATCGCCACCGATCCCGCCGAGCGCACGTCCCGCCAAATCGACGAGCTGCGCTGAAGCGCACGGGCTCAGGAGTTAGAACGATGCACGACGGTCAAGTTTTCGTCCTCGCGATCATCGCCCTCGCCATATTCGGCGGTGTCGCGAAGATGTGGATCAGGGCCCGGCACGGACTGCCGATCGAAAGTCGCCGGAGCCGTCGGCACCGCGATCGCTACGTCGACGAAGCCGGCCCGGATGCCGAACGCAAGATCCACCTGCTCTCGTCCGAGAATGAGCGGCTGGTGGGCCAGGTCTCCCGCCTCGAGGAGCGGATCGCCGTCCTCGAACGCATTGCGACCGATCCTGCCGAGCGCACCGCTCGCGAGATCGAAGCGCTTCGCCACCAGAACTAAGGAACCCGCCATGTTGAACGGTTTCACGATTTTCATGCTGGCCGTTGTGGTCGTCGGTATCCCCGTCGTCGGCGGTCTCCTCTACGAAACCTATCGGATCAGCCTGAAACACAAGGAAAAGATGGCTACCGCCATGAACGCCCAGGCTGCCGAAAAGGCCGCTCAATATGCGGCCCATACCGAACGCCTCGAACAGCGGGTCCGCGTCCTGGAGCGCATCGTCACCGACCGCGGCATCGATGTCGCCGCCGAGATCGATCAACTCCGTGATCGCCCGCCGCTCAACTGACCACCCGATTTTAGACAAAGGACGTATAATGATTATCTTCCTGGCCGTGATGGCCGCCATTGCCGGTGTCGCTGTCTACCTCTGCGAGAGGGTCGACGCTCCCCGCCGCCGCCTCGAGCGCGAATCCGGCAAGGCGCTCTGAAACAATCGATTTTTTGAATATAGGGAGTTGAAACATGAACCCCTTTGAAATGGTCGTCGCCATTGTCATCGTGGCCACGATCGGCAGCGTTCTCCGGGCCCGCTACGGCATTGGCCGGGATCGCAAGGGCAACGACTATAGCGTCCGTGAAGACGCCGCCGCCCAGTCCGAGAACCAGCGGCTGCGCGATGAGCTCCGGGCCATGAAGGAACGCCTGGCGGTCCTCGAACGGCTCGCCACCGAAAACGACACCAGCGGCGCACGCCTCGATCGCGAGATCGAAAAGCTGCGCGACCGCACTTGACCGAAGGAGCAGGGATCATGACCGATCCGAACTTCTACCTCACCATCGCCACCGCGACGCTAACCGGCCTGGGCATGCTGACCTACGCCACCCTGACCGGCTGGCGCGGCTGGCTCGCCCTGAAGCACCAGGAACTGCATGTTCAGGGCGACCTGCACGCCGCTCCCTCGATGCCGAATGCCAGCGCCCGCATCGAGATCGCCGACCTCAAGGAACGCATCCGCAAGCTCGAGGCGATCGCTGCCGGAGTGGATCTCTAGATAGCGATCGATCCGTCACCCCGGACTGGTTCCGGGGTCCGCCGTCCCGCAAACCAGCCAGCCTGACCTGGGCGCAGCGATGGATGCCGAAGCCTAACGGACGCTTCGGGGTTGGCAGGACGGAGGGTGCGGCTATATCCGCCCCCATGCAAACCCTCGCCGACCTGCAAGACGAATACGGCTTCCTTGATGCCGACGATCGCTATCGTCTGCTGATCGATCTGGGCAAGGACCTGGAGTCGATGCCCGAGGCGCTGAAGACGGACACCACTCTGGTCCGCGGTTGCTCCGCCTCGGTGTGGGTCTATCCTATGGTTCGCGAGGACGGCAGGCTTCACTTTCTCGCCGATTCCAACGCCGCGATCACCAAGGGCATCATCGCGCTGGTGCTGCTGACGGTGCAGGACCAGGCACCAGCGGCGATCCTCGCGGCCGATATCGAGGCCGCGCTCGCACCCTTCGACCTGAAGAACCAGCTCAGCTCGAACCGGACCCAAGGCATCCCCAACATGATCGCCCTAATCCGCGACACGGCGCGGCGGTACGCCGCCTGAACCTCGGCGTTCCGCGAGGATCCGCGACCAGACGGCCGGGATCGCCCACCTATAGGTCCCGCGATCGATCGTCATGCCAAGCCCCTCGCATCGCCGCCGTCCGACAGCGCCGGCACCGGAGCGTCAGCCCCAGTCCCCGGTCAGCCCAACGGCACTTGCGACAGCGTCAAGATCAGTCCCGGCCCTGACCAGCAGCCATTCCCCCGGCGCCGCGCCATCGACCACCGTCACCGCGCCGCGCGGGCAGATGCCCAGGCATTTGACCTCGACGATGCCCGCCCTGCCCTTGCGGCCCTTCTTGAGCCCAAGTTGCTTACGCAATGCCTTGGCGAGCGGTGTTCGCCCCTTGGGGCCGAAACCACCGTCCAGTTTCTTCGAGCATTTCTTGCAGACCAGCAGCGTGCTCGACCAGTCCGACCGGACAGTCTTCAAACGGCGGGTTTCCATTGGCGCGCGTCTTCGGCGGTGCGCAGCACGTCATAGGCCGCCTGAATCGCCTGAAACTTCGCCGCAGCATCCTTGTCGCCGGGGCGAAGATCCGGATGATGGGATTTCGCCAGCCGCCGCCACGCCACGCGGACCGCCTCGAAATCCGCATCCACTTCCAGCTCGAGCAGTTCGAGCGCGCGCATTTCGTCGCGCGACCGGCTGCCATCGCCTGGCCCGGCCCAGCCATAATGCTTGGACTCGGCATAACCGTCCGCCGTCCGCGTCTCATCCGCTTCGCGCTGGGCCGCTTCTTCGGCCGTCAGGCCTTCGAAGTAGTTCCAGCCGCGATTATATTCGGCGGCGTGGTCCTGGCAGAAATACCAGCGATCGGGACTGTTGGGCGATTTCGGCGCGGGACAATTACCCGGCGCTTCGCAGCCATGCCGGTCGCACAGCCGCACCGTCGTGGCCTCGCGGCCGGCGCCATAGCCGCGCCAGCGGGGAAAACCCCAGTCGACCGATCGGGAGGAGGAACGCGCCATAAGGCCCCATCTAGTTGCGACGCGGCGCAAATGCCATCGAAGACGAACAAAAATGCCAGAGGGTCTGTAAGCCGGGTTCTGTCCATCCCCCGAAGGGAAATAGGCGACCATTCCTCTAGGCCCGCATTTGCATGCGGGCTCAAGCAACCAACCCGGGCGACGAGCTGAAACGAAGCCCATATGCCGCCCCTATTCGGTCTTGCTCCCGGTGGGGTTTGCCGTGCCGCTCCTGTTACCAGTCGCGCGGTGCGCTCTTGCCGCACCCTTTCACCGTGGCGGGGCCGAAGCCTTCGCCGTCTGCTCTCTGTGGCACTTTCCCTGGGGTCGCCCCCGCCGGGCGTTACCCGGCACCGTCGTTTCGCGGAGCCCGGACTTTCCTCGGCACGCTTGCACGTGACGCGGCCGCCCGACCCTCTGGCCGGAGCCCTGTAGCGCGAGTTTCACTCGCGCGAAAGCGGTACCAGCCCGCTCCCCCATCCGGCCTCCCATTCAGTATATTCTGTGGGAGGCCGGATGGGGGAGCGGGCTGGTACCGCGACACAAAAAATCAATCGTCGCCGGCGGGCTTTGGCAACAGCAGCGCCAAAAGGATCGAGCGGCATTCGCCGTCGATCTCGCCGTCGATCAACTCGGGCCGGAAGCGCCGCTGGAAGGCGACGACCGCCGCCAGCTTGTCCGCCACGTCATACCCGAAGCGCTCCAGCGCGATCAGGAAGCCTGCGTCGGTCCACATCGGGTCCATCAGGTTTCGCGTCGGCCGCGGCAATGCGAGGCGCAGTTTCGCAAAGCGATTCCACGGGAACAACTCGCCCGGATCCTGCTTGCGCGTCGGCGCGATGTCCGAATGGCCGACGACATTGCCGCGGGTAATGCCGTGGCGCTCCTTGATCGTGGCGACCAGTGGGATCAGCGCATCGATCTGCTGCTCGGGAAAGGGCGGATAGCCGAGTTCATGGCCTGGATTGACGATCTCGATGCCGATGCTCGCGCTGTTGACGTCCTCGATCCCGCGCCAGCGCGACTTGCCGGCGTGCCAGGCGCGCTTGTCCTCCGCCACCATGCGCAGGACCGTGCCATCCTCCGCGACGAGATAATGGCACGAGACCTTGGCCGCGGGATCGCGCAGCCGGTCTATCGCCGACTGGGCGTCCTGCATGCCGGTATAGTGCAGGACCAGCATCGAGACGCCGAGGCTGCGTTCGTCGAAATTGGGCGAGGGCGTGTCGATGATCGTCATGGCGTGTCCCCTGCGCGTGCGGTCCGAATGGTGACGATGGCGACACCCACCATCGCGATAGCACCGCCCGCCAGCATAAGCATGGTCGGCGGCGTATCGAAATACCATCCCGTCGCAAACACGGCGATCACGGGTGCGGCGAGCGTCAACGGCGTCACGACACTGACCGGGTGGCGCTGCAGCAGCCACGACATCGCCCCCTGCCCCAGCACCGTTGATCCAACGGCCGAGAACACCACCCAGCCGAAGGTCCGGAGCGGGATGTGCGGGATGGCCCGCATCGCCTCGGGCTCGACGACCAGTGCGATGATGCCGAGG
>Ga0247737_1000582_pt1 | contig 14821 bp, 23 predicted proteins | sample UWRJL028104C2_FD_180937 | JGI IMG/M metagenome (GOLD analysis project Ga0247737, IMG submission 180937) | Plant litter microbial communities from Arlington Agricultural Research Station in Wisconsin, United States - UWRJ-L028-104C-2 | ecosystem: Environmental > Terrestrial > Plant litter >...
AGAACCCACCATTGGGGCTGCTTTCCTGACACAGAAGTGCCGACTTGAGGATCGTATTCTTAGATACGAAATATGGGACACTGCTGGACAAGAGCGCTTCCATTCCCTTGCTGTAAGTTTTGCTATTTCCTACCATCCTTGTCTTATCCTCATGGGCATCCCTTTAGCCGATGTACTACCGCAATGCCCAGGCTGCCGTTGTCGTGTACGATGTTACAAAGGCCAGCAGTTTAGAGAAAGCCAAGTCATGGGTCAAGGAGCTGCAACGCCAGGCCAACCCTAACATCGTTATTGCCCTGGCTGGAAACAAGGTCGATCTCGTTCAGTCGTCTGGATCATCATCCTCGGTTACTTCTCCTTCCGAGTCCGAAGACGAAGCCGACGATGCCACCGCAACCCCTGGAGAAACCCCTGGTGCCTCCGAACCCGAGAGTCTAAGGCAGGTTCCCCGTGAGGAGGCCCAAGCGTACGCCACTGAGGCTGGACTGTTGTTTTTCGAAACGAGTGCTAAGACTGGAGAGGGTATTGTAGACATTTTTACTGAGATTGGTAAGTGTCTGCCTCCCGCCGCTGATATGCTATTGACATCTTTCATTACAGCCAAGAAGATTCCAATCGAACACATTCTGGCTTCGACCCGTGGCAACGCAGGGCGGCCAGGAGCTAGCGGCAGTCGAGCGGAGGCCGCACGGCAAACAGGCGTGAACCTTGAAGAGAACGCCACCAAGGGCAAAGATGCCTGCAACTGCTAAATCCTCGCAACATCTACTACCCTCATGGTGACGTTTTGGTACTCTCGTACTTATGATTTTTATGCCTCCCTTTACTTCCTCGAGACACTTCCTTGCGTTCCTTACCCTCGTATCATTTTGTAATACTCCTTTCTAAATATACAACGTTAGATTGTGGATTGTTCGTGTTGCTGGTTGTACTTATACTGTATACAGACTAGCAGCATTGTGATCGTCAATCTACATACGGAGGCGGCCTCATAACCTGGTCTGTCACACTGGCACGATGGCTATCTGGAATGAGATATGGTGGAGGATCAGGCCCTTGGGTTGGAGTCGTCTCCTGAGGTGCCAATACTGGCGTGGTTGTATTGATCCGGAGGGATTCGGTTGTGTGATAGGGCAGCGGCGGTGACGCTGTCCGAGTTGGCGATGCTGCCTGGCTTGCTGCGGGTAAACTGAAGTCATGGTCTATGGAAGGAGGGGGATCAGAAGGATCATCCATAGCTGGAGGTGGGGGTGGAGGATGCTCTTCGGTTCGAACTATTTCCTCCCGCTGGTCCAGAACAAGATTCAACGCCTCGATTGTAACATGAGTGGGCTGGTCGGTCAAAGCCGTCAAGTCAGTGTCTCTCGAAGCCATTTCCAATGTTGGAGGGGGTGTTGAGGATCGTTGCATATCCTCCGAATGCCCATCGAACTGCTCCTCAACTGGAAACCCAAATATTGTTCCTTCCCCTGGGAAAGATGCCTGTACTGGGATTTCCTGCATGAGATCATTGCTGTCAGGCAGGATGATCTCTCTTTCCGATTCCTGGAATGTTGGTAAACGAGAAGACGACGATGCTTCGAGGGCCGAGGTGAAAAATGGTGGTGGTGCGTCTCGTTCTTCGAATGGCGGAGGAGCCCCAGCTGAGAGCATGCTGGGACCAGCTTCGCCTTCAGAGTAATGTGGAATTGATGGATCAACCTCTTCTTCTCGGACGGTTCTTGCAGGAGGGCGGTCGTGCTTCTTCTGATACGCGCTGTCGAGGGCGGGTGACACCTCGGGAAGTGGGGCATGTGGTGGAAGGATATTGATTGGGATTATCATGGTGGATATGCGTTCGGTGAGGGTAGTAGTATCTACGAAGGAGACGTGGACCTTGATATGGAAGGACACTGAGTGCAGAAGGGTCGACTGGGTGATGAGAGCACTCTCGATGTCGCTGTCCATCCGATCGAGGTTTGTCCGAGAGTCAGATGGAGAACTGGAAGAGTTCTGGTGAAGGATGAAGCGCAGTTGGAGTCGCCGTGTCGAATGGAATCGACAGGATGCTCCTGACCTTGCTATGACTACTCTATAAGACGAGCCCAGGAACAGAGGAGAAAGTGGCATCTTTGAAGACGAGGGCAAAGGATGGTGTTCGCCACGATCAGGGGGGTCCAAGAGAGACGAACCACTTAGCGGCTCATCCGGTTCATCTAGACCTACATCATCGTCCGAGTTACCCTCACTGTCCTCGAAATGTTCCCGCTTGACTTTGAGAACGCGGATGAGCTCTGCGCGTACATTGCGGAGACGCAGACCGCGATTTACGACTGTCTCTCGCGATGGGGGTGGAACAGTGATGTATAGGGGGATAGCCTCCCCTGATGTGAAGGTATGCCGTGGCAATTCTACCTCGACGCGTGTAGGATCTTCTAGTGCGTGCGATTCTGGGGAAGCAGGCAAGGTGTGAGCATGAGAGGTGTAGCGTCGTGTGTGGACATTGAGGCTCTTTGAGATAGGGGCACTACTTGCGTCGACCGGATGGAGGGTGGCCGTCAGTGAGTGTCCCAGAATCGAATGTGGAGTATGGATAGACTGCGGTGTGTCTGGCAGTAATGGTATCGCGAATGGTATCGACGAAGGGAAGGTGCTTTGGCGGCCTTCCTTCGAGTACAATTCAAGTTCCTGAAGAGCAAGTTCTACCTCATTCTGATAAGCAGACTCAAAGGAACGCAAGGAGATTGTCCTGTTGCATGTATGGTTTGTAAGTCCAAAATATATGCGCGGTGGTAACATGCTCACACTCGCGCCCATCGCTCGGCTTCGACACCTTTGATCTGAAGCTCCCCTTCTATCGCTGCGCGCTCTCCATCGGCACCCAGGAAGCCCTTCTGGAAATTAACCGCATCTACGGTTGGAATTATGAGGATCTGAGGCTCTGTGGTATCATGCAAAGGTTGCGAGTTGGTAGAATCGACGGGATCTTCTTGTGAGTAGGTCGGTGGTGGAACTTGCTCAGACATTGGTGGAAGTCAGACGTTAACCGTCTTTTATGACCAGACTATGGCAATCCACGACAGGGTACATCGTTGTGAAACGCTGTACTCGTCAACTCATCAATTCCACAGCCTCTGCTATCACGTGCGGATACAAAGATGAGATTCAAAGCAGAGCAAAAAAAAACACGAAGCAAAGACATAAAATACATATAGATCCTGTCATGTCATAAAAAATTCCTTCATTGACACTCGACCCGCACTAAACTGTCCAGCTCGTTGAACAACACCTCGTCCTGGAGGACGTCGCGCAACATGAACATTTCCCATGCGACTTCCCGATTGCCTCCCAATATCCCTGTACCCTTCTCCGCGCTTGAGTCCCCACCATCCGAGAAACCCATTCCAAAAGATAACACGGGCATCGTGGGCTCGGACTTGTCCACCAGCTCCTCCGCCTTGTCCAACAGTTTGATAGCTTCCACTGCCCGTCGTGCCGGAATTGCATGCAGTCCACGACCATCAGGATTAGGCATCACCGCCAATACCTTGTGTGCCACCCGGAGTAAGACGCTTTTGAACGCCAGACGCCGATCCGATTTGATCTTCTGCTTTAACTCGTACGGCGCCAGGAAAATCAGAGAATAGATTGACATCACTGTCTTCTCGACAAAACTACACCATAATTCGCCTCGCATGAGCATGAAGTCGGCGTCGACGATCGGAAGACGGTGGACGAGGCGTTGGATGAGTAGCCAGAGAGATTGTTGTGGGACAACCTTTGAGAGTACCTGTCGATTCTCGTCCCTTTGGCTAAGACGGGTGAAAACCTCGAGCGCAGTGTCTGCGAGCGCTGGAGGTTTCAGATTCGCGTTTGGGACAACACCAGCCAGTTGCACACTAGCTAATGGTGGTAGCGAATCTTCAGGGTCGACGAGATATGAAGCAACGAGATCAAATGATCTTCTTGCGACTCGGAGGGTTGTTGGATTGGAATGGGAGAGGTTGACGAAACCGGCAAGGACAACGAGGATGTACATCGTGTCCTTGCGTATCAATAGGACGTCAGTGAGCGATAGGGTTTTTGAGGCGGGAGATGGAAGTTGTCTGTCGATCTGTTCAACAGTGCAAAGGCGTAAAAGCACGTCCACAAGTCGAAGATGTGTAGAAAGGAATTCTGTATTATCGGCAACAGCTGTGAGGTTTCGGAGGATGTTGACGACGCATAGGATAATGTTCGCCGGCCGTTGGTGAGTCCCTATTTCTGGATCTTTCGAACCCTGGTACGCCTGGAGTGATGCAAACGGCTGCCCTTGGAAGTCTTCCACGATCGACACCAGCTCTCGATTTGTGAAGATTCTTGAAGACCCCTCCGCAGATCGAGAGGCCGGGCTCATCTCGGGCTCTCCGAAAGCAAGTTCTTCCACCAAGTCCAAACAATCGTCCAGTAAGTCCGGGCAATATGCGATAGGAAACCCGCTTCCTGGAGTCTTTCCTTGCATGACGGACAAGGCAGTAAATGTTGTCAAAGCATATGACAGCTCAATGGACAATCGCGACCGAATAGACATACAAAGGCAGTCGGTGTCAATCGTGCCCCAGTCGTTCTGGTCGCGCAGCGGTCGTTTCGTAGATTGATAATGGTGTTCTGCATCGATCGCATTTAGATCACGGCCTCCATGCGTGTCAAGCTCACGAGCTAACGGCACGTATTCAATTTTCCGGCGAGCAGGTTGTTGACGAGTGCGACTAGCGCCGGTAGGATTTGCCGGAGGTTGCGATTCTGCTCGAACACCAAGACTGTTATCCAGTAACATCTGCCAAAAACAATCAGTCTGGTGACTATGAATAACGATAATTCTGGCTTACCGAGTTCGATTCTGGAGGATCTAAGTGCCAAACGTCAAATGTCGGTACACGGCATAACATTGGAAAGATATACACACACCTGTCTTCTGTCTCGCCCTCTTTGTGTCTCTATCATCGTGGTCAAGCTTACGCTTGATGCCCTGAACGTCCTGATCCAAAAGGTTCGCATCAACAGTATGTGTAAACGGGTCGATGTCGGAAGGTGTTATCGGGGTATGTGAGTCTGCTGCTGAGATTTGGTGAGGATTTGGAACAGCTGGCCTGTGCTGGTTGCCCATTTGAGGGAATTGCGCCATTCCGTTGGCACCTGGCATGTTCTGCGGCATGAGACCATTGGAACTCATGGGGCGCATGCCAGGTTGCTGACCATTAGGCATGCCTGAATTCGACCTACCGAGGTTGGAGGATGTGGGAAACTGTTGATCAGGCATGGGTCCTTGGCCTTGAGACATCTGCGCCTTCTTCTGCTGCTCCTGCATGTTCTTCTTGTATGCAATCTCGAAGGGGGTTAAAAGGGTGGTGTAATATTGGGATATCGTTTGCGCCACTGAAACTGGTATGTGCTTCTGTGGGTGAATGTACTCGTCGGGTAAATCGAGCAGTGGTAGCAGATTTTGCCAGGCTCTTGATTGGGAGACCTGTTCGTGGTGAGGGAAGCAGAGTGGCGAGATGAATTCGTTAACATACCATCTGTCCACCACCATGTTGAGTCACTAGTCCCCACAACTTGAACAAGTTGACCTCCTTGCCAGCAAGTTTGAAATACCCAGGCTCATGTCCAATCTCGATGGCCGACCACATTGTGTTGCTTGGATCGTAATTGGGGGTAGGGACACCAGTCAGACCTGGAGGCAAAGGCTGTCCTTTCTTCGCGAATATCGTTGCAATGTTGTTCAGGAAGCCCTGTTCGCGTAGCCTCAGCTGAGTATTCATGCCTTGGGGACGCGACGGGTTGGACTGTGACATGGGAGCGTCGAGAAAAGAGGAGTTTGAGGCTGAATTTGGCGTTTGTGGGAGTCCAAAACCGTTGTTCGGCGTTTGGAAATTCGCATGTCCGTTTGCAGAGCTGGTCAAGAGGTCATGGCCACCACCTGAAGGATAGTTGTTGTTGATTGCTCCGAGGTATGACCCCGAACTTGTTCCGCCGGGTGTCGGGATCGAGGAATGCGCCCCTCGCGAAGTATTTTGAGCGATTCTAGCGTGGTTGGCAGCTGTTAAAGCAGCCATCTGTTTTGCCAATGGTTGCGACTCGGCGAAGGACGATGGATCGAGGCCACCTGTCTGGCCTTGGGGCATGAAGTTGAACCCAGCCTGAGGATTTTGCTGCGGGCCTGGTCGTTGCTGGTGGCCATTCTGTGGGCTGAAGGAGTGAACAGAGAGGAGGAAGTCAGTCGCATGTCCGGTTGGCAGAAAATGAAGCATATCTTACACCATAATGACCCGCAGTTATTCAGAAGTGGTGAAATTCAAAAGAGAAAGTTAACAGAGACACTGCCATGTCACCATTGCTTTCCCCGTACAAACACCCAGAACCAAACTTGGCCTATATCGTCTCTCAAGTTGCTCTTTCAACTGGAACTTTTATTCAGAGCGCCCGTATTTCTCTGGGACACCGCATATCTAAGTGCAGACATCATGATTCTCTGGCGGAGGTCTTTCCGTGGCTCCGAGAGTCGTGTTCTTTGGCGGCTGCATTCTGCGTGACAACGTGACAATCAACAAACAATGTGGACGCCAAGCCGCTGCACAAGGCCTGGCCGCACCCGCCATGTCTGAAATCGACGATATTTTCGCGTCCAAAGGCAAGGGAAAAGTAGTATCTACGCCCATTCCTGGACCTTCTACATCGTCTTCAAAAGCACCCCCAAAAAAACGGAAGAAAAAGAAATCAAACCCCACTGGCCCACCGTCAATTAAAAATGCTAAGGACCAAACCGAAGGCCCTCTACCATCCTCAAAAAAGCGGCCGCTTCCAGAGACAATCGTCGATACATCGCAGAATGTAGCAGGGCCGTCAAAGCGTCACAAGGGAGATCCAGAGAAAAAAAGCAAGGTTGATAAAGCCGCCGAGGGCGAAATTGCCGGGTTTAAAGATTCGCGAGGTTCTGGTAGTCGTATGCCGTTTTCTTTTCTCTGCTCCCACCTTCATCGACGAGATTTTTGTAGGAAAAACGACAGAAGAAGGCTGGCTAGTTTACAAGGAAGACGAACTTGGCATACGCGATGAAGGCGGTGGTAAGCTGTTGATATTTCTCCCTTTCCTGCTCTTCACGGCGACTTTTCCTCAGACACGCCATTGTGTCCTTTTGACTGTGATTGCTGTAAGCCTCCCTTCATTCTTTGATTATATTGTCGTCTCACCCTCTCTATTCTAGGTTTTTAATACATGTTTTTATCTGGCGGACCCCAGCTACGTGTGATTTTTACCCAACTCGGCTCTTTCGAAGCCTCCGTGGTCGCTTTCTACGATCATTCGAGGTCAATATGCAGCCAAAAGCGAGCATTCCCTTTGGCATTTTCTTCTCTCATTTCTGTCTGAGGAAGCCCTGCGAAAGCAATGTAGTGGAATATATTTTTAGTAAAAACTATTAATGTTGTCCGCGGATCGATCCTGATCATCTATAGTTCGGCGTTTAATGTTTGTATTGAACCTGTTGTATGGATTATACCACTATGCATGAATACTATGTCCTAAATGAAACCTCAATCATCTCAGTCATCGTCATCGTCATCGTAGTCCACCAATCCACGCTTTTCACCGATCTCGTTACCAAAAGGATCAGCATTCTGCATGGCCCTCTGCACTTCAGCCGCCTTTTTATTGCGTTTCTCCGTTGCTGTCCTTTCTTCGTCGGTCTTTCGTGCGAGATATGCCTTGCTTCCGACGACCTTCTCTGGATTTTTACACAGCCGTAGCCGCCGGTCCACCTCTCGAACAGACTCTACACTTGGTGGGTTGCCTTGAGATGTGATAGTGGTTTTGATGTCGTCAAGTATCTTCGATAGGCTGGAATCTTCGGTATGTGATTTGGACGCCACCCATTGAGCAGCGACGTCTGGGAGAATAAGAGAGAAAGCAGCCAGGGCGATTTGTGATGGGGCATAGAGAAGTTCTAGGTCGGTTAAGCGAGAAGCCCGAACATTGTTAAGTGCTGCATCGTAGAGACTTGTTTCCAATCCCTCTACAACCCCAGGAAGATTCTATAAGGTGATGGTCAGCTTTACTCTAATAGCAATCAACAACGTTGGGTATACTTGGACGTCGAGCCAGATGCCCCACAGCGCTCTGTGAGCATGCCAGACTGCAAACTCAAATCCTAAGCTCTGGGCAACAAGGAACTCCAATTCAAGAACATCGTTGGGTGTGGTTTTCGGAATGTGTGTCGTGTACAGCTCCAAAGATATCGGATTATTGGTCGTCTTCGTTGCAAGGAACAAAGCCGTCAACCTATTGAAGGTTGGTGTTCAGAGATAGACCCTCATACAAATTGTATACGCACATAACGTTTTTGGGATGCCAGTCCATAACAGTGTTTTTGAGATAAAAGCGCTTCAGGTAGGTGACAGCCGTGGCTTCAACTTCCTCTGAGAACCGAAAGAGTCCACACAACTGCGTGATCTTAGTGATGTAGAGCTTGACCAGCAGAAGCTCTTCATCGGCATTCAAAAATGCCACATTTTGCGATGATCCTGGCTAGGACGAGGCTGAGTGCACAGCAAGCAGTAGTATAAGAGCACAAGGCGAGCACCTCATCGGCCTCGAAGGTATTTCGGATAACAGCGACGGCTGCCTCGTTCAAGGTTCCACGGATGTGTGCTAGTTGTTCCCCAGAGTACCGCCAGTTCCTGAACTGAGTACTAGCTTCATATAAGGAGAGTCTACCTTCAACAAGAGGAGCTGTATCACCCGCCGCAACTGGTGACATTACGGAAACTGGAGGCTGACAAAGCCGTCATCTACCACGAAAGGATTAGACGCGTCAATAATTGCAAGCAGAACAAAATAGCGCGTTTAATTGGGGCAAACAAATCCGAAATATTTAAACGATTTTACTCCACTTTTCAAGGTACAACCCGTTCCCCACCTTCACCCATACCCCGCATCTCGAAATCGGCGTAAAATGGCCACGAAACGCAAGTCTGACGCTATGGAATCTGCTGTCCTCGACGTCCTGGACTCCAACACACCTGCCTCGAGCGCTAAGTATATCCCACTAGAGCCCGCGCCCAAAAAGCCCCGCGTTTCCGCCGAAGCCTCTGGGTCCGGCGCGAAAGGCAAGGCAAAATCCTCTGACACACCGCAGACCTGGAAAGACATAAAGCTTGAGGGTGAAGACGAGGTGAGTCTCACGCTGCCAGACCCAGTGTCCGAGTTTGACGCGTCTTTTCTCATATAGGGATGTGTGCCTGTCTAGTACGCGTATTTTTCCCTTCACTGTTCATGATGCGTGTCTAATCCACGGATCATCAGTGACGATTGCTCCGAAGTTCGTCGCAAGATTAGGTTGCTGCAGAAGACTCCCGACTGGAAGGTTGGTGCTTCATTCTTGCCAAGCCGAACGCGCTCATACATCACGAATAGATGACTCACTGGTTGAAGGAAATTGGCGGAATCAACAGCAACTCCTTCAGCCGCTTCAGTAAGTTCATTGCCGTTCAATTTAACGCGCATATATACTGATGACAATGCTCAGTGTCTGCCAAGGCCAAGGATGAGGGTGCGGCGAATGGGACTTACTACTCGGCGTATGGTCTTTTTGCTCTTCCCGTGCGCATGTTTTGACTCTTCCCCTAGTTACGTCTACTTTGAGAAAGTGCGCATCCTCCAGAATAAGAAGAAAACGGCCACACGTAACAATAATGAGGCCATGCATCCCAGCGGATTCCCACTTGAAAATCGGCGCAAATACATTTGGGCCCGCGGATGAAGCTGCAACCGTAACCCTCTATTACCCTCTATTAACTATTAGTCTGATTTTTAATCCACTGCGTAATCCATTCTACAATTCTTGCTACATTGGCCTCAAGCTGCTCCAAGCTTTCGCTCTGAAGTTCAACCACGATTTCTGATGGATATGACGAACGGGCTTCATCCAGGACGACTTGCATTATCTCGGCTTCGTTGTTTTCTTGAATCTTTTTCAGTGAATATCCTCTGGAAAGATGATCAGAGTTTACCAACACGAAGAAAACTGCCGACGGACCTTTTCTCGAGCCGTGTCCATAACTTTGAGTGATCACACCTCAGAACTACAACAAGATCTGGCCACCGTTCGGGAAAAGCTTCACAGGTGTGCCAATCCAAAATCAATCCACCCATGGTAACCAGGGGCTCAAGATCGTCCAATAACTGCATCCAATTCGATAAATAGCCATAGTCCAAGAAAGCACGCGAGCAAACGCACCCGATCCTCGTCTACTGTGTAGCTCTGCCATTCCTCGTCGTACGCTTCATATAACCCCTTCTCCTTGACATATTCGCTGATGTTGATGTTTTTCAAAGGTACTGGCGATTGGCTCGAAAGAAGTTCAGCATGTGTTGACTTCCCCGTTCCAGGTGTGCCTGTGATGACGATTACTGGGCCTTTGGGCATGATGATGAGCAAGGAAAAAAAATCCAATGAGTCAAATGATCTGTTTCGGGCAACGAGCGCTTACTTACGTAACCCATATCCACGCGATGCTCAAGACTGGTTGCCCTGAGTCGCCGGAAGGGATATGTAGTAGGTAACCACTTCACTTTTCTTCGAAATTTGAACATGATACATATTTTTATTCTGCGACCTTGACAGATGTTGCTTCGCTATGAGCCTATTGTCGTATGTTAACTACGATTGACACGGTAATAACGATTTCAGGGATCTTCCGTATGGTTGTCAACGCGGGCCCTCTTCTTACTTCAGGAGTCGGATTTCGTTGTGAACTTCTGCATATCCACCTGATGAAGGTTTATTACGCCTGTCATGGTATGTTGGATACCCCAGAGGCATGACCAATCAAGTACGTCTGATCTGGTTGTCTTCTCGTCCGACTAACATCCCTTCTCTCTGACCACCACCAACACAGAACGTTGGATATGCTGAACTCCTTCTCAGTGCTAGTTCGATGAAGTTCGAGCTTTGATACTCTTTACCTTCGACGTTCCTTTCGCTTCTGCCTTGGGTTGATCCCACCACCGCTACTTTCTTTGCTTTCACAATGGCATCACCATCTCCGAAGACCTCTTCCCCAAGCCAAGGGTCCAGCAGCACTAGTACTACGATCGCACCTAAACCCACAGCTATACCGTCAGACATTGCGTGTCCGAACACAGTTGTTGTCGAACTTTCGACGACTGTGGTGATCCCAAATTTCAATGCCTACTATGCCCCCACGCAAATCGCCACTTTCAAACCAACATACGACACGCTTGCGGATGGCTCGCTCCTCACCCCTCCATATCTCCAAGACCTCTCCGACGCCAACCTCAGTCTGCTCGTTATGGGGGCTTTGGCGGCCATATTCATAAGAAATATATTCGTATCTGCGGATTATTTGCGGCGAGGAAAAGTGAAGAAGAAGTCGCTTTTCTACGTTCTATTTATCAGTCAAATTCTGTCACCAATCGCTCTCGTTCCCGTCATCAGCTCGTATTTCACGAACAAGGTGAACTGCACTATGTAAGTACCTCTAATGTTCTCCATCCTACCTGCAGGCTGACATCAGAGTAGAGTGGTCGCTCTCCCGTGTTTGGCCGGAGCCACCTCTTTAGCATTGCTGGTACGCACATATGCCTCTTGAGACTGGCTCCTCTCAGTCTTTATCTACTAGATTACTGGCATTCTTGGTGTGAAGGCATATAGATGCCTAAACAATGCCAAAATTGTCCCGATCGCATTGCTGCTGCTCCAAGCAGCTTCGACGACTGCAGTGGTTTTTGACATCATGTTCATGAAGGGCTTTCGACGCTTAACGGGTCAGTCCTACTTTTCCAGAAAATGGTATCTCTCACAATATCGCAACAGGTAGTTGCATTCGCGACACTGACCTTCGAGCTACTCGAGTGTTTGTCTCGATCCAGTTTCTGGAATCGCTTTTCCTATGCTGTTGCTGTTCGTACCTTTTTTCTGCAAACGCTTTCTCGTCCTTAATGTCCTTTTTATTTTATTTTAAGTTCTTTGGGTCATCTGGAAGTCTCGTGGATCATCTGCAGCGCGAGGCCGAATATCTCTTGAACTTTCTATGGACGACTTGCCCAATATCCCAGGAGGACTTACCGGGGACCGTCAATCCAACGGGCGAGGGTGGTGGGATTATGCGCCGCAAAATCATGACCATCCAGAGACTCAGACCGACGATCCTCCAGTAGAAGCTGAAAAGCGGCGTGGAAACCCCTTCATGGTATTTCGCCGTGATCATGCTAAGTCGCAACCGAAGCAGGCCTTCTCGGTTCTTCGAAAACCCCCCAATGGATCTGAGAAAGATGATATGAGTGCTCACGCAACCGTTGCTGAGTCCAGGTTACGGAATTCACTCGCCCCATCCACGATTACAAGATTCAGTAAATTCGTCCCTCGTATGGAGCTTTTCCAGGACGTCATGAAAGATGAGGTATGTTCTTCGCCACCCGAATTCTTCCCCAAAGACTTGATGATTTCCTTAAGCTACTCTATACAACTTTCATCACATCGACATGTGTCGTAGTGGCCGTTCTTTCGCTCATTGGGGTCAATTTCAATAATGGTCTCAGCGTTACGGGGTGGATAGCTCTCAATTGTGAGTCCCGTTCATTTCAGGAATCTAAGCCCCAACTGACTTGCATCTCAGGGGCGTTCATATCCTTGCTTTCGATCCACAGTTTTGGGCGCGTTGTGCATCGACACGAACGAGAAGCTTTGCTCACCCATCCAGTGACCTCCACTGCAATTAGGAGAGCTGCCAACGACATCGTCAATCAGCATTCTCGCAGGCAAGCTTTGTCAAATGGTTCCCGTGTATCGGACTTCCGAACGTCCACTGGTAGCAACATGGAGATATTTGAAAATCCATTCGCCGACTCGAAACGAGAACAAACAGAAAATCCATTTATCTCGGTGCTAGAGGAACCTGACTCCCTCCCAGCACAGAATCTACTCCGCTCCCAAACCACCGAACCCAACTATCTGCGTCTTCAGCCTTCGCGTAGCAACTCGCGGACTTCTCCGCAGGACTTGGACTTCAGCCGAGCGCCTACGGGACCTGTCGGCGAATCTCCTTTTTCCATGCAACATGTGTTCAGTCAGAGTTGGGTGGGAACGGACACTAGCCCAGTCTCCAACTACTCGACTACGTCGATGGCCTACCAACAGGAATCAATATCCCCGCCTCGGGGACAGCGGAGGAAACGCTAATTTGGTGATCTCATCGGACATTCAAATTGATCGACATTTGTACAAGTACCTTGTAGATTCTACTTCCTTCTATTCACTCGTTTCCTTTCATCTTGACCCATTGCAATTGTACAACTCCAAACACATGTTGCTGTGTAATCATCAACAATGTATAGAGTTGTTAAGAAGACTGAAGTGTCCCCAAGCTACTATGTAGATATTCCGCACGGGCCAACGGTCCGAGCGACGGAAGGGTTAGAGTACAGATTCGGTAATCACCACAAACCATCTTTCGAATGGACATTGAGGAGAACGACGAGCTCGTTTCTGCCATCCCTATCCACTATTCCGACAATCTTTCTCCCAACATACATATCCACCAATTTCCGCTTCTTTCTAGACCTCTTGAAGTCCCGCCGTCGGCCATCTTAAGCGGCAAACGAATCGCAGTGAGAATCAAACCAAGCACTCGGCGGCTGGAAATACATGTGCCCGCAGACACACGTCCAGACGTCTATAGCGTGGATAGGTCGAAGGAGTTAGGATCTGCGCGTCTGGAAGATGACCGAGACAAAAATCAGGAGCGGAAGGACAAGATGCGTGAAGACGAGGATCCTCGTCTTTCAGAAGTTCGCCTGAGAAGCGAAGAAATCGCCCACAAAGGTGCACATGTGGTAGGCATCGTTAGAGACGGTGAGCACTGTCCGTAGCCTTTGAATCTGGCTCATACGTGGTCTGTATAGGCAAGCTTCACCTGCACCCAATCAGCGAAACGCACCAGTTACGCCCTACGCTGACATATCTCGATATTCTGTCGCGTAAAAATAAGCGGAATAGAGGTGGGGATTCTGACTCTGACTCTGACGATGGTCCGCCTCCGGACCCTGACGAGGTTGCGCCTGTTCCCCAACCGAAGAAAGAGAAAAAGGCTGCTGGGGATGCAAAAGAGGTTCATGTGTCCGCCCGGAAGACAGACGATCAAGGTGGTCTTAATCAAGGTGGCCTGTCTGCAGTCCGCAGGGAGATGCTCCATATTATTCGCTCAGAGGAGGACGAGAAGTGGGAAAGCCTGGAGTTCAACGATGTCACGGTTCGTTAAGTCTCTGATACTTTTCTCTTATGCTGATCCACGATACGCTAGACAGACCAATCGTCAACGGCTTTTGAGGCACTGTTCTCGCAAAATAACGATGCTTTGGAGTGTACCACGAGCGTATCCACTTTCTTGAAGTCTATAAACGGTCTTTGAATCTCTCGCTGTAGAATAGACCACCAAGGAACTTCGAAATCTTGACAGCTTCTTCGCTACAATTGACAATTGACTGATGGCAGGGTGCACTGTTTTGCTGCCAGGCTTACTCAAGCTCTCCAACCATCTCTTCACCCTGACCATGGAGTGTGCTAGTGATACTGAATCAGACTCTGGGGCATCGACTCATAACACTAGCAGTCTTGCAGACATCAGGGGCTACATGTCTCAAGAGAAGTCTGCTCAGTTAATCGATACCTTGCACCCCGAAATCCCTGCTGTTCGTCGTGCCATCCAATTTTTGGATGAAAAAATGACTGGCAACGAGTTCGAGGCAAGCTCTGGACTACATTCTCCCACTGCAATGCTGAAGACCT
>Ga0247737_1000584_pt1 | contig 14797 bp, 21 predicted proteins | sample UWRJL028104C2_FD_180937 | JGI IMG/M metagenome (GOLD analysis project Ga0247737, IMG submission 180937) | Plant litter microbial communities from Arlington Agricultural Research Station in Wisconsin, United States - UWRJ-L028-104C-2 | ecosystem: Environmental > Terrestrial > Plant litter >...
GTAACTTAAATCGATCGTTCTTCATAAATTCTACTTCCTAGTGTATAGATGATGGCGATATCTATTTCTTATATATTTCTCGCTTTCAGAATAGCGAAAAAGACCTCGCACTTCACCTCTGTACTCAATCAGGAGACTCTGATTTCTACGGCGGCCACTATCAGCTTCAACTTTACCCCCGCCTCTAGAGTTCCAACAACCTACACAACGGATTTCATAATCAAGCTCTGGGCAAAGTACAGCCCTGTTCCAGTACTGATGGAAAGGGTACGAGACAATATGCCCTATCAACATAATTTCAGGAAAATCTAGTAAAAATATCACATTCAATTTCTTAAAATCGCCATGGTGCTTAGCCAACTAAGTCCTGCATATCGACTTAATTTTGGGCGCAGTAGCTAGCTGCAACTACTGCAGCTTGATACGTCAAGAGGTCGAAAAACGCGCCATGTATGGGCTCGGGAAGATAGACAATGATCTTGAGTAAGGAAGGACCTTGTCTGTGTTGATAGTGCAGTGCATGTCGTTAATTGCACCCCTCTGATAACTTAATGCGCATTTTAAAAGACTGAACATGAAGAAATACTTTGTGGATTTATGCTTGGTCAGAATATCGGGGTACACTGTGCAATCTTTTGCTTCATTTCTCGGCTCTCTATTTACACTAGTACAGATAACATAGGAAACATTGTGGCGGAATTGTCTATAGTATAGAGAGGTCACCGAATTTCTCCTGTGAGTTTGTTAGCATTCTCCTCGCGAAGACAATGTGTTGGAAACATACCTTGTAACCTGGTACAGACCATCGGCCCTTGGAAACAAGTTGCGAAGTCTTCTCATCAATTTGGGGTTGAGCAGCTGCAACTTCGTCCTACAAACACCAGTCATATTAGCAACTGTCACAACCTCTTTCTGTATAGCGACAGGAGCACATACCACGGTGAGTTCATCGAACGGTCTGGCGGTTTCGATGTTCGTCAAAGTCTTTTCCAAATCCTTCAACTCCAAATCCACTCTGCCTTTGGTTTCCTCCGCATTCTTCACTGCCTGTGCCTCAAATGCCTCAATGGCCTTGATCTGTCGTCCTACATCGTATGTCGCGGGCTTGAATGTGCTGAAGTGTTTCTCGATCTCCTCAATTACCGCTGTGTTCTTGAGGATGGAGCGGTAGTGTGCGAAGTCGACCTTGGATGGCTGTTCTGAGAGGATTTGCACCCGGCGACGAGCATCCTCGTTACGCTTCTTGAAGGCTTGGAGGGAGGCTGCAGTTTGACCACGGAGGCCGAGAGAACTGGTTACTTTCGCCCAGTCGAGCTTGAGTGCTGCGCTACGCTATGGGAGAAGATGTGTTAGCCGTGATCGCAAGGAAAAGATCGAAATGCCCAGGAGTCTTTGGAATTGCTATGGCGAGCACATCCCGCATGCCTTCTACGACACAATTTATCAAGGAAAAGAACGCGATTGAGCGATTGGACTTACTCCGGCTGCCATTTTGTAGGTGATGGGAGGATTGTTGAGTGGAGTGTTGTTTTTCGAGGTTGTCGTCGAAGCCAGACAAGCTCGGCAAAGCCTAAACCCCCAAATCACGTGATCTTGGAAATAGGTTTCTCATATCGAATAAGTATTTGTAAATAAAGAAACGTCTACATCCACGAGAATTTGGCTACAGGAGTGCAATGTGGAGTTTTTAAATAAGTATCGGCAGATATGAACATAGGGAGACGATATTACAGAACACAAACAAGTCATTTAGTCGAAATTGGAGAATCAGGTATATATTTATGCTTCTTACAAAGCAAAAAATCCCAGTTATCAGTTTACATTTTGCTTTTGATGCTAGCGCTAGCCTCCGCTATCCCAGTGCAAATACATGTCATGCAGAACCACGAGTGGCCCAACATGGCTTGATTCGTCAACTTATATACTTAGAGCCATAATCGAATTGACTATGTCATTGTCGTTCTCTTTGAGCGCCTTGACAGCCTTGTTGCGTGAGACACTTGCTTGAGTCATGACAAGCTCAATGTCCTTATCCTCAAGACCTGTGGCATCAACCTCCTCTCCATCATCTTCCTCATCGTCCTTCTTGTCTTCACCTTGGTCGATAGCCTTGCCCTTTCCGTGGTCATGTCCAGAGTGGTCACCACCAGAGTGATCGTGACCGGCGTGGTCGTGGGAGTCTTGTGCAGCCAATTGTTGAGCGGCAGAGGCCTGTGCTTGAGAGTTGAGATCCTCAATCTTAGCTTCACCGAAAACACTGTGTATTTGTTAGCATATGCCATGAACGTCCGTAAATTAGTCGTTCAATAAAACCCTCATGATTCATGAATTGGTGGTAGCGTTATCGACATTAGAGCGCACTACCTCATATATGCTGTTAGAGGTGCAGACCCGCAACCACCAATTCCACAATCACCAAAGCTTAACTGGTTCCCTGGGTTTGGAGATATGCCATGTGTTTCTGTTTCTTACATGTAGGTAGAGCCACTTGCGGTCTTGAAAACCTCGGGGTTGTTGATGACGAACAGAATCTAATTAGAACGCTTAGTTTGAGAAGATATCTTAATAGCTCAATTGGGATGTACTTACGTTCTTTGGGCGTCTCAGTGTAACTCTGGTAATTCCTGGAACCTTAACCAAAGCCAGCTTGCTGATCAACTTGCGTGCCTTCTTTTCGTTGCGAGAGTGGACAACCAATCCACCTCCGGTAGAGATATCTCCCTCGCCTGCCTCAATCTCGGAATCATCACTGTCAGAGTCCGCCTCCTCTGCTGTGGTGGTCTTATTTGGGACCTCTTCCTCCTCTATTTCTTCAATGCGTGGGTTTGCCATAATGTCGAGTAGTTCTGGTAACAAAATTAGAAAACGTGACGTCGAGGTGTTGATTTTGCACCAGCGCAATAAAATTCTAGGAATGAGGTTTCAATGTGCGTGGACAAGATCTTGCTTCCCAGAGTGCTTGTTGGTTTTCAAGATTGTTTAGGGGAATTGAGTAACTTACTACTGAACGTATAAAGGTTGGCAGATGTGTTGTTAGGATGGAGTTGCGACGAACGAAGTTTGTCAAGATGCTCGGGTGGGTGTCGGTTCGCCTAAATGGTGGGCTGCCAAAAGAGCCTCAAAATATTGCCCCAAAATATTTCCCATACGCTGGATTAATTGCAAGGCGGATCTACGTCAAATAAAATGCAGAATTATTGCAGAAGATCGTTATTCTAGTTACTTTCATGGAACTTTGTTTTAAGCCGTACACAATTTAGAGAGCGACATGATGAGGAGTACTGAGTGTATATCCCATGGAGTAAGAATTCAGTCACAAATTATCTCTCTTCTAGAGTTTTTATGTCTTTTTGAAGTTTTATATGCTCTAGACGCCTGTCAAAACCTGACGTAGGATACAAAGCTCCGAGGAAGGCAAATGAATGCAGCAACCTAATGCAATCCCAAGCTCACCCCAACCCGCTTCATCAACCCATCTATTTCGCAGCAGCCTTAACCTTTGCCAACGACTTCCGGACCTCGAAGCGTGCTTGCTTTCTCAAACGCATAACCTTGAATCTCTCGAAGTCGGTCAAAGCTCGTCTCTTCTCCTTTTGTGTGCGCTTCTTGGCCCACGCACTCTCCTGCCACTTTGCCTCGATACCAGCTTTCTCCCACTGCGCCTTGACGACACCAGTTCTTGCTGCTCGGGGGAGCTTGGCCAGAATCAAAGGTGTAAGGATGAGTTGTGCGAGTGCGATTGATTGACGAGGAACGGCGGTCTTGGTAGAGGTAGATGGTCCATCAATGAGAGCCTAATACACGTCAATACTTGTCCCTAAAGCTTCAAATTTGCTTCAATCCCACATACACGCTTGTGATCAATGATTTCGACAATTGTAGCGAGCTTTCCATCGGATGGTCCTCCGTGGACGAGGACAACACGTCCTACTTCCACGAGCCGCCAGGAGGATGCCTTGATTTCTGCGTCTCCCATTTTGATTGATTCTGTACCGGGTCTATTAGTTGATGAAGTCTTGTATCTCGAGCTTCCGTGGCAGACTCACTGGGCGGGTTTGTCGAGTTTGTCTTTTGGCGTTAAAGTGCCTCGCTACGAAAATTGTTGGTGGGATCAACGACGTGGATCTTAAGCGAAGCTTTCACGTGATGATATTTTAGCCTGAGGTCTTTATGCAGTAGCGCGATATCCTAGCGCCCGCCATAGAAAAGAAAAGAAAATGGAGCAGAACGTAAAGATTTCTAACTTCAACCTCAACACTTTGTGCGAAGTTCCCCTCTATTCGATAAACAACCCAGAGACAGCCTCACAACTGTAAGTGTCTACGCTCCTTCGGCACCTCCTTCTATCTTTTTTGTGATGATATAATTTGCGATTGACCTTGTTCGGTGGCGCCCTCGCCGGGGCTGCTATATCGTTCAATTGGATGATATTTTTTCTTACATATCCTGAAAATTCTTCTCAACTCAGAGATTTATCTACCGAGGCTAGAAGACTCTTTAGCTGACAGTTTAAAGAATTATTTAGGTTTCTAGGAGCACATAACTGACAATCGGTGCGGCTTCTCTGTGCCAATATCTGGTAAGAGCAGTAGCTTCTTCCTTGTTACTCGATAGCTTGCAGGGATTCGCAGCTCTTGACGAACTCTAATACAGTGTAAGTTTAGCTCTTTCAATTCACCGTAGCTATCAGCTTCACTCCCGTCAATGATTAAAGAAAAAGCACTGAAAATCGTGAGCTCCCCGGAGCATGAACACAAAACCTCACCAAGATCACTGAGACACACCATTTACTAGACCAGCTCAAATATATGAAAAAGCATAGATGTAACATTCGCTGACTGGATTTATAGAAGTTTTTGTAGAATACCGGTGTTCAAGCTTGCCTGATAGACCACCGTGGGTAGTAGATAGATGATAATAAATTAATGAATGAGAATCGCTCTTGCTTACAGTACTGAATTGTGAAATTACGGTTCCCCCTCATCTGTGCTTCGTGTTTTCAATGTGTTAGATGGCAAGCCTATGCTTATAAAAAGTTTGTCTACTAAGGTCTCAAGCTAGTAATATTTAACGATTGTCACGATGATATTGGACTCTAAACTATATCCAACTGTACTTAGTTTGATTCGAAGTATGTACGCTTCCACCGCAGGTTTATCTATTCGTGCTGGTAAGAACTGGTAGTTTCTTATTAAGCTTCCGAGAGCTCCTTCAACCTCCCTTGAAATTAATGCTTAAGGAAGTTAGTACCACTTATCTTCAGCTTCCAATACTGAATTCCTTTTCAAATAAACATCTTAGTCCATATATCATATCCTGTTCAGCCTGGACCGCTCTCTCTAGATACGGGGCCTTTAACCAAAACGTATGTGGCCATCCAGACACAACATCGAGTTCAACTTGCACACCAGCCTCTGCCAGAGCTTCCGCATAAAGCATACCGTCCGAATAATAAATATCATTTGTGGAGACCTGAATCCAATGTCTAGGTAAGCCAGACAGATGTCCTTCAAGTGGCATTTTTCTTGCTACACGATTCCCCTCATTCACAGCTGGTGACGACAGAAGCGACGTGTGAAATGCTGGGGACATACTTGTGTGGAAAGCCTTAAAGCGTGAGGGAATATGCACCCCGTCTTCAGTGGCATCACAAGTCACTGGTCCTCTTAGCAACACTCCATGGACCTTGAAATCTCTCAGTGAAGGAGAACAGTTGAGTTGATACTCCTGAGATACCATCGCCGCAAGTTGACCACCGGATGAAGAGCCCATCAAAACTAATTTCCCTATTTTTCTTTGCTGGATTATTCCTAAGAATGCTGTCATAGCATCATCGAAAGCGTCGTCTGCCGTGAAGTTCGTCATTAAACGATAGTCTACTGAGTAGACTGTGTAGCCAAGTTCTTTGCAAATACGTCGACATGTAAGATCTTCACTGTCAAGATCCCCAACATAAAGACCACCTCCATGATAATAAACTACTACATCGCTTTCTTTGATTCGTTCATTGGGCGACGTGGAAGTGTATAAGCGAATAGGAATTCTGTGTCCATTTTCAGGGGATATTTCCCCATCATTTATGGCAATCCCTGTTTTGAGATAGGCATCTCTACCAGCTAAAAGAGCAGCATTTTGCTCCCTGCATGATTGGGCATAGAGTTCTTGCCGGACCTTAGAGTCTGTGACGAGCTGCTGAGGTGGTAGAGTTAGCCTGCTCTTATCCCTCTCGTAAACAATCCCTGGAAAGAATTTTCATCAGTCAGTGTTTAGATGAAGGTTTTGTGGATTCACACATGTTATCATAAATGTCCCATCTCAGATTTGATCAACCTACATGCAGGATCAAGATCCGGCGGAACTTGCAGAATAAGTGCCGGGTTTGGCTCAAAAGCTTCTTTCATTTCTCTACCGTACCCCGATCTCGAAAGTTTCTTGCTAATGTTGCTACTCTTTCATAAGTAATGCTCGTACTTAAAGCCGAGATTAGTTTACTTCTAGAGCGATCCGAGTCTTGAACTCAGTAGCATCAAATCGATTCTGGTTCCCCCACTTTCGATTTTCCCCTTTGAAATATAGACAATTAGGTGGGTAGTAAGGTTTTCAATTTAGCCTAATGAGCAATAAAAAGTGCGAATGATACTATCCAAACAAGTGATCAAACGTGGACTTCAAGTGATAATTTAATGGATTTATTCCTCTATTCTAAAATAAAGAGGCTGTTGCCTCATGACTAGTACCAAATGCTCCGAGTCCTGTGATGGGGGACTTGCTCTTGACCAGCAAGCTCTTGTTCTTTCATCGTATCATATAGAAAGAAATCGATTAAAATAGCATTGATTTTAGCATGAGGATGGTTCTTGAGAATCTCTCTCCGAATCAGCTCAACACACCAAATACTACAACCTGCCAACTCGTCAGTTATTATACCTTTAGTATAAGCTCAGCAAGACAGACCTCTCAACTGGATCTCCCATGTATGACCGCTCTCTATTTCCTTTTTTTGACGTATTGCGTGATCCAACTGTGGATTATACCAAAGACAGCCTAAAGTGGCGAGGAGCTGAGGGATTCTGTAGTCTGCAAATATGGTAATTTTATCGATATCATCAAACTCTCCCCAATCTTGGCCATCGAACGCCGCCCAGATGTCTGCTACGCATATCTGGGCCCTCTTCAAGAAACGTACGCTTTTGCGATTCTCAAAACGAACGCTGTCGTTAAAACCGGGGAAATTTTCAGCAAGCAAGTTTACAAGAGCTGCAGCTGAGTGATTGGCAGACTTAATACAATTGGTGAAGTTGCACTGGTATTTCTGGAGCAATTTGTCAGGACGAGTGATGTCTAAGGAAAGCACTTTTCAAGCATACCTCATACAAAATTTGTCCAGCTTCTCGCAGACACGACAGTCTTTCAAGCAGCATTGGCATTTCTTCGTCTGTACAGCTTCTGAAAACATGCCTGAAGACCTCTTCAGTGCACTCAGTTTCATTTTGCCAGAAGTCCGATGAAGTTATGGGTATCTCTATAGATCAACAATAAGTAAATGATTATCAGGAGAAACGAGCAGAAGACTGACCTTCGTCAAGAGCCCGCTGCAAAGCTGCTACTAGACTCCAATACCCTGTCCACTTTCTTCCCATATACTCAATACCAAACCTCTCTTCCTCATTCTTCTCCGACCAAAAAGAGAAATTCAATAAGTCCATGGTAAATATGAAGGCGACAGTACTTTCGTCCTTGGCTTTGGGATGGAGCTCATGGGCTGTCCAAGTCTTCCTAGAATACTCCTTCTTCTGCATCTGTTCATATATCATCGCTGCTGCGGCCTTAGTGCATTGCGAATCCAACGCAACATCAATAGAATTATTATATACATATTCGGCCCCTTCTAAGACTCGAGTTTCAGGTACAACGGGATCTATTGTACTTTTTTGGAAATGGGCTCGCAGAATCTCCAGTAGCTCTGGGTCTGCCTCATCATCTGACATGGCGCTTGCTCCTCAAGCACGAATGGCTGTTTGGGTGTGTTGGTGTTTTGCTGACCGGAGAAGCAATACTGTGGAGTTTGTGGGACAATGAAAGAATTTGTCTCGAGGTTTTCAGGTCCTATTCTTGATATATATTGCTTTGGTGCGAGTAGTTGTATGTGCCTGATATCAAAGCTGAATGCAATGGAGAACCAATCCCACCAGATGGAAAAGGGGGCTGCATAAATTGTCGCTTAAAAACTCAAATGCGAAAGCTGTTTACTATGGGCCTTATTTACTTTAATTATTCATCTAGGTAAGGTAGGAGACTTATGAGACTGACTGATGGAGAACTTAAGCTCTCTGATATTTTAGAATGAACCAGTTTTTAGAAGTATTCCAGGTCGGTCCATTATCTTTTGAGCTGAAAGGAAATTCTGGTAGTGGTGCACAGTCACGTGATGATGTCCATTTCGTGTTGACATCCCTGCCTACCACCCCTGTTCATCGCGCTTCGTTTTACAAGGAGTGATGATACAGAACAAACCGATAAAGCCTCGTTGCTGCAACTCATTCCAGCCGCTCAAGCCCTTACTCATTTGCTTCATCTTTGAAGAGACGAGCTAACTGTTTATATTTGTCAACATGGCAGCAAAGAGTCGCGACTTCTTTAATAAGAAGTCCCTCGGCAGAGAGCTCAGTGCAAAGGTCAATGAGGTAAGCTCAGTAATTCCAATCCACCTGCAAACAAGATCTAGGGACTACCGGTCTCCTTTGCAGCTCTGCAAATGAAGCAGCCTGTGATGGGATAATCAGCAGTATATCTGCGCTTACTTTAAGCTTCTTCAAAATCCTCCGGCGCAACTTCCAAAACCAAATACAAACGAGCTACTTTGGTGGTGAGATAGAGACTTGTGCTAACGATAGCAAACAGGCACGGGTATTAATGGTTGGTGCTGGGGGGATTGGATGCGAATTGCTAAAGAATTTGGTTCTCACAGGCTTCGGGGAGGTACATTTGGTCGATCTTGATACAATTGATCTCAGTAACTTGAATCGCCAATTCCTCTTTAGACAAGAACACATCAAGAAGTCGAAGGCTTTGGTAAGTCGAATGAGATATTTCATAGTCTAGCTACTAATAAATAGCAGGTAGCTCGAGATGCTGCGCAGAAATTCAATCCAAATGTTAAGCTGGTGGCACACCATGCTAATATAAAGGACGTGGAATTCAGTGTAGATTGGTTCAAGGGGTTTACAATGGTTCTCAATGCGCTGGATAATATCGATGCTAGAAGACATGTAAACAAGATGTGCCTAGCTGCCAACATACCTTTGGTTGAGAGTGGAACTACTGGCTTTAATGGACAAGTTCAGGTCATCAAGAAAGGAATTACAGCGTGCTACGATTGCACTGTTAAAGAAGCACCTAAGAGCTTCCCAGTCTGTACTATCAGAAGCACTCCAAGTCAGCCAATCCACTGTATTGTATGGGGCAAGAGCTATTTATTGAGGTATATCAAACCATATATGCTTAGACAGTTCCCCACTAACTTACAGCAGTGAAGTCTTTGGCACAAGCGAAGATGAATCACCAGAATTAGATCATTCCGAGGATTCGGAGAATGGTAAGTTTGTGGTATTGAGGTTTTATGTTGCGCTAACATTGAAGTTTAGCCGAAGAACTTAAGAAATTGAAGGAGGAGGCGGAAGCGTTGAAAAAAATAAAGGAGGCCATAGGCTCAGAACAGTTCTCACAATTGCTCTTCGATAAGGTCTATAAGCATGATATTGAACGATTACTTTCTATGAAAGAAATGTGGAAGACACGCCGAGCCCCGATCCCACTGAGCTACGCCGACATCACCAATAGTTCAGAATTTCTGGTAGCTGACCCATACGAGATACTCAAGAGTGACCAGCGAGCTTGGACACTTCATGAGAACGTAGTTGTTTTCAAGAACAGGTGCGTTTTCTGCTGCTATCTTATACGGCACATCGAGCCATACTGACAGACCTAGTCTTGAGCGATTGAGTCGAAGATTATTAGAGATGAAGTCAAATACTTCTGAAAGTCAGGCTGACCCAATCATCACGTTTGACAAGGATGACATAGACACCTTAGATTTTGTGACGGCGAGCGCCAACATACGATCGATTGTATTCGGAATTGAAGCGAAGTCTCGATTCGACGTTAAGCAGATGGCAGGAAATATTATTCCAGCTATTGCAACGACGAATGCTATCATTGCGGGTCTATGCGTCCTCCAAGCATTCAAGGTTTTGCGAGGCGATTTTTCAAGTACAAAGGAGGTAAGACTATGTATACTTTTTTGCTATGTCAAAGACTAATTCCATAGGTGTTCCTTTCTCCATTTGCACCGCAACGTTTGTTATCCTCGGACCACTACCGTGAGCCAACTCCTGATTGCCCCGTCTGCAGTCCTGCACAGACTCGCATTCTTGTAGATCTGAATTCCACAACGCTTGGGGATGTAGTGGAAGGGCTGCTACGGTCACAGTTTGGATATGGCGAAGAGTTCACGGTTAACAATGAGGTCGGAACCTTATATGATGTAGACGAGACGGAAAATCTTGCTAAAAAGCTAGCTGATCTTGGTGAGCCAATGCACTCTTCATGTTATGATATTGTGGCTAATTACGAATTGCAGGCATCAAGGACGGCAGTTTTTTGACCGTTATTGACGAGGACGAAGAGCAGCCAAGGGTAAACCTTTTGCTCTCGGTGCAAACGTAAGCACAACTTCCTACTTGGGCTTTGGACTTCCATTAACGCAGTGTAGATCCTCCCAGATGGATGGAAGTTCAGTAAAGAGTCTAGATATCCAGCCGACGGAGGACAAGGAAGCTTTAGAGACACTGATTCCTCGGCGGAAAGTTCCAGTTGCAAACCCAGTAAATGGCAGCATCTCAAATGGCGCAGCAGCTGGTAACCTGAATGGCAGCGTTACGAAGCGGTTGGCATCGGAGATAACTGAGCTAGGCTCTCCTTTGGCTAAGCGGCCTAGGAGACAATCTAACGATAGTATCGAGATGAAGGGAACTAATGGTAAAGCTGCTGAACCGATAGTGGTTGGCGACAACGGAGCAATTCTCATTGATGATGACTGAATCATCGAGTTTCCCAATTTTTCCCCATCATCAATGCGAGGTCGCCCAGTTAGAAGAGTTCAACGGCGGAGCACCCTCAAGTTGCACTCAAACCTCCATCGAGGTTGAGCACACAATTGTTTGCGTAGTTATTAGTTGCTAGGAAAAGTGCAGCATCGGCAATCTCAGAGGCATCACCGAAGCGTCCTAGGGGGATGCTTTTCAAGGCGTCGGAGCGTGCCACAGGCGTCATACCTATTAAATGTATATTAGAAACTTAAACTTGGTCATGGGAACCATGTGTCATTAGAGAAGACACGAAATTTGTAAGATGATGAACCAATAGAGCATACCTGCTGTCATATCTGTCTCGATGTAGCCTGGGATGATGACATTAACCCTAACATTCGATTTCCCAACTTCAGCTGCGAGTGCGCGAGTTAAACCTGGGGATTTTCGTCAACATGATCGAGCCTTCGTATCTTGAATGACCAAGCTCACCTACTACGCCAGCTTTGCTAGCAGCATATCCCACACTCCCCGTTCCTCCCTTCAAGCCCAGCAAAGAAGCTACGTTGATAATACACCCTGCTCCCCTCCTCATTAGCCCTATTTCCTTCCTAGAATATCCTTTCCTTTTTTTTTCCCTCTAAAGAAAAAGAGAAGAGGGTAGGTAGGTAGGTAGGTAGGTAGGTGAAAGCAGAAGAGAAGAGAAGAGAAAATCAAAGAAAGATGAAATTAAAAACGCACCACCTTCTTTCCCCATCATGCCCCTGCCCAAGAACCGACACGCAAACATCGTGCCCAGCAGATTCACCCTCGTCACCTCCTCCAGCACGCGGCCCGTCGTGACGAACAGCGGCGAGGAGTGCGTGAGCCCCGCGGCGTTCACCAGCAAGCTGACCTTGGTCCGCTTGACGCCCTCCCAGAAGGCCTCGGAGCCGACGTCGCCCACGAGGATCGAGTGCTTGCTGTTGCCGTCGCTCCCCGCAAGGGAGGCAGCCGCGCTGCGGAGCGTCGCGGCGGAGCGGCCCACGAGAATGCAGGCTGCGCCGGCGGCGGCGAAGCGTTGGGCGATGGCGAGCCCGATCCCGCGAGAGGCGCCGGTGATGAGCGCGGTCTTGTTGGCGAGGGGGCCGTGGATGGGCTCTGGTCCTGGTGTTGGGGTTGGTGTGGAAGAGCTTGTGTAGCTTCTTGACTGGAGGATGCGGTTTGCAAGTGCCGGCACGGTACGTCTGATTGGTACTGAGTAGAACCTGGACGGTATGGGGACACGTAGAATGCACATTTCGGCTTTTTAATGAGGTAGATGAAGACTGAAAGGTCGTGGAAACGGTTCTTGTTGTTGCTATATTGTCACGTGCTGGGGATAGGTAATATCTTCGCTAAGTAGGGAGGCTTGTCCCTTTGTGTATAGGGGTAAATTGATAATTTTGACACTTTAAACAGCATTGTTCTTTGGTTTTGGTAATTCATATTATTATAATTACATGAGCATTTGCGTGGGATCATTCCCATTCCGCACAACTCCTATATATGGGGGTATTGAAAATCATCATAGTTTGTACGAATTCACATCCGGATCTCTTGTCTTCCAACTCAATCCCAAATCATTAACCCACGCCGACTCCAGATCAGTGCTCCTTCGTTCTTCAAGCAACTGATCCACGCTGGCCCGTCTATCATATCCATCACTGTCCTCCAGATGAATGTAGTTTCCTTTGATTTCCGGCCTGCGGTCAAAGATATATTGCAACCTTGTGCCCTCGAACAGTCGTTGCCAGCCATTGCCCCCACTAACGCCCGTCAAATATGCTTTGTCCATCCTTCCCAAACTTTTGTAAAATATCGAAAATACCGCAGCTGAATATATGAGGCCGCCTAAAAGATCGATGCGCCAGTGATGTCTCAGGTACATGGTTGAGAACCATTGCCAGAGGACATAGAAACCGAGGAGATATGCGCCTCGCCGAGAATAACGTGCGACGAAGAAAAAACAACAACATGAGAATGCGCCGTGCAAAGATGGGAATGCGCCGAAAACGAGTGGGGATGCTTTGAATGCGTTTTGGTAAATATGCGTACCCAGAACAGCATCCACGCGAACGAGGCCCGCCGCCGATCCTGGCATGCTATAGTTCCCCGGTGGTAGTGGGTAACCGTACTGATCGCCGTACCAAGGAGCTGCGGTAGGGAATGCCAGATGCGTGATTATTCCCAAGCAATTCTGAATTCCAAAGGACCAAGCGAATATTGAGGTAACGCCGGGTGATGCAAATAGCCAGAGCCAGAAGGCGGCCAAAAAAGGCGAGATGAAATGGATAACTCCGTATGATAGCCACGCCTAGCAAGTTAGTAGCTGCCTATTGCCTCCCATCATTGATTGAGAACCTACAAAAACGTCTAATGCTGCGGTGAGATTATGGGTACCAATGTGGAGAATGTTCAGGGCGAGCGGTGGAAGTGCAGCGAGAACCGAGAGCTTTGGACGCCGGGTAAGTGCATACATCCAGGAATATCCTCCCACTCCGAGAATGGTCTGTATCACCAATCCGGGGAGTGCAATGTCGAAGAATACATGATCTATGTGTTCGAGGTAGTTGACGTGGATCAATGGTCTAATGGAGGGATCGATTCGCCAGGCTGCACATGCACAGTCAGTAGCCGCAGACATACAGAGTGAGGGTGTCATCTACCATTCTTAAAGGTAGTTATCCACACCAAAATGAAGGTCATGTTAATAAGGATATGCCGCAATAAACCCAGGAAGGAATGTCTGCGTAGCGGGTCAGCATTCCACCCCAAAATTACCAGCGACCGGCAGGGCAAACATACCTGTTCAGCAAGGTGTTGATAATGTGAAGGAAAAAGCGCACGCAAACGCGCAGACCATCCTTCAGCATGATTGAAGGAGTTGGTATGGGGAGACACAGCCAAAATGTGATGTATGAGGTTCGCACGCGACAAGAGAAGAAGAGGAAAGGAAAGAGAGGCTAAGGAAAGATGGCGGTGTTGAGCCTGGACGGCCAACCTTGCAATAATAGCGTTACGTCGTGTGGCATCAACGGAGCATAGCAGACGGGCTGTACGGTGTGTGGTTGGATGGGAATCTTACTGCTATCGGCCACGTTCATGGTGCATGGCTCCCTCATACTTTCTTACCTCCGTACCTGATGGGCAGGTTCAGGGATCATTTTGAATTTGCATTTGCATTTGCAGTACCCGGTTTGGTGCAAGCAGCAGCAGCAGTTGATTGTACAGTTTCCTGTAGAGAAAAGCCGGACATGCCGGCCAGTATGATTAAAGTCCGTCGTCAGGACTGATCCAGTAGTACCAGTAGTACCGCCAGTAGTGCCAGTCCAGCGCGGAAGAGGCGCCTGAGCTTCAGGTCGACGATGATGAACCTTGAGATTTGGTCGCGTGTGGGTGGGGATGAATCTGACGCCCGCTCCATATCTCCTTTGCCTATTTTAGAGCTGAGGGTGATTATGGTGATTAGATCTCGGGCTCGGATCCAAACAAAACCCCGTCGCCAAGCAGGGCGTGCATCTTTTCAGAGACAAAGGTGCCGCATAGCCTTCAAGGCATTACATTACAGGACTGTTAGTGTATTATCACCGTTCCTTTTATGATTTTACGAGTTCCGGTGCTGGCGAGTCTTGGACTGGCTGGGCTGACTGGACTGACTGGTCGCAAAAATGGCTACATTCGAGATACTT
>Ga0247737_1000586_pt1 | contig 14792 bp, 9 predicted proteins | sample UWRJL028104C2_FD_180937 | JGI IMG/M metagenome (GOLD analysis project Ga0247737, IMG submission 180937) | Plant litter microbial communities from Arlington Agricultural Research Station in Wisconsin, United States - UWRJ-L028-104C-2 | ecosystem: Environmental > Terrestrial > Plant litter >...
ATCCGGGCAGCGGCGTCGGCGCTGCTCGGCCTCTCCCGGTGGGGCGACGGCGACCTCGAAGCCGCGCACCAGGCCTACTCGGTCAGCGTCGACGGGCTGCGACGGGCCGGCCACCTCTCGGACGTCCTCGGCTGCTCGATCACCCTGGCCGACATCCGGATCGCCCAGGGCCGGCTGCACGAGGCGCTGCACACCTACGAACAGGCGTTGCTCCTCGGCCCGGAGCTGCGCGGGCACGCCGACATGCACGTCGGGATGAGCCGGATCGCGGTCGAGCGCAACGACCTCACTGCCGCGGCCGAGCACCTGCGGCGGGCCGAGGAGTTGGGCGAGCACACGTGGCTACCGCAGAATCCGTACCGGTGGCGGGTCGCGTCGGCGGCGGTCCGGGAGGCGCACGGCGATCTGGACGGTGCCCGGGAGCTTCTTCAAGAAGCCCAGCGGGTGTACGTGGGTGATTTCTCCCCGAACGTACGCCCGGTCCCAGCCATGATCGCCCGGGTACTGGCCGCGCAGGGTCGGATCGGTGAAGCCCTCGCCTGGGCTCGTGAGCAGGGCCTGGCGGCGAACGACGAACTCTCCTACCTTCGCGAGTTCGAACACATCACCCTCGCCAAGGTGCTGCTGGCCTCCTCGGCATCGCCGGATGCGGACCGGCTCCTTGCCCGGCTGCTCGCGGCGGCCGTCGCGGGTGGGCGGACCGACAGCGTGATCGAGATCCTGGTGCTGCAGGCGCGTTGCCGCAGCGATCTGGTCGCCCTCGAGCGGGCACTCACCCTGGCCGAGCCGCACGGCTATGTCCGGGCCTTCGCGGGCGTCGAACCGGCCATGCTGCGGCGGCTCGCGCGCAAACAACCGACCTGGGGGTACGTGCGGCGCCTGCTCGACGGGTCAGGCGTCCGGTCCGGACCGGTAGAACTCGTCGATCCGCTGAGCGAGCGAGAACTGGACGTACTCCGGCTGCTCCGCTCCGACCTCGCCGGGCCCGCAATCGCCCGGGAGCTCACGGTCTCGCTGAACACGCTGCGCACCCACACCAAGAGCATCTACGCCAAGCTCGGCGTCACCAGCCGCCGCAGCGCTGTCCGCCGTGCCGCCGAGCTGAAACTTCGGTAGGCCGCTCACCACAAGTGGTGAGGTGCGGTCACCACATCCGCTCCTACCTTTCAGCCATCCCGGAACCACCCGGGCCGGCCGGAGAGGAGCGTCATGAGCGAACGGTACGAGATCCGCCTCCAAGGACACCTCGGCTCCCGCTGGGCCGCCCGGTTCGACGGGATGACCCTGGCCCGCCTGGCCGACGGCAGCACCCGCCTCGAAGGCCCGGTCGTCGACCAGGCCGCCCTGCACGGACTGCTGGGCACCCTGCGCGACCTCGGCCTACCCTTGATCTCAGTGCATCGGAGTCAGCCATGACCGGCATCCGCAAGACCGCGCTCGTCGCGGGCCTCCTCTACCTGATCACCTTCGCCTCCTCGATTCCCGCCCTCTTCCTGCTGTCGCCGGTCCTGCACCACGCCGACTACATCATCAGCGGAGGCGCCGACACCCGGGTCATCTGGGGCTGCCTGCTCGACCTGGTCAACGCCCTCGCCGCGATCGGCACCGCCGTCGTGCTGTTCCCGGTGGTGAAACGCCAGAACGAGAGCCTGGCGCTCGGCTTCGTGATGTCCCGGATGCTTGAGGGCGCGGTCGTCCTGATCGGCATCGTCAGCCTCCTGGCGATCGTCACCCTGCGGCAGAACCCGTCCGGCGCCGACCCGGCCGCGCTGCTCGCCACCGGCCACTCCCTGGTCGCCGTCCGTGACTGGACGTTCCTGCTCGGCCCGGGCCTGATGCCCGCCTTCAACGCCCTGCTGCTCGGCACCCTGCTCTACCGCTCCCGCCTGGTGCCCCGCTTCATCCCGCTGATCGGCCTGCTCGGTGCCCCGCTCCTGCTGGTCGCCGACCTGGCCACCCTGTTCGGCCACAACACCCAGACGTCGACCGCGTCGTTCTTCCTGACCCTGCCGGTCGCCGCCTGGGAGCTGGCCGTCGGTATCTATCTGGCGGTCAAGGGCTTCCGCCCGTCCCCGATTCTGCCCCGGCCCGTCGCCATGTCGACGCCGGACCCCACCCCGGCCACTATTGCCTGATCGTGCGGAACTGAAAGCGACCCGCTTTGACCAGCGGGTCGCTTTCGCACGGGCCTGCCTTGGGCGGGTGCGCCATGCCACCTGGATGGCCGTCGCCCTCAGGACCGGCTCGGATGGCTTACGCGGTGCACTGCCGGATCAGGTGCGCGAACTTTCCGCGCGGAATGTTCACAATTCCCAGGTCAGATGTGGTTCCGGAGATCGGTGACTCGTCGCTCTCCGGGAGCAGCAGCGGTGCGGCAAGGAGCGCGCGGATCGCCCGGCGACGTTCGTTCACCAGAGCGATGTCTTGGTCGTCAGCCAACGGTCGGCTCCATCCGGGTGATGTCTATGCCGATGTCCTGCGTGGTGAGGTCGCCGGTCGCCGACCGTAGCGTGATCTCGTATCCCGGTTTGCTGATCAGCTCACACCGGACGGAGAGATCCACGTTCGAGGTGACCGCGTTTCCGGCCGCCGGATCGCCGGCGCCCAGTGCCTGGGCCATCAACTCCAGCAGCAGGTGGATCGCGGGCGCGGACAGTCGCACGGCGCCCAGGTCGGCTGCGGCCGACAACAGCTCGGCGGCAGCGGCCGCCCGCAGCCGCTGCTCCTCCGCCGCGTGCGCGACCAACGCCTGCCGCTGAGCGCTGCGGTCGACCATCCCGGACACCCGGCCGCGCGCTGCCCGGACACCCCGATCGCGTAGCGAGACCGGAACGTCGACCGCGGGAGCCGGCCACCAGCTCGTGGTCGCCGCGACGACGACCTCGGCGTCGGCGGCGATGCCGAGGTGCCTGGCCGGGTACAGCCCGAACGCCGAGGTGAAGAGGTCAGCGGCGGTGTTCTCGTCGGTCGCGTCCACCCAGGCCGCGAGCCGCAGAAGCTCCCGGCGCCGGGACGCGCCCTGCCCGACGGACCGGATCATCCGTTTGGCGTTCGCCAGCAGCGACTGCAACGCCCGCATGGTCGCGTCCCGCAGTTGGGATACCTCGCTGCGCCGGCCGTCACTGTCGCTGAACCAGGCCCGCAGGCCGGCCCAATCGGCCAGGTCATGACCGCGGCTGTGTTGTACGGCGACGCCCAGGTCGGCGGCGGCTCCGGCCAGGCCACCCTCCCGCAGCATGGTCACGAGGCCCGTGAGGTGCGGCTCCAGCCGATCCAGGTGACGTTCGATACGCGGTGTGAGCAGGACGATCTCTTCGGTGATCGACTCGATGTAATCCAGGAGGAGATCCTTGAACCCGCCGTATTCCGCGGTGTCCAAGTCGTAGCGGGCGAGCACTTGGCCGAGGAAGGCATAGAAGTCGCGGACCGAATCGCGGAACGTCCAGAACTGGGCGAATACGGTCGCGACCATCTCCCGGGCAGTGCCGGCGTCGATTCCGCCCGGCTGTTCCAGGCGGTCCGCCAAGTCGGTCAGGCCCTGGCTGATCAGGCCGAGCAGTTCGCGGCTGATCTCGCGGGCGGCGTCGGCGCTTTCGAGCAACTCGTCGGCCTGGCGCTGGACCCGCTCGCCGAGCGGCGAAAGTTGGAAGCGGGAACGGGTGCGCTGGTACTCCTCGATGCTCCGGACACGGACACTGTGGGAGCTGGGCAGCAGGTTGCCCCAGGTGACGAGCTTGTTGAGACGGCTGACCGCGGTGTCGAGGGTGATCTCGTGATTGTCGGCGGTGAGTTCCTCGACGACCTGCTGGGCGGAGAGGTCGGTCATCAACGACCTGGCGAACAACCGCATGATGGCGAGGTAGGAGGTCCGCTCCGGCACGGTGAGGTAGGTGAAGGCCTCGAGACGTTCCAGATCCTCGTCTGCTTCCTCCACGCTTCGAGAATAGGCGACCGCGAACGACGACAGCGCGTCCGCCGGGCGCGACTCGATCGGGTGGTTGCGTTTTGCGGCAACGATGCCGCCGCGAGCACAATGTCGCAATCGGAAGGGGAGATGCGCGACCCTCGATCGCACGGTGGGCGCGGGCGGCTACAATTTTGACTTTTGCGTGAGCCCGTAAGCCACAGAGAGGTCACTGCTCAGTGGGTAGGAACGGCCGGGAACGGCACAAGGCCAAACGCAAGGCGGCGGACGCGGCGCGGCGGCGCAGAGGTGTCACCGAGCCCAGCCTCGACGAGCCGGTGATCAACTTCTTGCGGGCCGGCGGTCCATCGCCCGGCCAGGTCGTCGAGCAGCTGATCAATTGGGCGATCGCGGCCGTCAGCCACCAGCAGCCGGGCGAGTTCGAGCGCTGCCGGGACCAACTGGTCGCCGGCCCGGGTGGTGCCGTAGGTGTTCAGATCGTCAACCGGACGTTGTTCGCCTCCCTTCTCGACCAGGTCGAGAAGGCCTGGCAGCGAGGCTGGCAGCCCGCCGAGCTGGTCCGGGCCGCGCGGCGGGAAGCCGGCGTACGGCATGCCCGGCTGATGGCGGACGCCTGCGCGGCCCAGATCCGCGAATATCCCGCGGCGTCAGTCGGTCCGGACTGGACGAGGCAGCTCGACGCCGCCGGGGCGAAGGTCTGGTGGGCGCACGACGACCGTTTCGTCGATGCCTGGGCGGAAAGTCACGGTGTCGACCGGGCGGAGGCGATCGGGACGGCCATCGAGGCGGTTCACCTGCTGTTGACGATGCCGCCGGTCGAAGTGGTCAGCCCGATGTCAGGCGCCACCGACGCGGGGACAGCGACTGGCGAGCTGGATCAGCGGCTGCTGGCCCGCGTACGGGCACTGCTGGCCAAGGCCGAGGCGACCGACTTTCCGGAGGAGGCCGAGGCCTACACGGCCAAGGCGCAGGAACTCATGACGCGCCACCGCATCGACCACGCGTTGCTGGCGGCCACGGCGGGCGAACGCACCCGGCCGGGCGGCCGGCGGATCGCCGTCGACAACCCGTACGAGGCCGCGAAATCGCTGCTGCTCCAGGTGGTGGCCGAGGCCAACAGTTGCCGTGCGGTGTGGATGAAGCGGTTCGGGCTGGTGGCGGTCGTCGGCTTCGCGGCCGACCTGGACGCCACCGAGGTGCTGTTCACGTCACTGCTCGTGCAGGCGACCCGGGCCATGACGGCCGCGGGGTCGAAGACGGACAGATTCGGGCGTAATACGACCCGGTCGTTCCGGCAGTCCTTCCTGACCTCGTACGCGTCGCGGATCGGCGAACGGCTCAACGAGACCTCGGACCAGGTTGGCCGGGAGGCCGCCGCCTCGGACCGCGGCGCCGCCCTGCTGCCGGTGCTCGCGGCGCGCTCCAGCGCGGTCGACGATGCGATAGCCGAGCAGTTCCCGAGAATGGCACACATCTCGACCAGCGTGAACAACGGCGAGGGCTGGGCGTCGGGCCGGGCAGCCGCCGATCGCGCGGTCCTGCACGGACGAGAGGGACTCACGTCATGAGGGGCCTCATCTCGGTCGAGTAGTACGCGAGGGCTGGTATTCGGTTCTCGTGGCGTGTTGAGCAGGCCGCCGATGGCGTGCCCCCTCGTTCACCCGTACGGCCTTGACCCGGCCGGCCGCTGTCAACTGGGTCTTAGGCTGGGGAGATGAAGGTTTTGTCCATCCAGTCGGCGGTCGCCTATGGGCACGTCGGCAATTCCGCGGCTGTGTTCCCGCTGCAGCGTATCGGTGTCGAGGTTGTCGCGGTCCCGACGGTGAACTTCTCGAACCACACGGGCTACGGCGCCTGGCGGGGGCCGCTCATCCCGCCGGCCGAGGTGGCCGAGATTCTGCTCGGGGTCGAGGAGCGTGGTGTGTTTCCGCAGATCGACGCGGTGTTGTCCGGGTATCAGGGTGGGGTGGGGATCGGTGATGTCATCGTCGACGCCGTGCGGCGGGTGAAGGCCGCGAACCCGTCGGCGGTCTACGCGTGCGACCCGGTCATGGGTAATGCCAAGTCGGGATGCTTCGTCGCGCCGGAGATCCCGGTCCTGCTGCGGGATCGGGTGGTGCCGGTGGCCGACATCATCACTCCCAATCAGTTCGAGTTGGGATTTTTGACCGGTACCGAGCCGGGCAGTATCGAGTCGACCCTCGCCTCGGCCGACCTCGCCCGGGACCTGGGGCCCTCGACCGTGCTGGTCACGAGTGTCGAGCGGCCCGACCGGGAGGAGGGCACGATCGAGATGCTGGTGGTGGACGACACCGGCGCGTGGCTTGTGCGTACGCCGCATCTGCCGTTCAAGGCGAACGGGTCCGGTGACGTCACGGCCGCCCTGTTCACGGCCCAGTACGTCGCGACCGAGGACGCCGCGGTGGCTTTGGAGCGTACGGCCTCCAGTGTTTTTGATCTGATCGAGACCACCTACCGGTCCGGCGAACGTGAACTTCAGTTGGTGCAGGCGCAGGAGTTCTACGCCGATCCGCGCATGCAGTTCCGGGCCGAGCAGGTGCGCTGAGCTCCAAGGTGACGATCGGACCGCGGATGGTCGTCCGTGCGCTGATGGGGTGGATCGGGCAACGAGAATCGAAGTCGACCGATATCTTGAGCGGCGCGGCAAGCGCGGCTGCACGTTCGATCGACTCGACTCGTTGTTCACCCTCGACATCGCGCGGCGAGCGTCCAGTTGGGATGATGTCGGCATGGCCGATGAGGTGGAACTGTACGACGTCATCAGTAAGGTGCGGGGTGACCTGGTCCGGGCGATGTGGGAGGGCGAGGACAAGGATCTGCGGTTCCGGCTCGAGTCCGTGGAACTCCAGCTCGAGGTCGCGGTCGTCAAGACCACCAAGGGTGGCGGGAAGGTGAAGCTCGTCGTGCTGGACGCGGACGCCGCCAAGGAGAAGGCCACGACCAACCGTCACCACGTCAAGGTCGTGCTGAGTCCCCGGCTGGCCGGCACGCCGGACGAGCAACCCTGGGTGTCCGGTCCGACAGTGGAGGGTGAGGAGTAGCAACAGTGCGGCCCGAACGGCTGGTGGAGGTCATCGTCGACAAGATCGGCGGGACGCATCGCGGGTCGGGATACCGAATCACTACAACCACTGTGCTCACCGCATGGCACGTGGTCGACGGGGCAACCCGGCTCGAGGTGCGGTTCGACTCCGGGCTCCCCACCGCCCGCACCGTGATCGCCGAGACACTCGGCGGCGATCCCGAGTCCGACCTGGCGCTGCTCAGTTTCGCGGCCACGGACCGGATCGACCCGGAACCGCCCGCCCGGCTGACCGGTGCGGGGGCGGACGTCGAAGTTCGCATCGCTGGTTTTCCGCGATGGAAACTCCGCGGCGGAAAGTATCGCGACTCCGCGGCTGAACCTGGGACGGCCGCCCTGCTGGCGAACCGGCGGGAGGGCACATTGCAGATCACCGTGGCGCCGCCCGCCGACGACCCGGACGCCCGGACGCCCTGGGAGGGCATATCCGGTGGCCCGGTGTTCGCGCGTGACCGGCTCGTCGCGGTCGTGTCGCGGCATCACCGGCGCGAGGGCCTGAACCGGCTGACCGCGACGCCGATCGCCCGCTGGGTGGACCGACTCACCGACGACGGTCCACCGGAACTGCTGGCCGCGCTGGGTCTGAACCCCTCCAGTTCACTACCCGCAGTCGCCGTCGCGCCGGTCTCCGCCTACCGGACGCAGGTTCGGGAGATCGCGCCGGAGAAGCTGGTCGGCCGGGAAACCGAGCTGGCAGAGCTGGGCCGGTTCTGCGCGGGGCCGGAGAGCTACGCGTGGTGGCAGGCGCCGCCCTGGGCGGGCAAGACCGCGTTGATGTCGAGTTTCGTGGTCAATCCGCCTCCCGAGGTCGAGGTCGTGTCGTTCTTCGTCACCGGCCGGCTCGCCGGGCAGGCGGACAGCACCGCCTTCACCGACGCGCTCCTCGACCAGTTGGCTGCCGTTCTTGGCCGGGAGGTGCCGCCCGGATCCGGCCCTGCCACCCGGGAACCACTGCGCCGTCAGTTGCTCATCGAGGCCGCCGACCGTTGTGCGGTGGCCGGGCGACGCCTGGTGCTGGTGGTCGACGGCCTCGATGAGGACACCGGAACCACACCCGGTTCCGAGGTGCCCAGCATCGCGTCGCTGCTGCCGGCCCGTCCAGGCCCCGGCCTCAAGGTCATCGTGGCCGGTCGGCCACACCCACCGATTCCCGGAGACGTCCCCGGCGATCACCCGTTACGCGGCTGCCCGGTGACGGAGCTGTGCCCGTCGTCCTTCGCCCAGGACATCGCTCGCCAGGCGGTCCGGGAGCTGGGCCGCCACCTCGCACACGGCGACATCCAGCGCGACCTGGCGGGTCTGCTTGCCGCCGCCGGTGGCGGCCTCACCCTGGACGACCTGATCGAGCTGGCCGGGCAACCCCGCTACGCCGTCGACGACGTCGTGAACGGCGTGTTCGGCCGCACGGTGGAGCGCCGCGACGACGTCTACCTCTTCGCCCACGAAGTCCTTCAGGCGTTGGCGATGGAGCAGCTGGGCGCGACAGAGCTGGGCCGTTACCGTGACCGCATCCACGCGTGGGCGGCCGGGTATCGCGAGCGCGGCTGGCCGGGGGAGACGCCGGGCTATCTTCTTCGCGGCTACGTCGGCCTGCTGCGTGAGCTGCGTGACGTGCCGCGGCTGATAGCTGCGAGTACCGACCGCGTCCGGCACGATCACATGCTGGCCCGGCTGTACACCGACACCGCGGCGCTGGCCGACATCAGTGCGACGCAGCGCATGCTGCTCGCCGAGGCCGAGCCCGACCTCGTCGCTCTGGGGCGGCTCGCCGTCCACCAGGACGTCCTGGTGCAGCGCAATCTCAACATGAACCCGGATATTCCGCTGCTTTGGCGACGTCTCGGCTTCCCGGATCGGGCCACCGCACTGGCGGAGTCGATCACCGACCCGGGCCGGCGGTCGCGGGCGCTGCGGCAGCTGGCCCGCCAAGCGGTGGCCGAGGGAGATGAACAGGGCGTTCTGAGCCTGCTGGGGAAGCTGGACACGTCCAGTCGCCAGGCGGTGACCATCGCGGCGATACAAGCCGCCGACGGTGCACCTGAACGGATCCGCCCGCTTCTCGACCTGGAACTCGGCGCGTCGGCTGCGACACCGGTCGCCGGGCGGCGGCGCCAGCTCGTCGGGCTTGCCGTTCCGTTGGTGCGGGCCGGGGACCGCGCGAACCTCGAGTACCTGATCGCGGGCATCGGCGGTCCGGAATCGCAAGCCGAGGTGCTGCTCAGCCTGGCCGACGAATGCGATCAACCGGACGTGCGCATGGACCGGAGGACGCTCGCGCAAATCGGCCTGTCGATCGCGGCCGGGTGGCCGCCGAGCGTTGATCGGGGGCGGGCGCTGACCGTTTTGGACCAGCTCCGCCGGTACGACTCCGCGCCGGCCGGCTCGGCTCTCAACCGATCCACCTCGATCGCGCCTTCGATGAGCACAGAGTTCCACCCGGATGAGGACTTCGCCGACTCGTTCGAATGGGACGACGACTTCGCCGACTCACTGCCGGATTCGTTCAGCGCGAGTCACGAGAGATCGGCGGCTGCCTCGACCCTCGCTGGGTCCGGGTCCCCCTCGATCGTGCGAGCCACGGACTGGCTCGGCCAGGCCGAGGCACGCTGGGAGTCCGGCGACAAGACCGAGTCCAGGGCGCTTCTGGACAGGGCAGTGGCGGCGATCGAGGCCCCGTTCGCCGCGGACGGCACCGCCTTCCACCACCGGGTCGCCCGTCTTGCCGCGGCGCTCGGAGGTTTGGACCACGTTGCCGCGATAGCCGGCAGCATCGGGCGGCCGACGGGGTTCCACGTCGCCTGTGCCGGCCTCGGGGTCGCCGCGTCCGCCAGCGAGCCGGCGGCTGTAGCCGTGCTCCTGGAGGCGGCGGTGAAGATGCTCGACTGGTCGCCGGCGACGGTGGAAACCCTCATCCGCGCCGCGTGTCGCGCGGGCTACGCCGATCACCTGGGTCACGCGCTTCGGCGGCACATGTGGCTCTGGGATGACGCGGGTTGCGCGGACATGGCCCGAGTCTTCGCCGCCGAGGGCGTGCCTGACCAGGCGATGGTCGTTCTTCTCCACGTCGGGTCCGAGGAGGTGCGGGCCCGGGCCGTCGACGAGATCCTGGCGACCGGGATCAACGGCGGTTCGTTTGCCAAGGCGCTCGACCTGGCCCTCGAGAGCCCTCCCGCCGGGCGCGTCGATGCTCTGGTCGCCGTCGCGCGGATGGCCACCGGCGTGGACGATGCCACCGCCCGGGACGCGGCCGCGGCGGCCGAACTGGCGGCGCGTTCCCGGCCGGACCCGCGCTGGCAGATCGACGTGCTCCGGCAACTGAGCGGGCTCACCGCCGCCGCGGGCGACCCCTCGACGACCACGGCCGTGCTCCGAACGGTGCGGGAGATGGCCGGAGGGCTCGACACCCTCTTCGATCGGATCGGCCGAGCCGCCGCCGAGAAGGACATTCGGCTGCTTCGATTCCTGGGCCCGCTCGGCGTCGTCGCGGCCCGGGAGACCGACGACCCCGACCAGCACGGCGAATTGATCGCCCGCCTGGCCCGGACGGTCGCGGCCGAGGACACGGCGTACACCGATCTCCTGCTCTCTGTCTCGGAGCGGCTGATCGCGGCCATCCCCGCCGCAGACCGCCGGGACTGGGCCCTGGCCGATCTGGTCTGGGCCGCGGCCGAGGCAGGGAATTTCGACCAGGCCGGAAGGGCGATCGACCTGGTCGAGAATCCGGACCGCCGGGCCGAACTCCAGGTCGATCTCGCCCGTTCGCTGGCCGTCGCGAACGATGGACGCCGGGCCGAGGCGGTCGCGGCCGGCATCGCCGTCGAGGGGCGTCGAGCTGACGCCTACCTGGAGATTGTGCGGGCTGTCATCCGGTCCGGCCGTTGGGATCGGGCGGTTACGGCGGCCCACGCCATCATCTCCCTCGACGCCCGGTCCCAGGCGCTCGTGCTGGTCGCCCAGGCTGCCGCGCGGGCCGGCGACTTGACTTCGGCCCATGCCGTCGCCGCGACCATCCCCGGGCCGGCCTGGCGCGCGTGGGCAGTCAACTGCGTCGAAGAAACAACGCCGGCGTCGACCCAGCCCCGGCCCGACGACGGCGGCGTGGTCCCATCCCGGAACGGCTTGGTCCCGGCGGCTGTCCTCAGCCTGTTGCGCCGCCTTACCCGGGAGCCCACCCGGCCGGGGAGCTCGCGGGAGGCCGCCGAGGCGTTTGTCGCACAGGGCAGCCTGGAGCCGCTGATCGGTCTGCTCCACGACCAGGCCGCCGTCGTGAGCGCGGTCGCCGCCGAGACTGTCACTCTCATGACTACGCATTCCCGGTAGCCCGTCGAGCGCGGAGTTCGCGCCAGTCACTCCATTGGATGATCTACGAAAAATGAGCTGTGCGTCCGAAATGGGCGGACTATCGTCGGCATCGAACGACGCCCCGAGTTGACGGTGGCTTCGGGACTCATTTGTGACCACTCTTCGCAGGCCACACGCGGTGGCCCATTCTTGAGGTAACGGCGGATCTCCATGTCGGATGCGGGCGAGGCCGCGGCAGCGGCGGTCATCGGAGCAGCGCGGGACCTGGCCACCCAAGCGGTGACTCAGGCGACCGCCCAGCTCGAGACCTTGATCGGCCAGGCCGTGGACGCCGCCGAGGACGCGGCACAACGGGCCGTCGCCCTGCCCGCGGACGTCCTGCGGCGGATCAACGAGCTCGCCCAGCAGCAGGACCCGCTCGGCGCCGTCCTCTGGCTGATGCTGCGACTGGCCAACTCGCTCGCGCCGGCCGGGGTCACGCTCACCGCCTACGACCTCGCACCCGGGACCGGCCGGCCTCGCAGTCTGGCCGTCACGTACACCTCGGAGGTCGCCACCGTGGCGCTGGCATTCGCCACCGCCGATCCGCCGGGCGGGGCGATCGTCCTGTCGGTGCACGGCAACGGCAACGGCGGCGGCCCGGTGAAGTTCGGAGCCGGAGCGCTCTCGGTACGCGTGGACGGGCTCACCGACGACAGCATCGCCATCCCGTTCGCCGCGGGGCTGACGGTCGACTCACGCACCACGGTGACCGCGACGGTGGCCCTCGACGCCCCGGCGGCGGGCGGCCCGGAGCTCGGCTTCCGGCTCGGCCGGCCGGCCCTGACCGTCACGCTGAGTCCGTCGATCGAGGCCTTCCACTATCGGGTCGAGGTGGCCTTGCACGACAACGGCGTGACGATCGACCTGGTCTCGATGATCGGTGACCTGGCCACCGTGGTGAGCCTGCCGCGGATCGACGAGAGCCTGGACCTCGCGTTGACCCTCGAGGACGGCCGGCTGCGGCTCGGCCGGCTCGCCGAGGCGCAGGCGTGACCGGCGCCCGGGTCGGCTTCGAGCTCGAGCTCACGGCCGGTCAGGACGGCGCGCTGGTCCGCCTCGGCGCCCTCGCCGGCGCGGAACTCGAACTTCCCGGGGTGACCGGCAGCGTCCGGCGGGCCGGGCTGACCGTCGACCTCGTCCTGCGGCTCGACCGCGGCGGCAACGTGGGCGGCCTGCTGGATCTCGTCGTCCGGCCGGCACCACCGGCCGGAATGGCGCTCGAGCTCGGCCCGGGCGGTCCGTTCACCGGTGGCGGCTATCTCGAGCGGGTGGACACCCCGGCCGGGTTCCGGGGTGCCTTCGCCGTCGACCTCGGAGTGATCGCGGTGACCGCCTACGCCTCGGTCACCACGGACCCGCCGATGTCGGTGCTGGTTCTGCTGACCGGCGAGTTCGCCACGGCGATCCAGCTGAGCTTCGGCTTCACCCTGATCGGGGTGGGCGGCCTGGTCGGTGTCGAACGCGGCGTCGACCAGGCCGCGATGTCCGCCGCGGTCGCCTCGGGCGACGCCGCGCTCGTGTTGTTCCCGCGCGACCCGATCGGCGACGCCGCGCGCGTCCTCCCGGTGCTCGACCGGCTGTTCCCGCCCCGCCGTGGTGAGTTCGTGGCCGGGCCGCTGCTCAAGCTCGGATGGGGCACGCCGACGCTGGTCAGCGCGACGATCGGAGTGTTCGTCAGCAGCGCCGGAAGTGTCACCCTGCTCGGCCGGCTTCTGATCGCGCTGCCCGCCGAGGACCTCGCACTCGTCCGCGTCGAAGTGCTCCTGCACGGCGTGCTCGACAGCTCCGGGGTGGCCATCGACGGGTCGCTGGTCAACTCCCGATTCGCTTTCGTGGGTCTCAGCGGCGACTTCCGGCTACGGCTGCAGGGTGACCTGATGGCGATGTCCGCGGGTGGTTTCCACCCCGCGTACAACCCGCCGGCCGGGATGACCGGCATGCGCCGGTTGACGGCCGACCTGACCGGCACCGACAACCCGATGCTGCGGTTCGAGGGTTACTTCGCCGTCACGCCGAGCACGGTCCAGTTCGGGGCGGCCCTGCACCTGCTGGTCGACATCGGTGTCGCGGCCATCGAGGGGCACGCCCAGTTCGACGCCCTCATCTCCATCGAGCCGTTCGGCTTCCGGTGCGAGTTCTCGGCTTCCCTGCACGTCCGGGTGCTCGGCATGAACCTGCTCGGGATCGCCATCCACCTGGCGTTCTCCGGCCCCAACCGGTGGGAGCTGCACGGCTACGCCAGCGTCTCGATCCTGTGGTGGGACATCGACCTGCCGGTGGATCTCGTCTGGGGCGACCCGCCGCCCGAGCTGCCGGCCGCCACCGACCCGGCCGACGTGCTGCGCACCGAGCTCGCCCGGCCGCAGTCCTGGCAGGGCACCGCCCCGACCGGCCCCCGGACGATGATCCTGATCCGGCCGGGTGCGGCGACCGATTCGACGCTGCTCCACCCGGCGGGCGATCTGGCCGTCGCGCAGAACCTCGTGCCGCTCGACGTCGTCATCACCCGGTTCGGCGGTGGCCGGCTGCCGGCGCCGCAGCGGCTGACCGTCAGCGGGGTCACCATCGACGACGCCGAGGCGACGGGCCTGGGCGATCTGCGCCGGTCGTTCGCCGCGACGCAGTTCCTCGACCTCGACGCCGCCGCCCGGCTGGCGAACCCCGGATTCACCTCGTGGTCGGCCGGCCGCTCGGTGACGGTCGCGAGCGTCGCCGCCCCGCCGTCCCCGGTCGAATGCAAGCTGTCCTACGAGGACAAGCTGCTGGGCTTCGACGGTCCGCGCAAATACTTCGGGCGGACGAAATTCGCCGTCCTCGCGGACGACGTGATCGCGCACATCGGGGCGGGCGCGGCCGGGCGCGCGCTCGCGAACCGCGGGCCGATCGCACCGGCGGTCGTCCTGCTCCCCGACGTTCCGGCGCTGACATGGGTGTGACATGACCGATCCGCATTACCAGCTGCTTCCCTACGCCCGGACGGCGCTCGCGTCCTCCGCCGGCGACGCGAAAGGGGTCCGGCTTCAGGGCAAGCTTTTGGTGCGAGTCGGCCATTCGGTGCTGACCGGAGGCGTCGCCACCGAGCAACGGGTCGACCCGGTCGACGTCACGGTCAGCCTCTACGGCCCCGGCGACGCCGTTGGCATCGACCGCGGCCAGCTCCTGCGGACCGTGCCGGAGGCGGACGACTGGGACGTCGAACCCAACTACCTGGCGGCCGTCGAACTCGACGCACCCGAGCTGCCCTGGTTGCTGACGCCCCAACTGCCGGCGAACGGGCGGCTCGCCCCGTGGATCGTGCTGGTCGTGGTCCCGGCCGGTCCGGGCGTTATCGGGAGCGCGACCGGCTGCGCCCAGCCGGTGCTCCGGGCCGACCCGCAGGAGTTGCCGGACCTGAGCCAGTCCTGGGCCTGGGCCCACGTC
>Ga0247737_1000589_pt1 | contig 14787 bp, 15 predicted proteins | sample UWRJL028104C2_FD_180937 | JGI IMG/M metagenome (GOLD analysis project Ga0247737, IMG submission 180937) | Plant litter microbial communities from Arlington Agricultural Research Station in Wisconsin, United States - UWRJ-L028-104C-2 | ecosystem: Environmental > Terrestrial > Plant litter >...
AATCGGCATCACAAAGCTCCGACATGTTGCTTATTGGCAATCAACAGTCTCTTAAGACCTGTCAAACAAATATTTAATTGGTTGAATACAAGACTAAGAAGGAGGAGGACGTATGAACGCGACTTACACCAATTACGCTCACCGCGGTACAATAGGACTCATATCTATCGTCCATATATATCACGCTATTTCGACATAGTCGACCCCTCTTGAACATCCATTTGCTCATTTGCCTCATAACGGCCCAAGACCAACGACTTTCAATCGTGAACATATAACACAAAGCATTATGGCGCCACCATCAGCGACAACGACAGAAACGCCTGAGTCCGTTCAACCGCAAACAGGAATGAAGGTAGATGCTCCAACAACAAATCCAGGTCACCCAGAGGTGAAAATGGCTGGGAAGATGGCTTTACCTGGCGTGCCCACTTTCGAGGATAAGTATCAAGAAAGAGAGTATCAGAAAGGGCGTCTTGCATTGGCGTTCCGGATTTTTGCCAAGTTGGGATATGATGAAGGTGTCGCTGGCCATATCACTTTGAGGGTACAGAAAACAATCGAAAAGATATGAGGTGAAATAAATGCTGACTGTGGGACAGGATCCAGTTGAGCCAACTTCTTTTTGGGTTAATCCTTTCGGCGTTGCTTGGCCCTTACTCAAGGCTTCTGATCTCATTCTCGTTAATGCAGAGGGTAAAGTTGTTGATGGCGGCAAAGTACGCATGCTCAACACAGCCGCGTATATGAGTAAGTGATACCTGCGACTATCATGGAGTCGCCTCAATATCATGACAAGCCGTAACTAACTTAATTTTCAGTCCATCACGCTGTGCACACTGCACGACCTGATATAAATTGTGTGGCCCACTCTCACAGCATCTATGGCCGGGCCTTTTGCTCTCTTGGCATCCCGCTTTCAACTATTACCCAAGATAGCTGTGCTTTCCACGATGATCTTGCTCTTTACTCATCCTTCCGTGGTATTGTCTTGGAGGCAGAAGAGGGTATCGCCATTGCAGAGGCGCTTGAGAACAAAAAGGCCGCTTTGCTACAGAACCATGGGTTACTGACTTGTGGGACAACTGTTGAGAGCTGTGTTTTCTGGTTCACCAGCTTGGAAAAATGCTGTAAGTCTTTATCACACACCATTCAGCTTCAAAATGAACTGCAACCACGACAAGAAACTAATGAGAGAATGACCAGGTCACGTCCAACTACTAGCTGATGCCGCCGCTGGAGGACTAGGCAGAAAGACCGTTGAGATCAGTGACAAAGATGCCATCTATACCCGCAATACGGTGGGGAGTGAGATTGCAGGGTGGTTCAGCGCGAAGCCAGCTTTTGACATGATGGCGCATGAATCTGGAGACGACTATAAGTTGTAGCTAGTAGTCTGCTATTTCGACAAACATGTTAAACCAAATGCTAGAAGTAATGCGAACTGTGTAAAGTAGTCTACTTGTGCTTGTATCTCTAAAAGAGGATGAAAACTATGTTGTTCCACAAAGAGACCTGTTCTATGTTTCTCGTATCAAAAAAAGTAGAACCATGGTGCCGAAGGACACCAAAGCATCGCTCGAGCGCGTTCCGGTTCTAAGTAATTAGCAAGATCCAACAGACATCAAAGCAGGCAGTGATATTCAAGTGCATAGTCATTAGTTCAACTCCGTTGGCAAGGGCGAATGACAAGATAATTAATTCCTGTGTTGAAGGTCCGACAGTTCTGAGTTTTTTTTTTAACTACATCTCCTATAGGTTTTCGATAGTCGAGTGGAGGCGGTTTAGCACGTGAATTCTCGTTCTTTGTGTCTGTAGAATCTTGATAAGTTTGTTGTCAGCCAAAAGCATAGCTGGGGAGGCCGAACAAATAATGGGTCTCGGCAGAATGTTTCTCCGCCCGGACCCACTCAAGCTTTGATTTTTTTACCCTATCCATGAACTTTGGGGCCGCAGATGTATGAGGAGACTAACATTTAAATTCACCAGCATAACTAAAATCATGGGTCGCGGAGGCAACAAAGTAAGCCATGGAACATCTACTACTTCTATAACAACCTAACAATTTCTAGGGTCGAGGCGGTCGCGGAGGCAGAGGTCGTGGACGAGGTGGTGGGGGTGGACGAGGGGGAGGTAATTTCTCAATCCCAGATGTCCTCTCAGACATCGGTCATCGTTCAAACGCTGACCACACTAGGCCGTGGAGGAGAAGACAACCGAGTTAGCTTTGAAAAGACCCCTAAGGGAAATGAGAAGCTCGAAAGATATTACAATCAGATATTGGGTTTAGCCGAAGATGAGCAGGTTGAGTTTTGGGCTGCATTGAAGAGAGAGCTCCCCAATAGCTTTCGGTTTGCGGGATCCAAGGGGTAATTCATCAATCTTTCTAATGGGTCCCTATGTTGGCTAATGGAAATTAGACACGCACTCGCTGTTCAAAAGCAATTGGTGAATCGTTACATCCCAGAAATCTCCAAAATCTCCCACTACGATGGTACTCTTGTTGAACCACCTCAGCCTGTTCTTTGGTATCCTGATGCTCTCGCATGGTGGATGACAACACCAAAGAATGTTGTTCGGAAATTCCCACCCTTCTCAGCTTTTCAAAAATACTTGGTATCCGAAACCAGCGTTGGTAACATTAGTAGACAAGAGGTTGTGAGCATGATTCCACCTCTGGTTATGGATCTCCAGCCAGGAATGACCGTGTTGGACATGTGTGCTGCGCCAGGTAGTAAAGCGGCCCAATTGCTAGAAATGGTACATAGAGGCGAGGAGCAGCGTGTTCACCAATCACTCCGAGAATATGCTGCTGTGGATGGTAGAGAGACAAGCCCAGGTGCAGCTGCCGATGCTGATCTTGATGAAGCAGCTCTAGCTGATACTAGCGACTATGGAAGGGCTACAGGTACGAGACAATCATTTTGCAAGCTAAAAAGCTTGTCTGCTTGTCTAGAGAAATGCTAACATAACCTTCTCAGGATTATTGATCGCCAATGATTCCGACTACAAACGCAGTCATATGTTGATTCATCAATTGAAGCGTCTATCTTCTCCTAATCTGATCGTCACAAACCACGATGCAACCATGTACCCCTCAATTAAACTTCCACCTACTCCAGAACACCCTGCATTAAACAGGTATCTCAAGTTCGACCGAATTCTTGCAGACGTCCCATGTTCGGGAGACGGAACTACAAGGAAGAACGTCAATCTGTGGCAGGATTGGACCCCTGGAAGTGCTCTTGGGCTGTATGTCACCCAAGTACGTATTCTTGTGCGTGCCTTGCAAATGTTGAAGGTTGGAGGACGAGTGGTGTATTCCACGTGCAGCATGAACCCAGTTGAAAATGAGGCTGTCATTGCATCCGCTATTGAGAGATGCGGTGGCCTTGAGAAGGTCTCACTTCTTCCTACCTCTGAACTACTACCTTTGCTCAAGCGTAAGCCTGGGCTGAAAGACTGGGCAGTAATGGATAAGATGGCCCGAATTTGGAAAACCTTCAAGGATGTTGAAGCCGACAACGAAGCGAATGGAACTGACTTCGCTAAAGAAAAGCTTGTGAGTTGGTTCATTCCGAGCTCCTTATCCTGAAACATGTTGTGTGACAAAACACTGACGCTGCTCAAAGGTTGAAAATATGTTCGCACCCCTTCCTGGGACCCCCGGTTCTCAAATACCTTTTGAAAATTGTATCCGAGTCTATGCTCATCAGCAAGATACCGGCGGGTTTTTCATTTCGATCCTAGAAAAGAAGTCCGAGTTCAAGGCAAAGCCAGAATCTGAGCCAAAGAATGCTGTTTCTGATTCTATACCCACTGTTTCTACCGCACCACCTACACCAAATTCTGAAGCGACAACCGCCGGCCTCAAACGTGGCGCAGATGAATTAGATAATGATTTAGAGCAAGCAAAGTCTCCAAAAAAGGTTAAACTTGAGCCGGAAATCTCCACGGTGGAAGATGTCCAAGACAAGGATACACCCAAGTCGGTAGAGGCTCCTGTCGCAGACTCAAAACCAGATACTACATCTCAGGCTCCTCCTCAACAGCGTACTAGAGGCGGTCAACAATTCGAAGAGCCTTTCAAATATATTTCAGGAGATCACCCTCAAGTACAAAGCGTAGAATCCTTCTATAAATTGTCCCCAAGATTTCCTCGAGATCGATTCATGGTTCGAAACGCCCAGGGAGAACCCGCAAAGACAATATACTATACCTCTGCACTCATTCGGGATATTCTCACGGAGAATGAAGGCAAGGGAATCAAATTCATCCACGGCGGAGTGAAGATGTTCATGAAGCAAGATGTCCAAGGTGACGGTGTATGCAAGTGGCGGATACAGTCAGAAGGCATGCCTATCCTTGAGGGTTACGTTGGAGAAGAGCGAGTTGTCCGCTTATACAAAAAGGAGACTCTTCGGAAACTTCTCATCGAAATGTTCCCTAAACTCGCTGAGGGAGCATGGAAGAACCTAGATGAGATAGGTGAGAGAGTTAATAACATTGGTATGGGTTGCTGCGTGCTTCGTATTGAACCTAGTGCCGACGAGGATGGATTTCAAGAGCGGATCGTACTACCCCTATGGCGCAGTCTTCACTCGCTCAACCTCATGCTTGCTAAGGAAGATCGTACTGCTATGCTGTTGCGTGTCTATAATGACACAACGCCGCTGGTTAATAACCACAACGTTGGTAAGAACCGGCAAGATGCCCAAAACAATGGTTCTGTTAATGGTGAGGAGCCACTGATATCAGAGGAGTCCACTAAGACAGAGGAAGATGGTCTAAAACCTATCGAGGCTCCTCAAGATGAGGAAGCCACCAAAGCAGCTGATGGGGTCGTTGAGCCAGAAAGTGTTAATTAGTGACAAGAGACAAAGCTCCGTTACATTAGGAAATACTAGCAAATCTAGAATAAGATTTTAAAAACTACCTCTATTTTGAGAAAACTCCTGGATGTGTGCTAAGTCATAGACAGTTACCCTTAAATCTTTATATACTTAATAGATGCCAATTCTGCTTCTTATAACATGTTGAGCAGATGGCTGCGAGCTATCTTGCGCGCTTCATTTTTGACTAACTTGAAGAACGTCCATGCTGGCGCAGTGATTTCCAGCACATTTTAGTCGTTTGAAGCTCTGTTTCCAGACGTAAATTTTTTCTGCTTTGCCTAATTTCAATCATCATCCATGTCAAGTTGATCACTCTAATATACTATTCTATGGTACAACGATAAAGTCCGGCCCCTCATCAACTAATTCCCACATATAGCCCGCAAAACCATGCCGTCTCCTTTCCCACACAAATTCAACAAAGTCCGCAATCTTTCCAGCGCACACCGGAGCTAAAGATAATAACGCCATGCTGTCCCAGATTTCTCTCGATACATCAGATATCTCAAGCGCAGCTAGTAGTATAGGCAGTACAACATATGGCATTTTTGCACCGTTTTCAACATCAACAAGTGTGGAGTATCTGGAAAACTCCAGCAGTATTTGTTGTGCAAGAGAGATGGCAATTGAGTCTTCTGTGCCTATCGGACTGCAAACGCGGTGGGCTTTCAAGAGACTTGCTTTTTGGTACATTGAGGCCTGGATTTCCATTCCTATGGTTTCCAAGTGTGAAAACGTGGATGTGAGGTCCGAAGGAATATGTGGCACCCAGCAATTTATTTTCTGCTCCATTTGCTTGATACAAGCCGTGGATATGTCCGAGCCACATCTTTGCAGCTCTTTCGCCCTCTGGCTTAGGACACACAAATCATACAACGTCCCCAACAGGCCCGTGCAAATCCCTACCATCTTGTCTACTACTACTTCATCCTTCGCCCTTTTAATAAATCTAACAATTGGTATCTCCCCCTTAACAACACACTGTACCGTATCCCAGAGTACTGGAGCAATCACAATCGGATCCATCGTGTGATCCATTGCCATCTCTCCATAACACCATTTGGCGCAATTTAACGAGTACCGCAAGATCAGCATCGATCCTACACAATTCGTCATTAGCTCATAGGCGGCTAAAGTTTGTCCTAAAGCTACGATGGCGAAGGCGTGCTGAATGCTCAAAACTTTGGCGGTGCGAAGCTTCTGAAGGGAAACGGTGCGAAGCATGATGTTTGATTGGTCGTTGAGTAGCATCGTTGTCGTTGACATAGTACTATTTTTGAAGTACGGTGAGATGGAGACGAAAACGACCCTGAAGATATCACGTAGAAGAATTGGTGCACAAGCGTAAGATTTTTGAAGGGCAGTGCGGAAAGAGGGCGCAAAGCGAGGTGTAGACATGAAGACAGAATAGTCCTTAGAGAACCGGATGATGATGTCGGGGGAGGACTCGAAGGGACTGTCCATGTCAGGATCATGGATCAAGAAGCTAGTCGGGTGGCCAGAAGCAGCTACTGGGCAAACGAATTCGGATACATTGTGCTCAACCATTTGTCGCCTTTGATTTGAAGGTTTGGTGGTAGTGGTATTGGTCTCCCATATATGAACATGTTTCTTCAATCCCAAACGCTGCACATTCGGTCGTCTCCCCTGACGAATTCGGGGCCGCAGGGTCGAGCAGATTGCTTGAGAAGTGCTACAAGCTGTACATATCTCTCCTTCGACTTCGTAGCGACATTTTTGCTTATGTCTGAAACATCTATCACAAGATCTCCTTTTCTGTGTAATAATCGATCCCATATTCATTAATTCGTCTCATATTAAATCAAACGAATGACAAGCATTTACTAAAGTCGTTTTTAAGAATATTTACATGTCAGATTTAGACTACCGATGATAAGATCACATGACTATGGTCATGGTTTTCACGTGATCAAAGTTTTTAACCATGTCCGCTATTAAGTTGGGCGGGTTATTTTTGCTTTGAGATATCACATTCCCAATCTATAAACGTAATATAAGCATAGAAGCCAGAGATAAGTGATGAAGGTCTGAGGTTGGAAACTAAGACACTCAATCAACAAATAGCCAGGTTATCATACATGTTTAATATGATTATGCGGAAAATCATCACGATCCAGTTCCATTATGTCTCAGCAAAAATAAAACGGACAAATGATACTCAGATGTGCAAATCTCATCAAATGTGCTGTTTAATTGCTCCAGAGTGGAGTTGCTCACCAACTTATCGAATACATCCTAAATAAAGTAATAGAAGATCTCGACATAGTGGGGAAAGCCTACACAAGTCAGGTTGCACTTAGAAAAAGATCTGTAATTAGAGAGAGCTTGCCAGTCAAAGATGAAAGCTCTGTCGGCTATATCATTTCAATAAAGTCACTATATCAGTAAACCCACTCGCAATCGCAATTTCCATTGCGGTTTCTCCTTTCGTCCGAAATCCACCCTTAAGTGTTTTATCTGCACCTCTTTTTAACAACAGTTCAACCATATCTGTTTTTCCACCCCTAGCTGCAAGCTGAAGCCCTGTCTCCAGACCAAAAAGATCAATCAATGAAGGAGCTTCAGCACCTGAGTAGGCGAACCTGTAAGCGTCGATAGGAGCCCCGTTGTCGAGGATATATTCCATGACTTCCAGTCGTCCCGGAAACCCAAGGACGTGGCCACTAACAGCTTGAGCCACTGCGTCAGTGGATACGACGCTTCCTCCATGAGAGACCAAAAGCTTCAGCACGGAGAGCGAAGCACTCCTGGCAGCTTCGGTGGTGCCAGTGCAGGCGTGAGAGCACCAGGCATTAGGATCAGCGCCGTGGGTAAGAAACCAGTGGACTATGTCTTCACTGCTGAGCACCAGCCTATAATGTCAGTCTTTAGTATTAGTCAAAGGCAAATATTTAAAGCTTACTCAAGCGAAGATCTATCAGACCCAATCCTAGTCCTAGGGTCCCAACCATGCTGCAGCAATAAATCGAGAATCGCCGTATCTCCAGTACGGACAGCATATTCAGATGCAGCATCGGGTACCATGTCAGGGCCAACTTCTAATAATGAGAACCCGCGTCCCACTAGATACTCTAAGAGTGATATATTGCCATTTCTCGCGGCCTGTGCAAGTGCACCGCAGCCCTGAAGAGTGTCGCTGGTGGGATGACTCCATTGTTGCAAGAGTTCCTCAACTTCGGGTTGAGAATCGCCCGCGCATAGATGACGAAGTCGCCGGCGGGCCAGATAAATATTACCTTGTGCTTCGATTGCCGTAGGGGTAGGGCTGGGGACTCGAAGAGTTCCACATGAGGGGTGGAATGTGTTTGACATGTTATGAGGAAAGGTTTAGTAAAGACTGTTTGTGTTAATCTTATAAATGGGGCATGAACGCGTTCGAATATATCTAATATTTGGACCGCCTTGTGACTACTGCTTCGATATAAGAAGGGATGATTACCAGTAAAAGCCCTACGTAAGCTGAGTTCAACTGCGCCTCATTGTTGTACCATATTTAGATACTTTAGCTGAGCACAGATAGTTTCCTGACGGAAAATTTTAGATGCACATCAATGGGAAAGACGACGATATCAGGCATTTACAATAGGAAGTCGGCTGCGGAATTGAAATGACTATTTCGCCCCACTTTTATCGTGGCACACACGAATGGTTACAGTATAAGTTTGGTGTTCCGAAAGAGTGTAAATTGAAGGGATCGCGTCCTAAACAAGCAGATAACGATCTAACTAAAACGCCTGTACTCCGTTTCTTATTGTATTTTCCCCAAACTCCAAAATCTCAATCAAATCGCAAAGTCCACAATCCAAAATTCGAAATCCAAATCCAAAAAGGATGACTGAAAGAAGCATTTCTAAACTAACAAACGAATTCCTTAATTGCTTTATGTGAAGTTGTAGCATGTGCCACCCAAAATGACAGCTGGTAACTTTCCAGCACCTGCAGCGTTAATTGTAAGTCTTCCAGCAGCCAACTTTGCTTCACCGGCAGGCATAGCGAAGATTGCCATTGCGTCGTACGTATACCAGTCAATCTTGGCGATCCCACCTTTAGCCAATTCATTTCTCATGGTAATTGCAACTTCATCAGAATATGGAGTTTGGTCTGCGGTGATTACCATTGCTTTAACGGATCCAGCTTCTGCTTTCTTCGTCTTCCATAGCATGATAAGCTGTTCCGCCTCAGCTTGAGCTACCACCTCAGGTGTCACGTAGTCACTTCCCATAGTGCCAGTAACAGGATCAAAAGTACCTCTACCACGGGGGCAATGTGTAGCGAAAACATGAGTCGAGGATGCAATGACCACAACTGAGCAGCCTCCGAGCTGGTCGGTCCAGAGCGGAGTAGGTTCGTTGAGGAGGCCCATTTTTGGGCCTCCAGACATGATAAATTTCTCCGGAGTTCTCGCTTGAATTTTGGGGCGCTGGGGCGTCTTGATGTATGTATTGGGTTCGCTGACGACTGCCTTAGGTTGAGCTTTTGGAAATACTCGAGGAGAAGCTCTCTTCTTGCATACCACCGGCTTAGGAGGAGCATTAAGGAATGAGTCTCGTGCAGTTAGGCTATCAGTGCTGCGAAGGACTAGATCTTCCCTGTTTTCGTGTTAAACAGATATCTGTTAGAGCAGGAACTACGTACTGTGTATCTACAGCACGGCCATAGGATATAGCAGCAAGGCCGAGCAAGATGATAGAAGCAAAGCTTTTAATTTGCATCTTGACTGGTAGACAATGATTTGTTTTTGAGAAAGCGGCTGTTGTTCTATGAATTGGATTGTTCAGATGAGATGTGGTTGTGAAATTAATAGAGAAATACCGGCTTCATCGTTCTCTTATATAACTTGATCTTTGGTATTTGGAACACATTGCAAGTCCTTCTACATCGAAACTGAGGATCGCAAGCCTCATAGTAGGATTCTTCCGCATATTCCTCATTTTGATGCTTTTGGTATAAATTTAGTACTTTGCTCCTACCTCATCATTACTACGTTGTCTTGGTACATAATGTGAGATCATGGGCTGTGTCTGGTATAACCTCTTCCAAGGCTCAGTTTCGCGTTCCTACCTGTTCACAGCTTTACGATACTGCTAATATTAAATAGTAATATGATGTGCTGTGTCTGGTGGGAACCACTTCGTCGAGACTTAGTTCCATGTTCCGATCTGCTAACAGCAATACGATATCACTAACATTAATTTGTAATACGGCAGGCTGTGTATAGTAGGAACATCTCACTCGTCGCGTGACTTGTCAATTTGAATAGAGAAACTGTTCAGCGTAATCTCCGTCGGAATTATTTTTACAGTGCAGAATTCTACTTATTGTTCCAACCTGGAAGTTGTCGGCATCTGATGCAGCAAGACGATGTTGCATCAGAGGCTACATGCCATCTTATAAACTAGCCTTGTACTTGAACATGTCGACGATGCTTTTTCAACCTCGAGCACAAGTATCATATAGATATAATTCCAGAGTATTTCCTGCAAGCCTACACACTGATTTGCCAGCCACCCCCGTTCCCCTTTCACCTGTATTGGGTTGTAGTCCCAATGGAAAGCTCATAGTGAGAGTTGGTAGAGACCTTTTGAAATATTAGGCGGTATCACTGACCATACAGATGCAGCGTATAGATGCAGGAAAATGTCAGCAGCAACATCTCAGCGTATTCCATCTATATTTGGCTTATGATGATCATGATGATCCTTGACCCAGTCAAGGCGGCTCTGCTCAGTATGATGGTGACTCAGCTGCCGCGGGAGCCGGCGTATTTTCGTACATCAAGATTGAAGCTGTGGCGGAGTATGCTATGCGAATCAGAAGAGTTGGGAGAGAGTGAATGACTAGTAGATACCGAAGGGTTATAATCAATAGGGCGAAAGATTGGACTTGCATTTTCGTGGCCCTGTGGGGGATGTAATAGCGATACAAGGTAGAAGCAACGGGGTGTGGTTTTAGCAGAGAAGTAGTTAGCAATTAGTATTGTGTTTCAAATCTTACATTCTTAGAACACTTTAATAATTTTATATTTAGGATAGAATTTGCCAACTAGTTGTATGATGGATTTCTACAAAGCGTTACTGCGGTTAGAAAAATCTTGTTTCAATGCCGCTTGGCTCAAGAAGATGGCTTTAAGACATGAGCTTTCACATCTTCAAAAAGGCGAAACCGACCACTACAAGATAGCGAAACGTAACAATAAAAAGCTCACGAAATCATCACTGGGTTTCCATTTTCATTTACTCGAAGTTTGATTAACTTAATCTCGATGTTTCTTTATGTATTTTCGTGCGCAGATCATCCATCCGTGGTTTTGACGTCCATGGACTCCTCATCCATTGCAACCGCCTTTGTGTGCGCCTCTGTGAACTCCGCTTTTCTATGAATTTGACAACCATTCTCAAACCCAGGGGTAAGCCAGTATTTAATCTGGCACCGCCCATTCTTCCGAATGTAAGGACATTGTACCTTCTGTCCGCAGTTCTTCTTCGCCTCTTTCCTTGCCCGCTCGCGAATCAGCCTTGCGTCGTCTGGAACCTCTGGATGTCTGGGTAGACGATCGCCACAGTTGCTGGCAAGGTATAAACTATAAAGTCTATCAGCTTTGTCGTCTTTCTTTCCTGACCACTTCAAGGCAAGTTCGGCTACCTCCACATCTGGGAAATGCATCACGCCGTGTTCTTCCCATCCGAATTTTGCCACAACTTCCTGTGCGGCTACCTCCATTCGCTCGGTCTCTGTCATTTCCTCTTTGATGTGATAGCGCATACGCCATTGATACCAATTCTCAGGTGTGCCAAACACTCGCAGAAGAATGTCGAGATTTTCAGGATTCAGCATGTCGGTATTCATGTACTTGGATGTGATGCATTTCTCACTCCATGCCTGCTTATTAGGATAGAGGATAGCATTGATTCTCATGGTGGAACAAAGTTTGGGGTCAAGGTTGTCTGGAGACTCCACATTGATAGGCCGGTGGTCGCAAAGAGGAGAGACTTGTGGATGACTAGCTGGACCTTCTCCAGTTCCGCAATGGGGATGTCTTCCGCTAAATAGCAATACTCCAAAAGTTGCAGACGAGCAGATCAACCCTGCATCTTTGATTATGAATCTTCCTGGAAAGTAGTTCTCTGGAAATGAGGAGAGGAAAAAGACGAAGCTCAACGAAGTTGGAACATCATGTTGATCGACATGAACCTCCCCCTTCTTGCCAAGAGATTGTTTTCCTTCGTCTTCAAGTTTACTATAGTTGATTTGGCAATGTGTCCAGATATGATTTGAGACGGATCCCGGAGTTATGGAGGCATTAGCAGCCCACATGCGGTCATTTCCTCTAGCTACATCCTCTCCAAAAGCAGCTCTGAGCAGGATATCGGATACCTTTGCGAAGACAGTATTCAGACGCTGAATCTCTAAGTGATGCTTCGCATAGTTCGCAGTCTTATCTAGTGCAGCTCTGCAAAGATAAATCCCCCCTTGCTGGTTGCCCTGTTGTACTGAAACCGCGCTGTCATATAGTTCCTCTTCTTGTATGGTGGCCCGTATGCTGCACTTTTCTCAAAAACTCGCGGAATTGATTGCAGGCAATGGTCTTCTGAAGATTAGCCAAGTCGGTCTGAAGTCCGAGGTCCTTGAGAGTTTCTTCTGGTGAGAAGTAACGAGCAAACGGCACTTCAACAATCTCTTCACCCATATTTGCCTTCAGATACACCGGCAGCCTGCCCATCTCTGTAATTTTCAGCATTTTGAGTTCAGCTGAAGTGAGAGCTCGGGACTCGTGTAGTAGAGGATGCACGTCATGTACCAACTTCATTCTTTCATGCTTTGCTAACTTGGGAAACATGTGTGTAACCACAAGTCGTGTGGGTAAGTCGTTGTTTGCTTGGCAAATTTCGGTCCGGAATAATGGTCCTTTATTGATCTCCATTGTGACTCTTGAGAATAGTTGTCTCCCTAATTCTCGTAAGTATATTTCTCAATTATCAGTTTCTAACAGAATTTGTATACTTTGAGGATGTGACTAAGTTCCTTAAAATAACTTACCAGACCGTGAGCTAGTTTAGGCAATTGATGCTGAAGGGTTATAATGTTTTTCGCACTACTTCCAAAGCTGATAGTTCACTTAAATGCTATGAGTATGCGGGTTTCATGTATTGGATATACATTCCACGTACCTGGTAGAACATTTGTTAGTTGGCTATCCCCAAGATACAAGACCGTGTCGTGATGCTAGCTAACTTGACTGTGCTAGGATGGTAGATATTTGTATCTCAGCTAAGTATTAAGAAAATCTTGAGTTATCTCGTACTAGTTATTTGTACCATATAGAACTTCCACTAAATATTTAGTATTAGTTAGATTCACACGCTGCCGAAGTTTAAACAGTCCTCTTTCCCCTTTCGGGACAATATGCCCAGTAATTACAGACGTTAAACAGTAGTCAGCAGGGCTGATCCTTGTCCAAACAAACATTCACTAACGGAGTTACATGCCCGAGTGAATCAATATACAAGCAAGCGTCCAGGATACATGAAAGAAGCAATTGAATAACTCCAAGGCATTGTCCATGTAGGACAAGCTGGCTACTGCCAATGATTGACGGTTTATAATACTATATCTAAAGATGCTGGTGATTGGAAGACCTTCAAATTTGAATTTGTTAGAGAGATTCTGAATACTTGTATTTGTTTATTAAGCCTTATTAATAAGGCAATCAGCACATGCACATGTCCAACATGACTCCTTTTTACTCAACAACCATCGATCACCTCAAGGTTCAACTCGCCATACCGCATTAATGTCTGCCTTTGAAATAGCCACGAAGGCTGACCAAACAATTATCCTGCCTCCTCTATTAGTTGCATCTTTTCTTGAACAGTCTGGTATTATCCCACCTGTCCACCGCCATTTCGTAGAAGGTACAACCATTTTAGCGGTGTGTAATATTCTTAGAGTTTCCTAGATTAGACATACTCTGATATGGTCATTTTCCTTTCTATGCGTCGCTAGACTACCAGCGCTGATTTCAAAAATTCAAATAGAAAAAGCCTTCTGAGGAAGTCTCGATTCGTTTGACATTGAACGATGGAACGACCTTCAGTGACCGTGCTATAATTCAGCATTTTGTTGAACTTTCTAAGATCAATGACACACCAACGCACGCATCGGCAGTATGTTTATATCTTGGGCATATCTGGTGCCGTGCTAATACTTCATTGCCGTTTCTAGGTAGCAGAGTGGGTACAAAGAAGCGAAAGCTTGACTTCAACAGAATTTCAAAAGTTGCGAAAGCCTACGGATGAATTGGATATCCACCTCACTCTGCGCTCCTATATAGTGGGCTACACTTTGAGTCTTGCCGACTTAGCTGTCTGGGGAACCATTCGAGGCAATCGAATTACTTATGCATCGGTATGTAGTTTTCAACCTTTGATGTGCAGTGTGTCGTAAAGGCGCTTCTAATCCAAGCTTCAAATATATAACAGCTGACTCTGATCCTTTCAATAGGTCAAGAAAGCCGCGAACAATATCTCCCGCTGGTTTAATTATATCGAAGCAGCAAACCCTATATTCTCTGAGATCATAGCTGAAATCACAATCCACGAGGCAAAGAAACGAGCTGCTGCTAGTGCCGCTGGAGCCAGCTATGAGATAGACTTACCGGACACAGGGACTCCTATGGTGACTCGATTCCCACCTGAGCCATCTGGATATTTACACGTCGGGCATGCGAAAGCAGCACTACTCAATGACTATTTCGCACATAAGCATGAAGGTGGGACATTAATTTGTCGGTTCGACGACACAAATCCGTCTAAAGAATCAATGGAGTTCGAAGATGCCATCTTGCATGATTTAAAATTGATGGGAATCATTC
>Ga0247737_1000591_pt1 | contig 14774 bp, 10 predicted proteins | sample UWRJL028104C2_FD_180937 | JGI IMG/M metagenome (GOLD analysis project Ga0247737, IMG submission 180937) | Plant litter microbial communities from Arlington Agricultural Research Station in Wisconsin, United States - UWRJ-L028-104C-2 | ecosystem: Environmental > Terrestrial > Plant litter >...
CAGATCGACCGTGCGCCGGTACTACCTCGGCCGACAGTGCCGAAAGCACCGACGTCCGCAGGATGGTCACATCGAGTCAGGTCCTTCGACTCATTCACCGGCGAGCCGGCAACCGCACGATGGTGGAAGAACCCATAGAAAGGACGGCCCGTCATGATGCATTACGGCTATGGGATGGGTCCCGGGTTGAACCTCATCGTCTTCGCCGTCGTCCTGCCCACCCTGCTGATCGCCATCGGCCTCATCACCACGTGGATCCAGCGCCAGCCTTCTGCGCCACCGCCCACCGACCCGATCCCCGATGCGGAACGGCTGCTCGCCGAGCGGCTCGCCCGCAGCGAGATCGACTCGGAGGAGTACGAGCAACGGCTGCACGCCCTGCACGCCGCACGACGTTGATCGAGTTGGTCAAGACCCCGTCCCCACAGGACTTCCGGCCCTGCCGGACGGGGTCCTCATGACGGATCGTGAGGATTGAGACCAACGCGAGGAGCAGCCTTGGAAACCACCGTTGTCCGTCATGCTCGGGCCGGGCTGACAGCTGCTGAGGCAAGCCGGCGACTCATTGCCGACGGGCCCAATGCTGTGGCCGCACCTGCTCCCCGCCGTCTCGCCGGGCGGATCGGCCGCCAGCTCGCCGACCCGCTGGTGGCGCTGCTCCTGGCCGCTGCCGTGGTGACCGCCGTCCTCGGTGACATCCCGGACACGGCCGTCATCGCTCTCGTCGTCACGATCAACACCCTGATCGGTGTGCTGCAGGGGATTCGGGCCGATGCCGCCATCGCGGCACTGGACCGCTTGGCCGCGCCCACCGCGCGTGTCGTGCGCGACGGTCGCGATGTGGTCCTCCCGGCCGCGGAACTGGTCCGCGGCGATCTCGTGCGGCTGGAGGCCGGCGATGTCGTCCCGGCGGACCTCCGACTGGCCGAGGCCGAGCGGGTGGCCTTCGACGAGTCCGCCCTGACCGGCGAGTCCGTACCCGTACACCGCTCGGCCGGCCAAGATGCCGGATCAGGCACGGTCCTCACCACGGGCCGCGCCACCGGGGTGGTCACCCGAACCGGCGCGGCAAGTTCGCTCGGGCGTATCGCCGCCCTGGTCTCCCGTACGAAGCCAGCACCTACACCCCTGCAGCGGCGCATCGCCAGCCTGGGGCGCGTGCTCGGTCTGACGGCGATCGCCGTGTCCGGCATCGTCTTCGCGGTCGGCGTGCTCGCCGGCGAGCCCCTCGTCCGCATGGCCATCACCGCGGTCAGCCTCGTCGTCGCGGCCGTGCCGGAGAGCCTGCCCGCCGTGGTGACGCTCGCCCTGGCGCTCGGCGCCCGCCGCATGGCCCGCACGAAGGCGATTCCACGACGGCTGCACGCGGTGGAGACGCTCGGCTCGGTGACCGTGATCGCGTCCGACAAGACCGGCACCCTCACGCAGAACCGCATGTCGGTGCAACAGGCCGTCACCGCGGACAGCGCCCGATACACCGTCGCGGGCACCGGCTACGCCCCGGAAGGCGAGGTCCGGCCGGCCGGCGAGGTGCCGGACCAACTGCGCCGCCTCGCCCGGGCCGGTCTCCTCTGCAACGACGCGGAACTGATCCCGCCCGGCGGCGAGCGCACCGAGTGGACCGCGGCCGGCGACCCGATGGAGGCGGCGCTGGTCGCCTTCGCGGCCCGGTGCGGCCTCGACACCGCCGCCGAGCGTGCCTCCTCGCCTCGCGTCGCGGAGCAACCGTTCGACCAGGCGACCCGCCGGATGACGACCGTGCACCAGCTCGGTGATGGCATGTACATGGTCGTGCGCAAGGGTGCGCCGGAAAGCGTTCTCGAGCCGGTGACCGATGCCAACCTGCTCAGTGCGGCGGCCGAGCTGGCCGATGGCGGACTTCGTGTGCTCGCGGTGGCGACGGCGGTCGCGGCGGAACAACCTGATCCGGCGGACCCGCCGCCGCTGCGAACCGCCGGGTTGGTCGGCATCGGTGACCCGCTGCGCCCGAGCGCCCGGGCGACCGCCGCGGCGTTCGAGGCTTCCGGCGTACGCCTACTGCTGATCACCGGTGACCACCCGGCCACCGCCGCCGCCATCGGCACTGAGCTCGGCATTCTCGGCCCCGGCGGTCGCGTCGTCATCGGCGACGCCGGCGCACCCAGTCCCGACGACCTTGAGCACGCCCGGGTGTACGCGCGTACCCAGCCCGACCAGAAGCTCAACATCATCGCCGAGCTGCAGCGTCGTGGCGAGGTCGTCGCGATGACAGGCGACGGCGTGAACGACTCGCCCGGGCTCAAGCGCGCCGACATCGGCGTGGCCATGGGCAGCGGCACCGAGGTCGCCCGCCAGGCCGCCGAGCTCGTTCTGGTCGACGACAACCTGGGCACCGTGGCGGACGCTATCGGTGAGGGCCGCCGCATCTACGACAACATCCGCCGGTTCCTGCGGTACGCCCTCTCCGGCGGCATCGCCGAGCTGCTCGTCATGCTGGCCGGGCCACTGCTCGGCATGCCCGTGGCGCTGTTGCCGGGCCAGCTCCTGTGGGTCAACCTGCTGACGCACGGCATCCCCGGCGTGGCGATGGGCGCCGAGCCGGCCGAACCCGGCGTGCTGCGGCGCAAACCCCGCTCACCGCAGGAGTCGGTACTGGGTGACGGTCTGCTCGCCAGCGTGCTGGCCGGCGGTGTCTGCCTCGCCACGGTCGTCCTGGCCGCAGGCGTGACCGCCGACCGCATGGGCCTGCCATGGCAGTCCGTCATGTTCGTCGTGCTCGGCCTGGCCCAGCTCGGCGTCGCCCTCGCCGTGCGGGTGAAGCCGGCGCCCGGCACCCCGCGCAACTGGTCCCTGCTCGCCGCCGTCGCAGTTTCCGGGGTTCTGCAGGTCGCCGGCGTCCTCCTGCCGACGCTCCGCACGTTGCTCGGCACCGAGGCGCTGTCGCTGCCTGTGCTCCTGGCCTGCGCAGCCGTCGCAGTCATTCCCGGCCTCGCGCTGCGCGTCGTCCACGGCTTACTGGCGGGACTTTCGGCCCGCCGGGCGAGGACCTGACGCTCTGCCCCCTCGCATCGATGAAGCCGACGATGAAGGGAGAGGAGAGAGGGGTAAGGCCATGAACACCAAGCCCATCGTCGTCGGCACCGACGGCACCGAACCGAGCACCATCGCCGTCGACTGGGCGGCCCACGAGGCCCATCGCCGCCACCTACCGCTGCGCATCGTCCACGCCTTCGACTTCGAATGGCAGGGCGCCCGCTACAACGTCGGCACCGAGGTCGTCGACCTGGCCCGGAAAATCGCCGAGGCCGTCGTGGCCGCGGCCTGGGACCGGGCCCGCGACATCGCACCCGACATCACCATCGAGACCGAAACGCTCATCGGGCACGCCGCTCCGCGGCTGCTCGAGGTGGCCCGCGACGCGGAACTGCTCGTGCTCGGTAGCCGCGGCCGCGGCGGCTTCGCCGGCCTGCTGCTCGGCTCGGTCAGCCAGCGCGTCGCCACGCACGCTCCCTGCCCGGTCGTCGTCGTCCGCGGTCACGCCATGACTGCCGAAGGGCCCATCGCGGCCGGCGTGGACGACTCCGCCACCGCCGATCTCGTGCTGGAGACCGCCTTCACCGCCGCGACCGAACACGACTGCCCGCTCACCATCGTCCGGGCCTACCTTCCGGTGATTCCCCTGTGGCTGTCCGATGTGGCTCCGCCGACGGTCGACACGCCCGAGCAGGACGCCGCCGAGAGTGAGCGGCTCGACGAGCAGTTGGCCCCGTGGCGCGCCAAGTACCTGGACGTGCCGGTCAAGACGGTGGTGACCCACGAAGATGCCGCCTTCGCGCTCGAACGCGAGTCCCGGCGGGCTCGCCTGGTCATCGTCGGCAACCGCGGACACGGGCTGCTCGCCGGCGCGTTCCTCGGCTCGACCACCCTGCAGCTGCTGCATCACGCCGGTGCTCCGGTCTACGTCACCCGGCCGCGATCGGCCTGAGGGGGCCACCATGGCGCTCGACGCCCTCACCTCGGACGGCGGGATCATCAGCATCCGGCCGGTGCGGCCGGACGACCGCGAGGCTCTGGCCCGGCTGTACGGCGAGGCAAGCCCGGAGAGCCTACGGCTGCGGTTCTTCGCCGCGCCGAGCTCGGCCAGTCTCGCCGCCGAGGTCGACCGGCTGTGCGCCCCCGAGTCGGACGGCCACGTGACCATGCTGGCCGCCGAGGGCGACGAGCCGATCGGGGTGGCGTCGTGCGGGTGTCCCGACCGGGCGGGCCGGCGGGCCGAGTTCGCCGTCTTCGTAGCCGACGCGCATCGTGGCCGCGGCATCGGCACCCTGCTGCTCGAGCACCTCGCCGCCCGGGCCCGCCATCACGGCATCGAGGAACTGATCGGCGAAGTGCTCCCGGGCAACGCGGCCATGCTGCGCGTGGCCCACGATCTGAGTCCGGACGCGTGGTCCCGGCTGGACGCCGGAATCGTGGACGTGGGCCTCGCCGTCGCCGACGACGAGACGGCCGGACCGGCCGTCGACGCGCGCGACCGCGCCGCGGAACGCGCGTCGCTGCGCGGGGTGCTGTCTCCTACGGCAGTCGCCGTCGTCGGCGCGGGCCACCGCCCCGGCCGTGTCGGGCACGAAACCCTGCGGGCGCTGCAGGCGTACGGCTTCACCGGCCGCCTTCACGCGGTCAACCGCAGCGGAGCAACGGTGGCCGGGATCCCGGCCTGCCGGTCGGTCACGGAGCTGCCGAACCCCGTCGATCTACTGGTCGTCGCCGTGCCCGCTGAGCAGGTCATCGACGTGGTCGCCGACGGCGCGAAGATCGGTGTCCGCGGCGCGATCGTGCTCAGTGCCGGGTTCTCCGAGGACGGCCCGGCCGGTCGTCGCCGCCAGCAGCAGCTCGTCCGGCTCGCCCGTCGGCACGGCATTCGGCTGATCGGGCCCAACTGCCTCGGCGTCATCAACACCGACCCGTCGATCAGGCTCAACGCCGGCTTTGCGCCGCACGAGCCCGCGACGGGCGGCCTCGCCATCGCCGCCCAGTCCGGCGCGGTCGGCGTCGCGCTGCTCGAGCAGGACCTCGGCATCTCGACCTTCGTCTCGCTGGGCAACAAGGCGGACGTCAGCGGCAACGATCTCATCGCCTACTGGTACGACGACCCGGCCACCCGCGCCGTGGCGCTCTACCTCGAGTCCTTCGGCAACCCCCGCAAGTTCGCCCGTACCGTCCGAGCCCTCGGCCGCCGCAAGCCGGTGCTCGCTCTCAAGAGCGGCCGCTCGGATGCTGGACGGCGAGCCGGCGCCTCGCACACCGCCGCGGCGGCGGCACCGGCGGCGACCGTGGACGCCCTGTTCGCGCAGGCCGGCGTCGTCCGCCCGGACGACCTCGGCGACCTCATCGACGCCGCGCGCATGCTGACCGATCAGCCTTTGCCCACCGGCCGCCGCCTCGCCGTCGTCAGCAACGCCGGCGGTCTGAACGTGCTGGCGGCCGATGCCGCGGAGGCGGCCGGCCTGACGGTGCCGTCGCTCGCCATGTCCGGCAATCCCGTCGATCTCGGCGCCGGCGCGTCGCCCGCCACCTTCGCGGCGGCGGCGACCACGGCCGCGGGCAGCGGCGAGGTCGACATGCTCCTGCTTATCGTCATCGGTACCCGGGCGAACGATCTGGCCGCGATCGTCGACGCCCTCGGCCGAGTCGCGGACGAGCATCTCAGCGTCCCCGTGGCCGCGGTGGTGATCGGCAGCGCAGCGAAGGTCACGCGCCTCGGCGCACGCGGTGCACCCGTCTACGAGTCACCGGAGAGGGCGGTCCGAGCCCTGGAACACGCCGCTGCGTACGCCGAATGGCGCCGTCAACCACTCGGTCACCGTCCGAGCCTCACCGGCATCGACGCAGACGCGGCGCGAACGACCGTTCGCGACGCCCTGGCCGAGGGCGGCGGCTGGCAGTCCTACGAACGAACGGTGGAGATCCTCGGCGCGTACGGCATCGCTGTGCTGCCGGCGCTGACGGCGATCTCCGGCGTCGCCGCCCTCACCGCCGCGAACCGCCTCGGATATCCCGTCGTCCTGAAGCCCGCCGACCCGGCCCTGGTGCACAAGAGCGACACCGGCGGAGTCCGGCTCGGCCTGCGGAGCCCGGAACAGGTCCGGGAAGCGTTCGACGCAGTGGCCGCCACCGGTCGTCCCGGCGCCGGCGTCCTCGTGCAACGGCAGATCACCGCACCGGTCGAACTGGTCGCCGGCGTCGCGCACGACCCGCTGTTCGGCTCGGTCGTGCTGCTCGGCCTCGGTGGCGTGCACACCGACCTGCTCGGTGACCGCGCGCTGCGCCTGGTGCCGATGACCGACCTCGATGCCGGCCGTATGTGGCGCAGCCTGCGCGCTGCGCCACTGCTCACCGGCTACCGCAACTCGGCGCCGGTCGACACGGCTGCGCTGGAGGACCTGCTGCTGCGCCTCGGCCGGCTCGCCGAGGACCTGCCCGACATCGCCGAACTCGACCTCAACCCCGTACTCGCCGGACCCGACGGCGTCGTCGCCGTCGACGCGAAGCTGCGGCTGGCGCCAGCCGGCGCCGAGCCGGACTCGATGCTGCGCGCCTTGCGCCCGGCAGATCTCTCCCGAGAGGAGACGTCATCATGACCGCCCGAAAAATCATCGTCGGCTACGACCGCTCCCCGGACGCCAAGGCCGCCGCGCAGTGGGCCCTTGACGAAGCCGCACGCACCGGCGCCCCGGTGGAGTTCCTGTACGCCTACGAATGGCCCGTCTGGATGCCGGCGGCCTCGATGGTTCCGGCAACCTCCGTCCAGCCGGACGAGGAGACCGACCGGGCCATCAAAGACACGCTGCATGAGGCGGTGACTTCGGCCAAGGAGACGCACCCGTCCGTGCCAGTCCACTTGTCCGTCGTCCACAACAGCGCCGCCTTGACCCTCATCGACCGCTCCCGCGACGCCCGACTGATCGTGCTCGGCTGCCGCGGGCACAGCGCCGTGGCCAACTTGGTGGGCTCGGTCAGCGTCGCGGTGACCGCCCACGCCCACTGCCCCGTCGTCGTGGTGCGCGGCACCCCGGCCGCCGACGCCCCGGTGGTGGTCGGCGTCGACGACTCCCCCTCGGCCCAGCTCGCCCTAGGCTACGCCGTCGAAGAAGCCGTCGCCCGCAACGTCGGGCTGCGGGTCATCCGGGCCTGGACGCCGGTGACCGGCATCTGGGAGGAGAGCCCGATGGTCAGCGGTGTGGTGACCGAGCGGGAACGGCAGCCGTTCGAGGAGCTCGTCGACAGCTGGCGGCAGAAGCACCCGGAGCTCGGCATCACCGCCGAGGCGGTGGTCGAGCACCCGGCAGCCGCGCTGGTCGCGGCCAGCGAGGAGGCACAGCTGCTGGTGGTCGGCACCCGTGGCCATGGTGCCGTGATCGGCATGCTGCTCGGCTCGGTGAGCCAGCACGTGCTGCGCCACTCCGCCTGCACCGTCGTCGTGGCTCACGGCAAGCACTGAGTTCAGTGGGTGGCGCTCCCCAGCGCCACCCACACCCTCCAGGGGTTCATCAGCCCGGCGCGTCGCACGACACGGTCGCTTCGCTACAACGGCACAGATGTTTTCGCAGCTCAGCACGCTTGCACACTGTCTTCAGCTTGCCGCGAGACAGCCCATTACGGTGCGCCGAAGCGTCCGAGCGCGGCAACATCAGCAGACGAAGGGCCACCCGCGTCCGTTTTGTGAGGGATGCTGTTAGATTGCCGTCACTCTGCGGCGCCATGCGGCGCGCTCGACATAGCCGCGACCCGAGTCCGCGGCGACGCCGATCCATGCCGCACGCGGCAACGTCACAACCCATCTGAACTGCAGAAACTTCCCCACTCCATAACGAACCGGCGCGCTTTGCGAAGCGCAACAACTGGAGAAACGCACGACACCGCAGATTCCGACCGTACGGCGGCATCGAGCTGCTGCTGTCGGACGCGGCGTTGCGGCTGCAGCGCCTCGCCGCCAGCTGCCCCGGTAGCCTCACGCAGCAGCATCAATGGTGTTGATGCCAGCGATTGCTGGTCGACACGTTGAGACCAGGCTACGGATGGAACGGTGAGTATGGCTGGGCCCGACTACGCGACGCTTCGCATGACGCTCCGTCCGCCGAGAGTCGCGGTGGTCGTCGACGGCGGTGACCAGTGGACATTCTGGGCGAGGGTGGCCTTCCACGCATGCTCGCGGGTCTGGGGTGGCCGAGGTTTCGTCCTCGTCCCCCACCACGACGGGGAAGTAAAAGCCGAGCTACTCGCCGCCGTACGAGCGTACGACCCGGACTATGTCGTCACGTTGCAACAGACCTTGCAACATTGGGAAGAGCTTCGCCCGGGACATGCCGAGATCGTCGAAGCGGCCGACGGTACACCGCTCTCTCCCGAGGACCGTGCGCGTTTCCTGTCGGTGCATCCGGAGGTGGACGTGCCGTCCGCGGCGGCCGACCAAGCTCGTTCCACCGTCGTCGAGGCATGTGCACCGCACCGCCGGCGGAACCCCGCTGCGATGCGCGAGGTGGCCGGCGAGGACTGGGATGAAGATGCCGTCACCTTCTCGGTTCATGGAGACGGCGGCCGGCTGACGCGGATCATGGATGTCGGTGGGCCGTACAGCACGTTCATGCGAGGTACCGCTTGGCCCGGCGGCTCCTGCCTCTCCGCCCCGCCGGACTGGGATGGCCTTCTTGGCGTAGCTGTTGCGGCGGCCTGCGGAGTCGTCGAGATGCCCGTCGCCGGCCATGATCCCGAACTGAGTGAGCCGGAGTTTCAGTCGCTGGCTCCCTGGCTCGTTGAGTCGGGGCTACCGCTCCGGCCGGGCACCCGGCTCGGGCAGCCTATCCCCCAGCTGATCTGGCAGCCCGACGCCGTCAGTCGCAACATCGATCCGTCGAAACTCGGCGTGGCCTTCGACCAGACCACCACCGGCATCACGACGATCGAGAGCGGCATTGGACGGCCACCGCGATTGTTGCTGTCGGTTGGTGACACCGCGGACGACTTCGCCACGGCGCACATCTACCGGCAGCTCTACGGCTCGGCAGTGTGGCTCCCCATACGGTGGTGGCCCACTATCGAAGCCGGCATCTCCGAGACGCCCCTTCAGTTTGTACTGCGGAACAACTTGACCCGACTCGCCATCCGCGGTCAGGGCACTACGGTTACCAGCAGCTCGGTCGGCACGAACGAGCTGAAGACGATCATCGAACATCTTCAGCAGCCGACGGCGTACGGCGAGAACGACCTCGAAGCTCGACGAGCCCGCACTCGAGAGCTCATCACGAGCGGCACCCCGGCCTGGTCGACGAGGCTGGTGCGATATTGGGCGATCGCCGACGACTTCGACAAGGACTTCGCAGTCCCGATCACCCGCAACGATGCCGGCGATGTCGAGATGGTGATGCCGTGCCCTCCGCCGCTCCCTTCCGAGGACGAGCTGGTCGGAACGGCCGACCTGCGGTGGCAGGTGGATGTCCAACTCCACGAGACCGAGACTCCGCATGGTCGCGGCCTGGACGGGCATACCCTTCTCGCGGCCGGCGAGGACGAGTATCTGACATGGGTCCGCAGCGGCCGTGACGGGTACACCTTCGAGTCCGAGCGCTTCAATCTCATCCGAGCAGGCACGCCCCTCGTGGGGAGGCTGGCCCGACCTCGTCTCCAGGCACCGAGCGTCGGCACGTGGGCGTCACTCATTGCGGCTCAACGCGGGTATGCGGTGCGCCTGTCCGCGTCCGGACGCCGAGTCGAGATCATGCGACGGCTCTGGGGAGATCGCAATGCGCTCGCAGCCACGTTCGCGGGCTCCATGCTCCCGGTTCTGCGAAGGTTCCGGCCGGCGCACAGAGCTGCCGGACTGAATCTCGGTCCAGAAGAGGGAGTCGCTCTGCCGACCGGCTCTGGAGATGTGCTGTTCGAGCCGTATCTGACTATCGACGGGTTGATGAAGGCAGCCGGAGCCGAGCAGGAAGCGATCAGCGAGGTTCGCCGGCAGGCTGATGACCTGCTCGAGCAGACCGTTCTCCGGCGCGGTCTCATCCTCGGTTGCGCGCAGTGCGGCAAGCTTGCCTTCGTTGTCATCGACGATCTCGGACAGGTGAACCGCTGTCCGCGCTGTGCCGCACACAACCAGCTGAGGCAGCCGCGGTGGAGGTCACCGATGTCTGAGCCTCGGTGGTTCTACGACCTGCACCCGACAGTCCGAGAGCACATCGCCCAGGACGGGGACATGCCACTTCTGCTTTCTCATTACCTTCGATCGGGCAGCCGTGACTACGCCGACGTAGCTGAGTTGGAGCTGCTCGACGCCTCGGGATCACCGGTCGCGGAGGTCGATCTTCTCGCCCTCGCCGACAGGCAGGTCATCACCGCCGAGACGAAGCGGCCGTCCGACATGGGGTCGGGCAAGGCACTACGGCATGCAATCGCCAAGCGGGCACTACTTGCGGAGCAGTTGCAAGCGGATCAAATCCTGCTCGCCACCGCCGCTCCTTCGTGGCCGAGGGCCGTCATCGACGCGCTCAGCGATGAGATCACGAAACGACCGTGGTCGCGGGTTGTTCCCCGGCCTCGCCTGGTCTGCGGCCTCGGCACCGGCGCTGTCGTCGACCTTCAGGTCGATCCGGCTACCCAGGCAACCGCACCATGGTCGGCACAGCGCGGGTGAGGAACCGTCTCGAGACGTTTCCTCACCCGCTTCATCTCGAAGCCAGGCTTCACCCAGCAGCCGCTACGACGTGGATGCCGGCGATGCCCGGGACCGTCCTCGCAAGCACCGTCACCACAGCTTCTTCGGTGTCGTTGACGAAGACGCCAGCGACATGCGCTATACCGCTGTCCACGGTCACAGTCCAGCGGTGTGGCTCCTCCGAGTATTCGTCGAGCCGGTGCTGCACCTCGCGGGCGAGCACCTCGTCGCTGCGCACCATCGCGCGCAGAATGTCGCGGCGGCTGATGATGCCGACCAGGGCGCTCTCGTCGAGCACCGGGATGCTGCGCACATCGTTGTCCAGCATGGCCTCGGCTACCTCGGCGACGTCGGCGGCCGGGTACGTGGTCAGTGGGTACGGCGACATCACCTCGGACACCATCCCGGGCCGCTCGGCCGGGTCGATGTCCGGGATGCGCCGCACGTGGGCGGTCGGGTCCGTCGGAACCCGGTGCCACAGCAGGTCGCTCTCGCTGACCATGCCGACCAGACGCCCGTTGCCGTCGACCACGGGCAGTGCCGTGACGGCCTTGGCGGCCATCAGCTGGGCTGCGCTCTCCACGGAGGAGATCTGCACGACGGTGTGCACGGGACTTGACATGATGTCTCGGGCGCGCATGACGTCACCTCCCGGCCATCTGCAGGGTGAGGTCGACGAGGCGGTTGGTGTAGCCCCACTCGTTGTCGTACCAGCCGAACACCTTCGCCAGCCGGCCCTGCGCCTGCGTCAGCCGCGCGTCGAACACGCACGACGCCGGGTCGCCGATGATGTCGGTGGAGACCAACGGCGCCTCGGTGTAGCGGATGATGCCGTGCATCGGCTGGCCGGCAGCGGACGCGGTTGCGATGACCTCGTTGATCCGCGCGGCGGTGACGTCGGTGGCGAACTGCAGGGTCAGGTCGCTGATCGACCCGTCGATGACCGGCACTCGCAGGGCCACGCCGTCGAGCCGGCCGGCCAGCTCGGGCAGCACCAGGCCGACCGCCTTGGCGGCGCCGGTGCTGGTCGGGATGATGTTGACTCCGGCCGCGCGGGCCCGGCGCGGGTCCTTGTGCGGCGCGTCGAGGATGTTCTGATCGTTGGTGTACGCGTGCACGGTGGTCAGGTATCCCTGCTCGATGCCGAACGCCTCGTGCAGCACCTTGATCATCGGCGCGACGCAGTTCGTAGTGCACGACGCGGCCGACACGATCTGGTGGCGGTCGGGGTCGTACGTGTCGGCGTTGACGCCGGGAACCAGCGTTGCGTCGACGCCCTTGCCCGGCGCCGAGATGAGCACCCGGGCGGCACCCGCCTTGAGATGCAATGCGGCGTCGTCGCGCGTGCGCAGCTTGCCGGTCGACTCGATGACCAGGTCGACGCCGAGGTCGCCCCACGGCAGTGCGTCCGGGCTGCGTTCGGCGTACGTCGGGACGGTGCGCCCGTCGACCCTGAGCGCGCCGGCGTCGTAGCCCACCTCGGCATCGAGGCGCCCGAAGGCCGAGTCGTACTCCAGCAGGTGCGCCAGCGTGCCGGCGTCGTAAAGGTCGTTGATGGCGACGACCTCGAGCCCGGCGTTGGCCAGCTTCTTGTCGGTCAGGCGGCGCAGGTAGTTGCGGCCGATCCGGCCGAATCCGTTGATGGCGATGCGGTAGGTCATCGTCGTCCTCCCCTTCTCTGTCCTCCCCTTCAGCCTCGCGCCGCCGGCCCGGCCGGGGCAGGGCCGAAGGACCCGTGCGGCCGGGACCGTCCACGTCGGCGCAGCGCTCGATACAGTTCGTCGGCGCCCCACACCAGCAGCGGCATCGGCAGTAGGAAGAGAAGCTGGGCGGCGCTCAACCCGGTGGTGCCGAAGATCGCCTGCAACGGCGGAAAGTAGATCAGCGCGGCGGCGAAGAGCAGTTCGAAGGTGATCCCGGCCAGCAGCAGTTTGTTGGTCCACAGGCCGACGGACCGCAGCGAGGTGTGGTCGGTGCGGGCGGCGAACGCGGTGCCGATCTGGCATGCGACGATGCCGGCGAAGGTCATGGTGGTCGCCTGGAGGTAGGCGTGGTGCAGTGCGGTGCCCGTGCCGACCGGGTCACCGGGATGCCATCCGGCATGCCACAGCACGCCGAAGAACCCAGCCAGCACCAGTACGGCGGATACGCCACCCAGTAGTCCCCAGGCTCGCAGCAGCAGTCGGCGGTCGATGACTCCGGCCCGCGGCGAGCGCGGTGGGCGATCCATCAGGCCCGGCTCGGCGCGTTCCCGGCCGAGTGCCAGCGCGGGCAGTGTCTCGGTGCCCAGGTCGATGGCGAGGATCTGCAGAACGGTGAGCGGCAAGGGAATCGTTCCGCCGGAGAGTGCGAACAGCAGGAAGGGCACAACCTCAGGTACGGCGTGGGCGAAGATGTAGAGCACGAACTTGCGGACGTTGTCGAAGACACGCCGTCCGTCCTTGATCTTGGTGTTTAACCTGCCGGGTTCGTCGATGTGACCCTGGTCGATCATGAGAGCAGCCCTTGCGTGATCATGGTTTTTGCGAAGAAACGATGATCAGAAACAAGGGCTGCGATGATCAGTGTGCACGATGTGGGCCAGGTTGACGAGTTGGCGATGCTGACGGTGTTCCGGCAAGCGGTGTACCAGTGCATGTCACGGCGGGCGGACGTGTTGTTCGAGTTGAGCGACGCCCAGTTGTGTGCCGACGGGCCGGTGAGCAGCCTGGTCGGCTTGTCTCTGACCGCGGAGCACCGGCGTGGTCACGGCGCGTTGTACGACGCGGTCAACGCCGGCCGGGTGGACGTCGAGCGGCTGCGGCGGGAGGTGGCAGGGCTGCCGTTGCCGCGTGACGGCCAGGGCCGGATCGTGTTGGCTGTCGATGTGAGTAACTGGCTGCGGCCGGACGCGGCGACCGTGCCGGGCCGGTCGTTCTGTCATGTCCACGGCCGGGGTAAAGGCGGCGCGCAGATGATCCCGGGCTGGCCGTACTCGTTCGTGGCCGCCCTCGAACCAGGTCGGACGTCCTGGACGCACGTCCTGGACGTCCAGCGGATCACCCCGACCGACGATGTCACCGAGGTGACCGCCCGGCAGATCCGGCAGGTTGTCGACCGGATCCGCGCCGCCGGGCAGTGGGTCGAGGGTGATCCGCCGGTCCTGGTCATGCTCGACGCGGGCTACGACCCGGTCCGGCTGGCCTGGCTGTTGTGGGAGGTCCCGGTCCTGGTGACTGCCCGGGTCCGTGCCGACCGGGTGTTCCACCTACCCGCGCCCGAACGCACGCCCGGACAGGTCGGCCGGACCCTGCGGCACGGCCCGGTCATCGATCTGGACCGCCCCGACACCCATCCGCCCACCGACGTGTCCACGGTGACCGCGACCAGCCGGTACGGCACCGCGTTCGCCGACGCCTGGGACTACACCCACCAGCAGCTGCAACGCCGCGGCGGCCGGGCCACCCACCACGGAGCACTACCGATCGTGCAAGGCACCCTGATCCGGTTGAGGGTGGACCGGCTACCCGGCGACCGCGACCCGAAACCGGTCTGGCTGTGGTGCTCGACGACCGACCTGGACGCCGCCATGATCGACCGGATCTGGCAGTCCTATCTACGCCGTTTCGATATCGAACACATGTTCCGGTTCTGGAAACAGACCCTCGGCTGGACCCGGCCCCGCCTCCACGATCCCGAGGCCGCCGACCGATGGACCTGGCTCACCCTCATCACCTACACCCAACTGCGGCTGGCCCGTACCCAGACCACCGACCTGCGACGACCCTGGGAACGCACCACCCCACCCGGCCGGCTCACCCCGGCCCGCGTCCGTCGCGGCTTTCGACACCTCCGCGCGAAACTACCCGTTCCCGCCAGCGCACCGAAACCCACCCGACCAGGCCCCGGACGCCCACCCGGCTCCCGAAACAGGCAGGTAGCGACCCATCCACCCGTCGGCAAAACCCAACACCTGAACCAAACGTACGTATTTAGCTCGGGTCAGCTGGCTGGGTCTGGTGGGAGCCAAGGCCCGGTGGTGAACAGGGTGGTGAGGACGTCGAGGAGGTCCTGGCCGTGCTTGCCTGCGGTGGACAGGTAGGAACGCAGG
>Ga0247737_1000594_pt1 | contig 14738 bp, 19 predicted proteins | sample UWRJL028104C2_FD_180937 | JGI IMG/M metagenome (GOLD analysis project Ga0247737, IMG submission 180937) | Plant litter microbial communities from Arlington Agricultural Research Station in Wisconsin, United States - UWRJ-L028-104C-2 | ecosystem: Environmental > Terrestrial > Plant litter >...
ATGCGGGTCTTGAAGAGGCGTCGTGTTGAGGTTTACAGCATTGGGCGGTTTCGGACGGCAATCACCAACAGATGACCGACCAATCACGATAAAAAAAGAAAACAAATTTTACATTCAGAATTCCTGGTCGCTGGCTGGGAGGATGAAAGAGAGAGCTAACATCAGCATTTCTTGTTCTCGCTTTTAGATTGGCCTCATGCCCGACGTGTGACTCACCCGATGGCGTGACATGTGCGCCTCCGCGCCTCAGCTACCCAAATATGGGAGCCGCGCTCCCATGGGTGCAACAAGTACCCAAGCGATGACTCGACAGAATGGACCGCATGCGCTCGAGCCTGTAGGCCAGTTGACAGTGGTAAGGATCTCTGGGCCTCCATGAGCGGAAACTCAGGCTCAAGCGCCCCAAACCCGACCAACATATGGAAGTCGAAATCTCGGCGGGAAGAGGAACGAGCAACGTCTCTAGTCGTGTGTTACCATGACCCTCGCATCTGGATAATGGTGCAACAAGGAGAAAGCGTCTGCCATGGTCAACGATGCATCATCGTCGAAAGACCTAATGAAGAGGATATCCGGCAACTGGGGATGGCAAAACATATCCTCAGTGATATATGGTTGTACCAGCATCTCCTCATTTCGACCGCCTAGAGAAAGCCATTTGTTGGATGCAAGATCTGCGAACCTGCTATGCAGATGCAGATGAATAACTTTGCGAACCGCCGATGGTGGAATGACCGTCGTTCTGTGTTACGTTGGATAGCCCATCCATGGTGACGATGTGCGTACCTTCTACCCTGATTGGTGGTCTCTCGAGCCAAACCGTTCTACATGTCTGACACTCTACAGTTGAACCCTATTTGGTGCAGTCATGGCAAGACCAATTATTTCAAGAAGTGCCAACCAGGGCATCAAATCTGTTGGCGCCGGGATCAGAATGCGCCTTGTTTGTTGACCGAGATTTTCGCAAGAGATTCTATCTTGACTCAATCATGGCTGTCAAGCGGCTAACCAAAACAATTTGGCGGAGACGACAGGGACACCGCCTTTCGAACATTGGCTCCAGTATGAGCTGAATATATGTATTAGGGTTTTTTTTCATCGGAACGGCATTCGACTTGCTTTTTAACCCCTGGACGGCGACCTGATAGCCTAAATTGCAGGGATGGGCCATCTCGCTCTCCATCCTTTCCATCCCACTTGTTTCCATCCCCATCTCAAATCGGCCATGCAGTCAGAACCCCGTCTGCCAACCTACGAAGAAGCCGCTGGACAGTCCGACTACTCCAAACTTCCGAGCTACAACCTCAAACGACGAGCACGTTTCCACCCATACTCTCGCTATGTTCCTATCGTCATCAACGAGGCTGATCGTCTGTTTGCATGTTTTCTGCCTGCGCTCTCCTTACGTGCTCTCATCATATCTCTTTATCATGCAGAACACTGTTTTTGACGAAGAATATGTGCCATTGAATGTACCTGCAGCAAGACCGGGAGCTAGTTGGCGGATTCCCCCCCTCGTAAGAGCTTTCTTCGCGATATATTTTCAAGGCTCAAACGGCCTACAGGTGCCTGATACTGAGGAACATGTACACATTCGTCGCGATCTTGCTCGCGCCTTGGAATTCGAGAGACGCGTCCACCGCCTCCAAACCGTCATCGAGGTAAGTCACGATATGCTTTACTCTATCTCAAGTTATCTCACACTCGAAAGTGTAGGAATTCATCCAAGGTGTTAGGCGAACCTATGGATGGTGAATCACCGGCCGGAGGAACTGCTGTGAAGTTCCCGTCCTCTGGACCTCTGCAGTCGTCTTTGATAAGCGTGAACACCTGCATCTCGGCCATCACGTCGCTTCATGTATCATACTCAACTTTTCATTTTGGATGGGGAATATGTTTCATGCACACACTTGGTGGAAGCCTCCTACTCAAGGCTTAAACGTCGCCGAGGCTCGCTCTCTTTCGATTCAACACATACATACATACATGTACAATGGAACCTGATCAATCAAGACGCTTCCGTCGATGCATCTCCCTATGACACCTCACAAATTTCATGTCACAATAACGCAACTTTACCTCTACTCAAAAATTTCCACCCTGCGATTGTTGCTGTTGCTGTTGCTTTTCTTGTGATTACCCATAGGACAGTCACCTACCAAGTATCCGCTTTATCACAGCCCGTATTTTCTAGGCTCGATAATCCAGTCTAAAAACTCGCATCCATCATATTTGTATATATCTTGCCCTAGCTCCCTTAGTTTCACTCTCCTCGTTGACCTTGCCGCTACAGGAGGAGTCTCCGTCTAATAATGTTGGAATTACAAATACATCCCTAGGTCGTTCAGTATCTCCCCCGTACATATTAAACCACTTATTCAAGTCATCGCATTGAGAGATCGCGTGCACAAAGAAGTATTAAGGTTGCCAAATGTTGGAGGCTAGGTGCTGATTTTTGCAGTAGTGAGCGTTGTTGTTCTACGATATTTGAAGTTCGAGTAGGTGAAGACGAATGTGTATCCTGAAGGCGGGTTGGTTGTTCCTCAACCGTCACCCAGCAATAGCCAACCTCCAGACCTCGGAGACTGACATGGGCATAAAGTTGTATAATTTCGAGAGCATAAGCTCGTCTCGTCTCTGATGTCCCTTTAGATCTCCGCTGGGTGGCCGAAAATAAGTGCAGTAACTTGACGATGCGTAACGGTCGATGTGCAACCAAATGAAAATCCATGGTCGAGTTCAACATTGATCTACATACACGACATTATGTCTCCTTTTAGTGGATTAAGGCTGCAATGTGCATCATCGAGATGAAGGCGCGTACGTTTCCTTCCATACGTTCTTGCAGTCTTCAAACAACGATTCTCGCTCTCAATTCTTTTAGCATATAATTGTTGAAGTAAATGCGAATAGTAGCCGTATTACTCACTCGTTGCAATATCCGTCGCATCCGTCTCCAGATAGGTGATCGGGAGTGGCAATACAGGCTCGCGAAGCACATTTCCGAATGGGAAATTTATTTCATAACCCGTGCGGCGTCTAAATGCTTCGTGATTTAGACGCCCGCCCAAACACAAGCTCCAAGTTTTTATTCCTTTGGCTGGCACTGAGGGGGGGTTTGAAGATCTTTGGTATATCGGGATATGGTTTGTCAATGTGTGGGTCACCAGTTTTGCTCGAGGCCAGGAGTCCTAGCACGCAATAATGACAGCAGTAAGAGGTATCCTTGGAGTGCGCAAACTTGTAATAGTGATAATCAATTCCTGACCTTCAAATGAGAGTAGGCAGCGCCATATTATCAAACGGTTTTCAAGACTCTGAGCCTGCCAGAACGTGAATAAAAATAAAATAAAAAAGGTTATAGTAATGTCTCAGAAAATGGAGCTATTACTTACCCAATCAAAATCGTCCAAATATTCTGCAGGAGGGATATACGTTGTGCGCGCCGCGGCGTCACCCATGAACGCTGTAGGGAGTCAGGGAATGGCGAAATCGTCCTTGGGCTTCCCTCTTTTAGAGCACGGATCCTAGCAAGAGTTCGTAAGCATGATCTTGGTACCTTCTGGAGAGATTTTGGGCCTATGATTGTGGGGGAAGGCCATGTTGACGCCCGCAGAAAAGTTTGGGCGCTCTTGAGATGTCTCTGCATTAATCCCATGTGTCCGTGTCTGAAGAACCGGCTGGGCTGGGGCCGTCAATCAACGGTAGAAGGTGAGTAAAACTGGGGCTCCAATATTTCAGTCCAAGCAGCAAGGTTTCCGGGGTGTGAGACCGCTTCTACGCGATGGGGAGGGAGACAAACACCATTATTCCTGCCAAAGTGGGGACGCCCAGAGGTGTAGAGCCAGGTCTTTAGAAGGATTGGTGTTCCGTTGAATTCGTGGCGAACAGTTGACCATGTCAGATTGATTGATATTTGTTGGACAATAATTTGAATGACCGACAGCTTCTTCCTTCCAACTTGAGCTTGAGGGCCCAATCCTTCGCTATTCTTTTTCGCTCTTTCTTCTGCCTTGGAAAGCCATCCTCAACACGATATTATTACCATGGACTTGGACGACATTAGAGGGGCAATTGGCAATTTCTTGGAGGATTTTAACAGGAATGGTGGGGTTGAGGGGTCGTTACTGGACGGCTCGAAGGTGCGCCTTTTGTAAAATTTCTTCTATCGGATCCAACCTCAAGCAAGGTCGTTAGGACGATGGCACAGAACTCTCAGACATGGTTGAAGCTTGAGGCAGACGGAGATGTGGCATTTTAGGGCCCCAATTCTTGACGACCAACGATTTCGCCTTGTCAACAACAACCCTCGACAATGAATTCTTGGCTTCAAGTCCCACAAATAATTCCAAGATGGAAGCGAGTTGCACCCTTGATTGACCCGGAGTCAGAAGACGAAGTTCAGGACAATTTTGAAGCCTTTTGGAGGCCAAGTGTTGAGGTTGCTCGAGTCATACAAGGTCACAGGTCGGTCGCCAGAAATGATTCACGGACACAAAATTCACGCCCAGAAAGCAGCCTCCCAGGATAGCTTATAGAGCTTAAAACTGGGTTTACAAAGTCGCTGGCTCGTCTTGCAGGCGCTGGAGAGCTTGAGCCTCGAGGTCGAGAAGAGCAACGGCTTGATGTTGGCAGGGTATCGTAGAGCTGGAACGCAAGCACTTTCCAGGTGAGTATTTCGACTCCTTTTCACACATCTTCTGGTCTTGGGTGTCGAGCTTGAGGCTCGCAGTCTACTCTTGCGCAATGGACGCTTCGTGCAGATCTTGAGGAGGCGTCGCGTTGAAATAGAGCATTGGACAGTCTCGGACTGCAAACGCCCACAGGATGACTATTCACAACACAAAAGAAAAACAAATTTTACATTCAGACTTTCATCGCTGGCTGCTGGAGGGAGGAAGAAAGAAAGAGAGCTGACATCAGTTTCTCTTGTTCTCGCTTTTTAGATTGGCCTCATGCCCGACGTGTGACTCACCCGATGGCGTGACATGTGCGCCTCCGCGCCTCATATGCCCAAATACGGAAGTCCCGCTCCCATGAGCGCAATCTCGACCGGTCAACGTAGCCAAACAATGACTCGACGAGGTCGTGCCAGGTCTGGTACGAACTTCCTTGGCAAATGGAAACTCGAGTTCAACACTCAAGACCCAATCAACATGCAGAAGTCGAAATCTCGTCGAGAAGAGAAACCAGCAACGTCTCGGGTCGTGTGCTATCTTGGACCTCGCATCTGGGACGACGAGGAGACACCGACCACTGTGGTTAACAGTGTACTATCATCAAAACGCCCAGCGAAAAGTATGTTGGGCAAACATCATCTTGAGCGATACAGTTGCTCCGCCTTCTCCTCATTTCGTCCGCAGCTAGAGAAAGTCTTGTTGGATACAAGATATGTCAACCTGCTATGAAAATCCAGATGGACAACTTTGCGAACCATTGACCGCCGGACGGAATGAAGGTCGTTCTGAGTTATGTTGGTTAACACTATCCATGGTGACAAAGTGCGTACCTTCTACCCTTTTTCCCGGCCTCTCGAGCCACACCGTTGGACGCATCTGACATTGCACAGTTGAATCATTTGGTGCAGTCATGACAAGTATAATCATTCTGCGAACCAGGGCATCAAATCTATTCCCGTTGGGATCAGAACACGCTTTACACGGAGATTTCCTCCACTTTTCGAGAACCCAGCACCATGACTAAATCTGTTTGCGCCGGCATCTTTTCAACCAAGATTTCACAAGAGATTCTACCTTGACTCGATCTAGCGCCCAAACCAAAACAAACAAATTAACGTAGGCAACACTGGCAGGGACACGACCTTTCAATCGTTAGCTCCAGTAAGAGCTGAATACACGTATTGAGGGTTTTTTTTCCGTCCGCACGGCGCTCTGGATTTACTTTGGAACCCCTGTATGGCGGCCTGATGGCTTAAGTTGCGGGGATTGGCCCTGGCCATCTCGCTCTCTATCCTTTCCATCCCACTTTTTTCCAACCCCATCTCGAATCCGCCATGCAGCCTGCCAATCAATACATTGTCGCCAAGTTCGTTGAACGCGAGTCTGAACCACATCTACCAACCTACGAAGAGGCCACTAGACAGTCCGACTGCTCCAAATTACCAAGCTACAACAACAAACGACGAGCACGATTCCACCCGTATTCTCGCCATTTCCCTATCATCGTGGACGAGGCTGACCGTCTATTTGTGTGTTTTCTGCCCGCGCTCTTCTTATGTGTTCTCATAACATCCTTTTTTCGCTCAGAATACTGTTTTTGACGAAGAATATGTGCCATTGAACGTACCTGCAGCAAGACCGGGAGCTAGTTGGCGGATTCCCCCGCTCGTAAGACCTTTCTTCGCGATATATTTTCAAGGCTCAAACGGCCTATAGGTGCCTGATACTGAGGAACATGTACGCATTCGTCGCGATCTTGCTCGCGCCTTGGAATTCGAGAGACGCGTCCACCGCCTCCAAACCGTCATCGAGGTAAGTCACGATATGCTTTACTCTATCTCAAGTTGTCTCACATCACAAGTGTAGGAATTCACCCAAGGTGTCAGGCGAGCTCATGGACGATGAACCACCACCAGGCGCGACCGCGCTTTCCTTCTCGGATCACATCAACTCCAATAGGTTCGAATCCTGAAGGGCGTTTCACCTGCAGTCGCGGCTCAGTGTGAACTTTGACAACACAGATTTTTCGTCTAGAAGCCCGACCATCGTGCTTAAATGTATCATAACCAAACCCTTACTCGCGAGACACCTCCAGCTCGACGCCGAGGCTTGGTCTTCCTTGTTCGGCTCATACTCGTGCCTTCCACTCCTCCCTACACCACCCTGGCACATTTTGCATTATATTCACCCTTCACTGTCTTCTACCTCGGATGGTTACTATAGCGCTTGCTTTTCTTGACATCGCCTCCAGGAATGCACCTTGTTTTTATAAGCAAGAAGACTCATCTATCGTGCAGGATATATTTCGAATCCCGTTCGCTTGGCTGCACTCCTTCGCCAGTGTCGCCCCACCTATCGCCGTAGGACGTCGACTACTACAAATTGTATATACATGCCCCTCGTACATAATATCTTCTCTAACAAAGCTTCTTTGGTGTGCGTGTCATGTTTGTAGTTGGCATCTCAAGGCAAGGGGTATTAACTCAAGCGCGTTTTCTGAGGTTTCAACGCGTATTGTCTTCGTGGTGGTACGTCAAAGATCTACAACGAAAGTTCAATTTTATTCTTCTACGACGGCAGGTGTCTGCGACGCCGACTACGTCATGTACTATGTACCCCGTGTTCTTACCTTTCGCTCTAATCTCTCTCCCTGATAGAGATCCACTTCACGATCTCTACTTGTCTCAATGTCAACAAGATTGACGTGACGCTATTACCCAAGAGTTGTTTTACTCCCATATGGGATGCTAATATTATTCCCAGCGGCACGCTACGGTATTGGCTAGTGTAGTGGCATTTTTGACAACACAAAAGATCCCAAGGGTGGTACACAGATTGACCTCTTCGACGACTGTTATCAATCTCTGTTCTGTGGGCATGACGTGTATAAGATAGCCAATAATTCGAATGTAAATCAAGCCCTGGCCGGCGTGTTCATCTTCATTGATAAACAGTTGAAGAGACCTGTGAATGCTCGGGCAAATATTATGATATGAGCGAGTTTTCAAGTCTTTGAGGAATTTTGGGATCGTGTTTGTGGTCAAGGTATTCGACAGGAGGCGGGAAGATTAAAGGGACTTCATTTCGAGATGACAGCGTTGATCCCTATGCCACCACCATATCAGGAGAAATACTCTCTTTAATATAAATTTCGTTCATTTCTTTTGTGTCCGCATAGAAACCCTAAAATGACATCGAAGCGCCAACGCTTCGAAAGATCATCGCCGGCTGAAACTAGTCAGTCAGTATTACTTGGATTCAAATTTCGCTATGATACAGTGAGGCATTTGTAGTCAACGGTAATAAAAGGTACATGCAATCTTCTCATTCGTGATGATTCGTATCTTCAAAGTTTGAATGGCGTCTTGGGAAAATCGACCTTGGCTGCAGCCGGTTCGTCGACAAACCAGTAGAGCTGTCCAGGGTACACAGGCTTGACCCTCGAACTCGGCAATCCCTCTTCTGGATGATCCAAAACCCTCTTTAACATGTCCGCCTTGCCCTCCCCAGCGGCCACAAACGCGACTCTGGCCGCATGGTTGATAACAGGGAAGGTAAATGTGATCCTCTTCGGTGGGGGCTTGGGCGAGTCATCGACATATGCGATCCACCTATCTTCCTCGTTGATCAGTTCATGGCCTGGGAAGAGCGAGGCAGTATGTCCGTCCGGCCCCATACCAAGGAGGATAAGGTCGAATATGGGGAATCGGGCGGCGTCTTTCTGTGCGAATTCGCGGATGAGATCTTTCTCGTAGGCATCTGAGAGCTCTTCGAGGTCGTTGAGGAGCGTAGGGTCGAGGGTGTGGATGTTTTCTGTGGGGATAGGGACTTTGGAGTACAGTGCTTCACTGCAAGCGCGGTGGTTTGAGTCTGCGTGGTCGAGAGGTACAACTCGTTCGTCGACGTAGTAGACGTGCCTTTGAGGTTGGTTAGTAGTGAAATTAGATTCGATAGGACGCCTTACCATCTGTCCCACTTTATAGAGGGATTTCCAATGAGTCCACTGAGCATCTTTGGGAGCGACCCACCGGAGAGGGCGATAGTGAATCTGCCCTTCTTGTCGATTGCGTCGTGCTGCGCCTTGCCGACAAATGCTGCAAGACCAATTACAAGGTCATCTGCGGTTGGGAAGGGGATGAGGATGGGTGCACTGGGCGGAGGATGTGCCATGGTGAGCGTTGGAGAGTCAGACAAGTCAATAATCCATTTGTTATCATTAAAAGATAAATGTGTGACGTCACGGGACTACTTTACGTTACACTAGGATTCTTACATTACCTCTACAATAAATATGGAAGCATTACCTAGCCTACAGTCGCATTCAATTGTTTCTTCTGTTGCATTGGCGGTCCGTCGGACGCTCGTTGTGGGGGACCTTGGGATCCGAGCTCACCGAAGTCGGATATACTTGGTTCTTTATACATTGCTGGGATACGAGGCACGGGAGGAAGAGAAGGTTCAGGAAGGTAGCCGGCTGACGGTCCTACCAAGGGAAAGGGAATCGCAGGCGCAGACGATGTGCGCTGCATTTCTCGCGTCGGCGTAGTCGTTCTGCGTGGGGGGTCCATTGACGCAAGATTGGCTGAGGACCGCGTTAATTAATTAAATGCGTCATAGTCAGGAACAAATGCTCGATAAAATGCACAAAAGACTCACCAAGGTCGCCAGTCGACACCCATCTATCGACGACGCTCTTGCGGTAAGAGCCATCATCAAACCGACTGACAGGACGCGATGATGGGTAGTCTGCTTGGAATTGATTATATGGGTCTGAAGACAGGGGCGCTGGAAGGACGATCTGTATTTGGCTATGCGGACCATGCGGTACGCCAGGACGCAATGTGTGCCGGCTAGTTTTCGAGTGAATAGTACTGTGTGACGAGGCAGTAGAAATTGGACGCGAACGACGTGAAGGGGTTGAAGATGAGCGCGCATGGGGTCGGGGTATAGGCTGCTCAAGCGGCGGGGTAGGAGGCGAAGAGAGACCGGCACTACTACTGTTGCTCGTAAAAGTGGACCTTGTGTGACCGGTCTCACTGGAGGTGTACGACGATGACGAGCCCGGCCGGGGAAGAAAGGAAGGGTTGGGTAGGGGCAGATGAGTGTAATCCAAGGAATCCTCAGCAGAGAGCGAGGGGCTTGTTTTCGGGATGAGCGAGACGCTGCTCGCTCTCGCTGAATTTGAGCCGAACTGACGGGGTGCAGGAATGTGGTTCTGCTGATACCATGTCTGAGAACGAGGAAGGCTGTTCTCGAATTTGGCGAGCTGTTGCTCGCGGTGGTGGGCGAGGGGCTGGGGCGGTGGGAGAGGATTTGATGTGCGCATACAGTGGCGGACGATGCGGACGGTGAGGAAGAGAGCGACGGCGGCAGCGAGGGCGGCGCATACGGCGATGATAATGACAGTGTCCTTCGCCATCGTCTACGACGACGAGCAGGAATAAATAAAACCAAAAGAGCGACTGAGATGGTGGCGGACAAGAAAGCCCACAATCCATCACTGCGCGTTCTCCTGAGCACACGTGATTTCCTCCGAGACAGGTCCGCCCCGTTGTCCCTGAGACCCTGCATGCCTCCCTCTCTCGCAAACCGCCTCCTCTTCCATGCTGCGCCCCCGCCGCCCCTCCTCTCTTCCACCAATATCGCCCCAGAACTCACCCCAGAGCTCTACGACTTCATAGCTCTTGCCCTGCGCGCATATGTCTCGCCGTGGTGGTCCAAGATATCGCGCTATGACAAGGACCTTCTGCCTCAAATCACTCGCATAGTGGCAGTCGTGGTACAGGCTCTCGACATCCGAATACAGGCTCTCGATCTACCGGCTCTCGTCTTTCAAGACGTGCCTGTCATAGTCACGCAACACTACCGCGACTATCGCAATGCAGCTATCAAAACATCAACGGCTTACGCGACTGGAGGCGCCGCGTCTTTGCCAACTCTGTTTGCGCATATGCAGCCTCACATGGCCATCTCATCAGAGGGGTCTCTTGACGCAGAGTACTATCGTCAGATAGTCGACCTTGTACTGAAAGTTTGCTTGCCTCCGGAGGACTATGAACCAGAGTCGGAACGTATCATCATCCGCGAAATCGTCGTCAAAATCCTCTTGGACGATATCATCCCAAAGATATCCCAGCCTTGGTTTATACACAAGGCCATGCTGGACTTGATAGGTTCCCCAGACGAACCCATTTACAAGGTACCCACCACTCATCCCCTACCTCTTCTTCGCTTACCAGCTTCTCTAGTCACGCCCCGGAAGCCCATCGCCCCACTCATTCTCTTTCCACAACCTGATAGTCATCATACTCTCTGCGCTACAATCATTCTCCGGAATGTGTCTCGCCCTCATCCAAGCCTACAAACAAGCAATAACCACCATCAAGCTTGTACAATCTTCCCCACCTCGGTCACCTCAACCGCCTTCGTTATCTATACCCACACTTGCTGCTAGTATACCCCCAGAAGTGCTACCTCCGACATCGAAGTCGTACAAGATCCGGCATACGCACTCGCTGAGCTCGACACCTTCTACCTCATCCTCAACATCCTCGAAGCCACCACCGTCTACGTACTCAGCGGGAGTGGCGAACCCTCTCATGTCCGACTATATGGAGTCACAACCACAACCGCAGGGAATTCACGCGGCACAGCTACCTTCTCAATCTACAAACCCAGCACTAACATCTCTACAACCCCAGCACATGAACTACCCCCTCCCTCCGCTAGCCCTCCTCTCGGAAGTTCTCTTCGCCCCAGCACGCTTCAGCGCCCTTCTGCTTTTCACAACACTCTCCATGCTCATCTCCCTTCCACTTTTGGCATCCTTCCTCGATAAACTCCTCCCACACATGCTCTACGCCTTCCTCTCCCCTACATTCGTCCTCCACACCACACGCACAGCCAAGAAGGTGCTGTTCCCGAACGGATACCCAGGGCCACAGCCCATAGACCCGACGGTGGAGGAGCAGGCTGAATTGCGGAGGAGGCTCGTGGGGTGGAGAGCGAAGAGAGGGGGAGGTTCCGCGCTGTTGGCACCGTTGTTACTTGGCCCAGACCCGGAACAGACGCTGGAGGATGCACTCGAGCCGCTGAGCAATTCACAGTGCAACAAGCATCTGGTGGTGTTCCTCTTGGATAGGATATTACTTGGGCTATTCCCCGAGCTGGGCGGCGGGTTACCTCCAACAGTGACACCGACGACGCCGACGATATCGTAAATCACTTGTGTAAAGGGTTTGCTGCGCGACAGCCAGTTATACCAAAGTCTGCCACGGATCGTGCCGACAATTCATGACTCCCATTGTTGATGTGGGTTTAGGATATAATTACTGGCTCGAGCTAATGTATGAAATTTTATGGAAAGGTGCTAGCTACGGGTTGGAATATATAGGCCGCATCTGGGAGCCACGTCGTCAACATGAACAACATCAAGGGTCCCGATGCTATAGCTCAGTCCACACTCAGCACGTCTTCGTCTCGGCCACTGCCCTTTCCTCTGCCTGCCTCTCTCCAACCTATCCTCTGTTTCATAAGGTCAAGATATATACAAGAAGGTTGCCATTCTCCTCATCGTGGCCGTGAATATATCAAGAAGGGATCTGAATGCGAGGTGCGGATGTGACAGAAGGTGCCCAAAGTTTTGACAGTGGCGGGACTGTCGTAAATGAGTGATATGAAAAGGAGGCACGCCTTTGGAGTCGCCCAGTATTAGTACCGGGCTATCGTGATCTTCTATATGAGATTGGCGAGGCAGATATTGGGGGTGATTTGGTGTACGATGTGTATGGCAGAAATGGGGGTTTTCACGATGGCTGGGGCCTTTGATCACCTACACGGCAGCGCGAGCACGCCCGTGAGCCCTTCTCACGCCTTCAACAAAATCCTACACCAGATCATGAGATAGAGGAGCGGGGACAGGTAAAGTATGCTAACCAAGATGACGTTCTGGAGCCGATGGACGCGTCTCTCGAACTCGAGAGCACGAGCTATATTCTGGCGCTTGCGAGCGGCTTCTTCTGTCTCAGGTATCTGCGAGGATGAGTCGTTGATAAGAGAATGTAGGGAGATAGAAGGAACACTCACCAGAGGGGGAATTCGCATGACCTTTCCGGGACGGAGGGGCGGGACGTCCAGGATGTCGCAGCTCTCGTCGTAGATGGTATTCTGATGCAAATGTGGTCAGCGTTGGGTATTGACTTGGAGTATGGCTTGAAGCGTACATAGTATGGTGCAGCCACGTCGACGACAGGCGCTGTACACCGTGAATATGGGTGGAAACGCATTCGACGCGTGATCTTGTAACTGGGCAATGAACAGCTATCCATTTGCGCAGTAGCCTCCTCATATGTCGGGAGGCGGGGTTCAGTTGCCGTCTCCGACGCGACTTTCTTCTCAGCCAGACACTTCTCCGATGATGCTGGTGGTTGCATGGTGCGTTAAGAGGTCCTGGTGTGGAATGGAAACGAAGGAAAGGAGTACCGAAAAGAGTGCGGGGACATTCGCAATTTAACGTATCAGGGTATGGTCAGGGCTCCCAAGAGTGAAGCCAGAGGCGCGGCGCCAGGATGAAAAAAGATTGAAAAAACCGTTGCAAACATGATTGCAAAACGGAACTAGCTGTTTTGGCCTGTGGCGTTCGTTTTCTTCCGTTGATTATATTTGGCTCGTTTGATGTCGAATGAGGAAGGACAGGGACAAGGAAAAACGTAGTTTTTGAGTTGAATTCCCGGAGAAGGGGCTAGATACCGATATGCTCCTGCCTCGAAGTTTTGTTCTGATGAATCGCGGCGGTAGCCACACGCCCGTAACTTGATTTGGTGCCGTGTTCGACTTGGGTCAAATGATATGTAGGTGTCTTGGGGTAAGGCAAAGGCGGTAATCGAGAAAACCGTGTTTAGCTGAAAAGGCCCAAAGATCGGCTCGGGTGTAGACGAAGCAGGGTTAGACACACGCACCTTTCGAAATGCCTCCAAAGGCCTTCTTCATTCCCTCCAATGTCCAACAACCTACGACAACCGTGTATCCCCCGGACCCAGAGAGTGGGGTGTTTTTCCGTCATATAAGCTCTAAGAGTGCTTGAGCGAAGACTGATTCGGTACGCTCCAGACACATCTTGACGTGAGTGGGTTCTGCCGTAACCGCGCCAGCTTGTCATCGGTAAGGTGTTTTGAAGGGCACTCATTTCCCAGTTCACCGTCTTCCACGCGATGACAGTACCGAGGTCTCCATCCTCTCAATGTAGATTCGCCAGGTTCCTGAGCTGCTGATGTAGTTGTGCAATCTGGTATTGTTCAAACTTCATGGTCGTGTTTCAACTGTCCTTCGAGCTTGAGGTCTTCTGCCTTCGAAAGGGCTTGAGGACGCCTACGAGCTAACCATCTCTCCCGTGACAAAGATTTCAAGCCCGTAGCAGAGGAACTTCGGCCTTCGTGTGAGCATCCAGCTCAAAGTCAAATGGCAGTGGCTGTGAAGCGCACATTCCCAATATGGAAATTGACGACGGAGCCGCGCCATCAAGTGAGTCACGCGTCGGGATTGACCTATAAACCGAAACACAATAAACTGATGTTAGCTTCCTCCTTCCTCCTCTCCTCCATCCAGGTTACAGGTAAAAATGAAATATGTGCATGTGCTTTTTATTTTTTGTGTATTGAATGGTCATCCCGTGGGCAATCGCCTGGTTAAAGGCCTGTATTGCCGTGCACCTCAAGACACCATTCGATATCAAGAGGACGTCCGCAAGCCAGTAGGACTGCGAACTCCAACTCAAGAACCAAGAAATGCAAGAATAAATTTTCATCGAAGAGACTCACCTGCATGAAATCTCTCTGCCTGGGTGCCACCTGCCAACCCGACGTTGTGAGCCTTCCGCGTCCTCAAGCTTCAACCACCCTCGAGCTCAAGATATGACCTCGAAATGCTGATCTTGAGGGTTTTGAGCTATTCTCGACGACCCCCGCGACAGCTTATGATTTTTCCCCGTGGACTGAACTCTGAGGCGACCAAGTCGAAAATCCCAGCGGCCTTGAAATGCCTGTAGTTGGTGTTGACGACTCC
>Ga0247737_1000596_pt1 | contig 14705 bp, 9 predicted proteins | sample UWRJL028104C2_FD_180937 | JGI IMG/M metagenome (GOLD analysis project Ga0247737, IMG submission 180937) | Plant litter microbial communities from Arlington Agricultural Research Station in Wisconsin, United States - UWRJ-L028-104C-2 | ecosystem: Environmental > Terrestrial > Plant litter >...
ACCCCGGTCGCTCTCGCCGACCTGCTCGGCGACCTGTCGCGCGCCTGCGCGGACGCTGTCGCGGGGTTGCCGACCGACGCGTTGCTGCGGTTGCTGGCGGATGCGGGCACGCTGCAGCGGGGCTTGGATGCGATTCGGGTGCGGTTGGCCGGGGAGCTGGCCACCCAATCGGCACCCCATCTCGGTGGCGAGGGCATCGCCCGCCAGGCCGGACACGCCACCCCGGTGTCGTTCCTGGCGGAGCTGTGGCAGATCAGCGTGTCCGAAGCTCGACGGGTGTGCGAGGTCGGGGTGGCGGTGCGCCCGCGGCCCGCGCTGGACGGCTCACTGCTACCGGCACGGTATCCAGCCCTCGGTGCTGCCCTCGAGAACCTGACTCTGGGGGTGGAGGCGGCGGCGGTGATCGTGCGGGAGCTCGATCAGGCCGCACCGTTCTGTTCCGGGTCAGCACGAGCAGCGGGCGAGCAGTTGCTCGTCGAGCGTGCACCAGGACTGAGCGTGCGGCAGGTGCAGGATCTGGCCCGGCAGGTGCGGGACCGGCTCGATGAGGACGGTGCCGAACCGCGCGATGCGATCCGTCGGCAACGACGGGCACTGACACTGATCCAGCAACCGGACGGAATGGTCCGTCTGGTCTGGGACATGCCCCCGGAAACGGCCGGACTGGTGAGGGCCGGGATCGACCACCTCGTCGGCGAACAGTTGCGGGCCGCACGCGATCGGGTGCCGTCGTCCCTGGCGGAGGACGGTGTCGCCGATGTCGATGTCGATGTCGATGTGGACGACCGGACTATGCCGCAGCGTCGTGCCGATGCGGCCGAAGACCTGCTCCGGCACGCGATCACGTGTGATCGGCCCGGTGGGGACCACCCTGCGGTAACGATGGTGGTGCGGATGACTCTCGACCAGCTGGTTGAGAGCCTGGGCACCGCGCGGACCAGCGGACTCGGCACCGCGCAGATCGATGGTATCGACGCTCGGATTCCCGCCACCACCGCTCGGATCCTTGCCGCTGACGCGAACATCATCCCCGCGGTCTTGGGCGGTGCCGGTGAAGTGCTCGACCTGGGGCCGGCACGGCGACTCTTCAGCCCTGCCCAACGCCAGGCATTAGCCGAACAGTACGGCGGTTGTGCATTCCCGGGCTGTGGGCATCCGCCCAGCTACACCGAAGCGCACCACATTCAGTGGTGGTCCCGCGGTGGCCCGACAGACCTAGCCAACGGCATCCCGCTCTGCTCGTTTCACCACCATCGGGTGCACGATGATGGATGGGAGATCGAGCTTCGCGACCACATTCCCTACTTCATCCCACCGCCCTGGCGCGATCCCGACCAGGTACCACGACGCGGCGGAACGCAGCTGATCGACCTAACGGCCGACCCGTGACCACCACCGACAGTCGCGGCGTCGTGGCCGATGACGGGCATCGGGTCGCCGGCGAACTGAGGGCGGAACGCCGTGTGGCGGCGGCAGGCTGGCGGTCATCCGCTAGGGCAGTTCCACCCCATCGGGGACGCACGGTAGTACGGTGGCCAAGACACCGGACGAGTATCAAGGTGTGTCCACCGGCTGATGGGGTGGGTCACGCAGTACTCTCTGGAGTCACATGGGGGCTCAGCATGGCGAGACCAGACAAGCGTGGCCATGGCGGCCCGGCAGTGATCACTCCGCGGCGCTCGATTCCGTGGATCCTGGTGGCCACCGGTCGTGCAGAGCAGACCGAACGCCCCGTGAGTCGGCGCCGGGTGGGACTGCGGGTGATCGCCCTCGGATTGGCGGTCGCGGTTGCGGTCACCTTTGCGGCAGATCTGGCAGCGCGGCAGATCGCCCAATCCGTGGCCATCGACAACGCGGTGCAACTCACTCGGGTGCTGGCTGTCGATGTGGTTCAACCGGCTCTGAGTGACGGCGTCGCCAGCGCAAACGAGGAAGACATTGCGCAACTGGCAGCCGTCCTTCGGCACCGGGTTCTGCCGTCGGGCGTCGTACGGGTGAAGCTCTGGAGCGCCGATGGGACGATCGTGTATTCGGATGACCCACGGCTGATCGGCCGCGTGTTCGCTCTGCCGGACGACGAACGTCGGTCGTTCGCGTCCAACGGCTCGCATACGGAGATCTCCGACCTGAACGACCCCGACAACCTCTATGAGCAGGGCAGTGACCAGCTCCTGGAAGTGCATCACGCTATTCGAACCCCGGATGGCACGCGGATGCTCTTCGAGGTGTATTTCGATTACGGCACGGTGACAGCCCAGCAGAATGCGCTGCTGTTTCGTTTCGCCGCGGTGATCACGGGGAGTCTGCTGCTGTTCATGGCCGCACTCACACCGATCATCCGCGGCCTGATCCGGTCTCTCGAGCGCGGCCGCGCCCAACGCGAGGTGTTGCTGCAGCGGGCGATCGACGCCTCCGACACGGAACGACGGCGCATCTCGGCACTGCTGCACGACGGTCCTGTACAGGAACTGGTCGGCGCGTCATTCTTCATCGGGGCGGCGAGCATGGGGGTGGCCGGAACCGACGCCGAACGCACGCTGAATGAAGCGGAGCGGACCGTTCGCGCAACGGTCGACACCCTTCGCGCCCTTCTCTTGGACATCTATCCGCCCGCTCTCACCGAGTCGGGTTTGTCCTCGGCCCTCGATGTGCTCGCCGCGAGCGCCGCCGGGCGAGGGTCGACGGTGACCGTCGATGTGCCCACCGCCCTGCGATTTGCCGAGCGCGCGGAGCAGCTCCTCTTTCGAGTCGCCCGGGAGACCATCGCCAACGGCGTCAAGCATGGCGAGGGCACACCGGTGTCCGTTTCGCTCGCGCAGGTGCATCATCGGATCGTGCTCACCGTGAGCGATGACGGTCCCGGCTTCGACGCGGAGTCGCTGATCGGCCGCCCTGAAGCCGAACACTTCGGCCTCCGCCTACTCCGCGACGCGGTAGTCGACAGCGGACTCGACGCGATGCTCGAGGTGCGGAGCGCCGTGGGCGCCGGCACTGTCTGGCGTCTAACGGTGCACGGTTGAGACGGTGCACGGTTGAGACGGTGCACGCTTGATTGTGCACGCGTGATTGTGCACGGGTGACCGCCGTCGCGACGTGCTCGGTCGGCCCGACTTACCGGGCCGCCCACAGGTGCAGACCCGCGTAACTGCGCCACGGTGCCCACCGCGCACCATGCGCGGCGAGGCCGCGGGCGGTGCCCGGCAACCCGAGTTTCGCCGCGCTCTGCAGCATGACGAGGTCCGTGGTCAGCAGGGTGTCGGGGTTGCCGAGCACGCGCATCGCGAGATAGCCGGCAGTCCACGGGCCGATACCGGGCATGGCGACCAGACGCGCGGTGAGTTCGTCCGCGGGCATCCCCAGATCGAGCCGTAGATCGCCAGAGGCGAGCGCCTCGGCCACCCCGACGATGCTCGTAACCCGCGTCGCCGGACCGCGCAACACCTCGCGACCACGCAGGGCGAACTGTTCGGCCGTGGGGAACAACCCCGGCGCCTCCGCCAGCTCTGCTGCGACCCGACCGAGCACCGTACGCGCGGCCGCGACCGAGATCTGCTGCCCGATCATCGTGCGGAAGAGCGCCTCATCGGGATCTAGCGTGCCGGGCAGACGGATGCCGGGGCGCGCGGCGACCAGCGGACTGAGCGCCTCATCCCGACCGAGCGCATGATCGATGGCGGCGGAGTCGGCATCGAGGTCGAGCAGACGCCGTACCCGCGCAACGGCGGTGCCGAGGTCGGCGAGCGACGTCAGCCGAAGGGTGGCCTCAACGTAGTCGGGAGTGCCTGTGCCCGTGCTCGAGTTCAGGCGCAGGTCGACCTCGGCGACGCCTCCGGGCAGACGGACGAGTCGACGAAAGGAGGTGTCATCTCCGTGCTCGATGCCGACCAGGGCGTGGTCGGCGAGAAATCGAATCAGACCCGACCCGTCGAAGGGCGGGCGCACCGGGAGGCGCAGGGTCACCGTCGTGCTCGCGCCCGTGCCCGTGCCGGTGGCCGAAAGCCCAGGGTCCGCGAGCTCCGGACGCTCACGTGGCGCACTCCGAACCTCCCGGGGCCGCCGTGCCCGCAGCGCACTCGGTGTGGTCTCGTACACCGCCCGCACCGTGTCGTTGAACTGACGGATGCTGGCGAAGCCGGCCGCGAACGCCACCTCCGCCATCGACAGCTCCGTCCCGACCAGCAGGCTGCGAGCCGTCTGCGCCCGATGCGCACGCGCGAGGGCGAGCGGACCCGCGCCGAGCTCTGCGGCGAGCACCCGTCCCAGGTGGCGGCTGGTGTAGCCGAGGCGGTGCGCGAGGCCGGTTGCCCCCTCGCGCTCGACGGTGCCGTCTGCGATGAGTCGCATCGCGCGAGAGGCCAGGTCGTCGCGGAAGTTCCATTCGGGCGAACCGGGCACGGCATCCGGAAGGCAGCGTTTGCAGGCCCGAAGCCCGGCCTCGTGGGCCGCGGCGGCCGTGCGGTAGAAGGTGACGTTCTGCGGTTTCGGTGTCATCGCCGGACAGCTCGGTCGGCAGTAGATGCCCGTCGAATGCACGCCGGAGATGAACTGGCCGTCGAAGCGGGCATCGCGCGACGACATGGCGCGGTAGCGCTCGGCGAAGAGGGAATCGCTGCTGTCGATGGCGGGGGAGGGGCTGCTCACGCCTCCACTCTCACACGCGCCGCCGACATTCACCGGCGGAAATCGGACATGACCGCGCCCGCGATAGCCTGGGCCGATGAACAGCAGTTCCCCGGGCCCGAGCGTCACCATCGTCGGCAGCGCGAACATGGATATCGTCTTCGGAGTCGACCGCATCCCCGGGCCCGGCGAGACCCTGCTGGCAACCTCCGCGGCGAAGTATCCGGGCGGCAAGGGGCTCAATCAGGCCGTCGCCGCGGCCCGGGCGGGAGCCCCGACCGGGTTCATCGGCGCGGTCGGAAACGACGACCACGGCGCACAGCTGCTGGCGACGATGGCCGGCGACCGGATCGACACCGCCCTGGTGCGCCGCAGCGCCGCCGACACCGGGCAGGCCCTCATCATGGTCGACGCCCGGGCCGAAAACGCCATCGTCGTGTCGTCCGGAGCGAACGCGGATGTCGTCGCGCTCACCGATCCCGAACGTGCCGGCCTCCGGGGCACCGGCGTACTGCTCATGCAGCTCGAGGTGCCGCTCGACACCGTGCGTGCCGCGGCGTCCGTCGCCCACGCGGCCGGTGTCACCGTCATGCTCAACGCGGCACCGGCCCAGGAGTTGCCCGCTGGACTGCTCGCCGACCTCGACGTGCTGATCGTGAACGAGCACGAGGCCTGCCTGCTGGGCGGGTCGCACGATCTGGCCACGGCATCCGCGGCGCTGGCGGCGCAGGTACCGCGGCTGATCGTGACGCTCGGGTCCGCGGGTTCGGCGCTCTACGAGCACGGCGCGGAGCTGGCCCGGGTACCCGCACCGCGCGTCGTCGCGGTCGACACCACCGGTGCGGGCGACACGTTCTGCGGCGCCTTCGCCGCGGCGATTGCCGAAGGGGTCGGCTTCGTGTCGGCGGCCGAGTTCGCGACCTCCGCCGCAGCCCTGTCGGTGCAGGCGGTCGGCGCGGTGCCGTCGATTCCGTTCCGGGCGGCCATCGAGAGGGCACGAGCATGAGTGCCGCAGCGCTCGACGCCCTCGCCGCCGCGCTCGGGGATGCGCTGAGCGTCGATCCGGCCGAACTCGCCCCGCTTACCGCAGACAAGTCGGGTCACGACTCCCGCAGCCTGCCCCTCGCCCTGGTCACCGCTCGTAGCATCGAGGATGTGCAGAGCACGCTGCGGATCGCCAGCGAATTCCGCATCCCCGTCGTTCCCCGGGGCGCGGGCACGGGCTTGGCCGGTGGTGCGATCGCGAGCGCCGGCGAACTGGTGCTGTCGACGCTCGCGATGAATCGCATCCTCGAGGTCTCGGTCGCCGACGAACTCGCCGTGGTGGAGCCGGGGATCATCAACGCCGACCTCAACACCGAACTGGCGAAGCTCGGGCTCTGGTTCACCCCCGATCCGGCGAGCAAGGCGATCTCGACAGTCGGCGGAAACATCGCCACCAATGCCGGCGGTCTGCTCTGCGCCAAGTACGGCGTCACCCGGGAGGCAGTGCTCGGGCTGAAGATCGTGCTCGCCGACGGGCGGATGCTCGAACTCGGGCACCGCAGCGTGAAGGGGGTCACGGGTCTCGACCTGACCGCCCTCGTCATCGGCTCCGAGGGCACCCTCGGCGTGATCGTCGAGGCGACGATCAGGCTGCGCCCGCTGCCGACAGGCGCGGTGGCCACCATCGCCGCCTACTTCCCTGACGTGACGACGGCAGCAGCGGCCTCCGCAGCGATCACGACCGCGGGCCTCCGCCCCGCCGCGATGGAGCTGCTCGACGCGCGGGCCCTGCGGTCCATCGATCGGTACCTCGGCCTGAGTGTTCGGGGGGTGAGCGTCGCCGAGCGAGGCGCGACGCTGCTGCTGGTGCAGACGGATGGCGCGGCGAGCGAGGCCGAGGCGGCATCCGCGCTGCGGATCATCGAGGGGCTGGGTGGTGACGCCGAGCTCAGCTACGACGCCGTCGCGGGGGAGGAGCTGTTCGCGATCCGACGGGCATTCCACCCCGCGCTGGAGGCGGAGGGCACGGTGTTGATCGAAGATGTGGCGGTGCCGCGCAGTGCGCTCCCGGCCATGTTCGCGGCGATCACCGAGATCGAGGAGCGTTACGGCATCCCGATCCCGACCGTGGCGCACGCCGGCGACGGCAACCTGCACCCGAATTTCGTCTACACCCCCGGGCCCGACGGAGAGGTGCCGGAGATCATTTGGCAGGCGGCGGATGACATGTTCCGTGCCGCCCTCGCGCTCGGCGGCACGCTCTCGGGGGAACACGGCATCGGCATTCTCAAGCGGCGCTGGCTGGCCGACGAGCTGGGCGAGGATCAGCTCGCGCTGCAGCAGCAGATCAGGGCCGTGTTCGACCCGCTCGGAATCCTCAACCCGGGCAAGGCCTGACCCGGCCCAGCAGCCTGACCCGGCCCAGCAGCCCGACCGGGCCCTGCAGCCCGACCCGGCTCAGCTGGTAGCCGGAGCGGCAGCCAGGGACGCGCGACGGGAGCGGGCGCTGGCGATGCCGAGAGCGCTGGCGAGCAGGCAGATGCCGGCGATGATCGGGGCCCAGATGTCCACGGCCAGGGCGAGACCGATTCCGGTCGCCGTCAATCCGATCGCGACGGCCGCGAGACCCTGTGCCAGGTATGCCACGAGGTACACCGCCGAGAGGGTCTGCGCACGGTGGCTGTTCGGAGCATGCCGGTTGACCAGACCGAGGCCGCCGTTGAAGAGCAGGCCGTAGCCGATTCCGGCCGCGACCGACGCGATGATGAAGACCGGAAGCGACGCCAGCGCGGCGGAAAGGGCGATCAGCCCCATGCCGAGCGCGGTCGTGACACCGCCGGCGCCGATGGACACCGTCGGGCTGAGCCGACGACCGAGGATCGCGCTCACCCCGATGGCGACGGCGGACACCGCGATCACGGTGCCGGCGACGAACGCGTCGGTGGTGCCGATGAGTTGCTTGGCGATCTGAGAACCGAGCGAGAGGATGAGGGCGCCCATCGTGAATCCGGCGGTGATCGCCAGCGCGGAGGTCGCGACGACCAGACCGAGACCCTTCGGCACGGCGATGCCGCGCGGCCGCCAGCGTCCCGCCGGCTCGGTGCCGGCCACGTGGCGGGGCATGAATGCGACCGTCGCGAGCACCGCGAGCGTGAGCACGAACAGCACCCAGTAGGCCAGACGCGAGGGGAACGGCAGGTATTGCACCAGGGCTCCGCCGACGATGGTGGCGAGGGCCAGGCCGGTGGCGGTGGCGGCGGTGTTGATCGAACTGGCGCGGCCGGCGGTGGTCCCCCTGCTGAACTCCACCATCGCCGCGCTCGCCGGCGCCATGGCCAGACCGACCCCGAATCCCTGGAAGACCCGCCCCACGAACAGCCAGGAGACATCCGGTGCGAGGGCGAAGACCAGGATGCCGAGCGCCATGGCGCCGAGCCCGGCGAGAAGCGTCGCTCGCCGGCCCACGTAGTCGGAGATGCCGCCGAAGATGATCAGGGTGATGACGAGGGTGATCGGATACACGGCGAAGATGGCGGTGATCACGATCGGGGTGAGTGCCCATTCCGCCACGTAGACCGGGTAGATGATCGAGGGCGCGCCGCTGGCCCAGAGCGCGATGACGACCACGGCTGCGGCGGCCCAGAAGCTGGCCCGCGTGCTCAGCACCCGACGTGCCCTGCCGGGCCCGGATGCCGCGCTCTCAGATACAGCGCTCTCAGATACAGCGTGCTCCTGGGCGGTGGATTCATGCATGGAGACTCCCGGGGATGTGCCGCGATGACCTCGCGCGTGTGCAGTGCGGGGCGCCGTCGACCCCGCTTGGAAAATCCAACCTAGCATGCATGTCGGAACCACGGTTGGTTTTACAGATTCAGCCTTACACTATGGGGCATGCCCACCACCTCGCCCGATACCAGCACCAGCGCAATCAGAGTCGACACCAGAACAGACACCAGCACAGACACCAGCACAGACACCAGAACAGTCAGCGCCGCCCGCTGCTCGATCGCCCGCAGCCTCGAGGTGCTCGGCGAGAAGTGGTCTCTCCTCATCGTGCGGGAGGCCTTTTGGGGGCGCACCCGTTTTTCCGAATTCCGGGCGACGCTGGGGGTTTCCTCCGACATCCTCACCGATCGTCTCGGCACCCTGGTCGACGCCGGTGTCATGCACAGGGTGGCCTACCGCGAGGCGGGAAGCCGAGAGCGTTACCGGTACGAGCTCACCCCGAGCGGCCGGGATCTCACCCCGGTGCTCGCCGCGCTCAGCGCCTGGGGCGAGCAGCACCGGCCTGGCCAGGCGGGGCCGAGCGCGATCTACCGTCAGAGCGGCACGGGTGAGCCCGTCACGCTCGTCTTCCGCGCGGCCGACGGCACGATCCTGTCCGATGACGAGGTCGAGGTGGTGCGGGGGCCCGGGGTTCTGGCCGACCCGACCAGTCTCTAGGCTCTGAGTCCCCGTACTACGCACGATCGCGCGCTCGGGCCGCCCCGCTTCTAGGCTGGGCGCATGAGCTTTCTGCCGATCATTCCGCGCGATGAGCTGCGACCGCCGGCCCGCGCCGCCCTCAACCGTGAGATCGAGCTGCACGGTGGGGACTACTCCAACCTGCGGGGGGCGCTGCTCGGCAATCTCGCGAGCTTTCGCGCGTACAGCGAGTGGTATTCGCTCCGTGACGAGATCGCGCCCTGGATCGGGGAGCGTGCCGTCACCCTGTTCGCCTATGCGATCTCCGATGCCGCGGGGTCACGGGTGCTCGCGCCGTACTTCCGCAAGATCCTGGTGGACGCTGGCGACGACCCGGTCAGCCCGCAGGTGACCGAGGCCGAGCAGCGACTGATCGACTGGGGCCGGCTGATCGCCACCACACCGCACGGCATCCCGGCCGAGTTCAGCGCGCTGCTCGAGGCGACCTTCGCCCCCGAACGTCGGCTCACCCTCCTCGCCTTCGCCGGTCTCACCGTCGCGCTGGGGCTCGTGACCATCGTCGGCGCAATCCCCACCGACGATTCGCTGATCGAATACGACGTGCCGTACAGCGACGAGGGCGACCCGCTGCCGATCTGACCCTGCAGATCCTTCGCGAACAGGAGAAGAAATGACCGAGCCGTACCCGTCGTTGCCGTCGGTCACGCCCGCGGCGGAGCCCGTCATCGAGCACCCGCAGCAGGTCCTCGTCGCCGCACCGCCCCGCCGGGGTGCCCTGACGCTCGTGCTCACGGTGCTCGGCTTCGTGCTGCTCTCCGCGCTGCTCATCGTCGTCGTGCTGTACCTGTTCCTGGTACTCGGCCCGACCGCGCTGCTCCATGCGGCGATCCTCGCGGCCGTGCCGCTGGCCGTCGTGCTGCTCGGTATCCGCTGGATCGATCGGTGGGAGCCGGAACCGCGGGGCGCCCTGCTGTTCGCGTTCCTCTGGGGTGCCGCGGCATCCGTGTTCATCGCCCTCGTCTTCTCCGGCCTGACCCAGGCCTACGAGGCCCAGCACGGGCTCAGCGGCACGGCCGCCGCGGACTTCTTCGAGACGGTCGTCCAGGCACCCATCGTCGAGGAGGTCGCCAAGGGCTTCGGCGTGCTGTTGCTGCTCTGGGTGACGCGCAACACCTTCGACGGCCCGATCGACGGCATCGTCTACGCCGCAACGGTGGCGGTCGGCTTCGCCTTCACCGAGAACCTGCAGTACTTCGGTCTCGCGCTGATCGACGGTGGCGGGCTCGGCGCGGTTGGCGTCGTCTTCCTGCTGCGCGCCGTGCTGTCTCCCTTCGCCCACGTGATGTTCACCGCGTGCACGGGCCTGCTGCTGGGCCTTGCCGCGCGCTACACCGGACGGCTCGGGGCGATCGGGTACTTCGTGCTCGGCCTGATCCCCGCCGTGCTGCTGCACGCCTTCTGGAATAGCGCGAGCTACTGGGCCGACAACTGGTTTGGTTTCTACTTCACCGTGCAGGTTCCCCTGTTCATCCTGGCCATCGTCGGCGTGGTCCTCCTGCGCCGGCACGAGCAGCGCATCACCCGGGAACGACTCGCCGACTATGCGGCCGTCGGGTGGTTCACACCGAGCGAGGTCAATCAGCTGTCCACCGGCGCCGGCCGGCGGCAGGCGACCTGGTGGGCGGGGCGCTTCGGCCTGCGTCGCCAGTACCGCCGCTTCGTCACGGATGCCACGCGCCTCGCCTTCACGCGGCAGCGGCTCATCTCGGGTCGTGGTCACATCTCGCGCACAGACCGGATGCACACCGGGCAGTACGAAGCGACCCTGCTGAACAGCATCGTCGCCGACCGCCGGGCGCTCGCCGCGCTGCCGCCGCTGCTGACCCTGCCTACTCGCTGATCTGGTCAGACCCACCCTCATCCGGTCACTAAAATAGATAGCCGGAATCAGTGGGGAAGTGCTCGTGGTCGATAGTGAACAGCGCGGTGTCGAGCATGACCTCGACCATGAGGTGGCGACGGCGCGCGAGAGTGAACTCCACCGCGAACAGGGCTACGTCGCGCGCCTCTACGCTCGCCTGGATGCTCTGAAGCTGGAGGCGGAGCAGCAGCTCGCCGCTATCCGCAAGCTCGACGTCGGCGGCAACCACCAGGGTCGATCCGAGCGCGACACCTTCGCTCGCATCTACGAAGACCGCATCGTGCAGTTGCGCGACGTCGACGAGCGGCTCGCCTTCGGCCGGATCGAGCTGGCCGCGCCAGCCGACCCATCCGGCGACTCCGGCGACTCCGGCGACTCCGATGTGGATTCGCCCTACCGATACATCGGTCGCATCGGGCTGCGCGACGAAGACCTGCAGCCCATCCTGCTCGACTGGCGGGTTCCGCAGGCCAGCGCGTTCTATCAGGCGACGGCCGCGAATCCGCAAGGTACCCGCGCCCGCCGCCACCTGATCTCCCAGGGCCGCAGCATCATCCGCGTGGAGGATGAGATCTTCGACGTGAGCCTGCTCGAGGGCGACACCGCGGAGCTTCAGGGCGAGGGGGCACTGCTCGCCGCCCTCACCGCCCAGCGCACCGGGCGGATGACCGACATCGTCGCCACGATCCAGGCCGAGCAGGACCGCATCATCCGCTCCGATCTGAACGGCGTTCTCGTGGTGCAGGGCGGACCCGGTACCGGCAAGACCGCCGTCGCACTGCACCGCGCCGCCTACCTGCTCTATTCGCACCGTGACCGCCTGCGCAATTCCGGCGTGCTCATCGTCGGCCCGTCCAACGCCTTCCTGCAGTACATCGAGGCGGTGCTACCGTCGCTGGGCGAGAGCGGTGTGGTGCTCGCGAGCCTGGGCCGACTGTTCCCGGACGTCGAGGCGACCACGGAGGATGCCCCGGCCGTCGCCGCGCTCAAGGGCCGTGCCGAGATGGCCGACCTGGTCGCCCGCGCCGTCCGATCCCGCCAGCGCGTGCCCGCCGAGCCACAGGTGCTCGATGTGAACGGCGACCGGCTCACGCTCGACCCGCAGCTGGTGCAGAACGCCATGCACCGTGCCCGCGAGAGTGGCAAGCCCTACAACGAGGCCCGCGTGACCTTCGTGAAGCAGGCGCTGAACGCGCTGAGCCGCGAGTGGTTGGCGCAGCTGAAGTCGCACGGCAACTCGATGGACGACTCCGACCTGCCGATGCTGCGCGAAGACCTGCGCAGCGCCGAAGACGTGCGGGTCGCGCTGAACACGGCGTGGCTGCCGCTCACCCCCGAGAAGCTCGTTCAGGACCTGTATGCCCGCCCGCAGTGGTTGGCCGAGCTCACGCCGCGCTGGAGTGCCGAGGAGCGAGCCCTGCTGCGCCGCGACCGCACGGCACCGTTCACCATCTCCGACATCCCGCTGCTGGATGAGGCGGCGGAGCATCTGGGGGAGTACGACGTCGTCGACGCCGCCCAGAAGCGCGAGCAGAAGCAGCAGCGTAAGCGCGACATCGAGAACGCCGAGGCCGCGATCCAGAACATGGACGTCAAGGGTCTCGTCAACGCCAAGGACCTCGCCGACAACTTCGCCGAGCTCGCCGACCGCGGCACGACGGCGGAGCGAGCCGCCGCAGACCGCACCTGGACCTACGGTCACGTCGTCGTCGACGAGGCGCAGGAACTCTCACCGATGCAGTGGCGCCTTCTGCTGCGGCGCGGACCGCTGCGCTCGTTCACGATCGTCGGCGATATCGCCCAGGCGGCATCCGCTGCCGCTGCGACCAGCTGGCGTGAGGCGCTCCAGCCGCTGCTGGCCGGGTCGCCCGAGGCCGATCGCTGGCGGCTCGAGGAGCTCACGGTCAACTACCGCACGCCGAGTCAGATCGCATCGGCCGCCGAGTCGATGGCGATCGCGCATGGCCTGCCGGTCACCCCCTCGCGCGCCGTCCGGTCGAGCGAGTGGCCGATCGCCGTGGTGCCGACCGTGCTGAATGCCGTCGCGACCGAGCTGGGACTGCGCGAGCAGGACGGCACTGGCACTGGCACTGGCACGGTCGGAGGCGCGGTCGGCGGCACCGTCGCCGTCATCGCGCTCGAGGCCGATGCCGTCTTCGCCGAGCTCCGTGCCGAATTCGGTCAGGAGATCGGGCGTGGCCTGTCGAGCGAGGTCGCCGTGATCACCCCGCAGGATGCCAAGGGGCTCGAGTTCGATGCGGTGATCGTGGTCGATCCGGCCGCGATCCTCGCGGCCTCCACCCGAGGCGCGGGCGCGCTCTACGTGGCGATGACCCGCGCGACCCAGCGCCTGTATCTGGTGTCCGAGGGAGACCTGCCCCCGGGCATCCTGTAGCTCTGCGTCCTGCAGCCCAGCATCCTGTAGCCCAGCGTCCTGTAGCCCAGCGCTACGGCGTCGGATGCTGTGCGTCGTAGGCGAGGAAACCGCGCTGCACCCGCACCAGGGTCGCGATCGCCACGATGATCACCAGCCCGCCGAACAGCGGCGGCAGCCAGAGCACTCCCGCCACCGCGACGATGCCGACGTAGAGATCGCCGATGCGGGGGCCCCCGGTCACCACGATCGTGAACACCCCCTGCAACCGGCCGCGCATGTTGTCGGGCACTGCGGACTGCAGCATCGTCTGCCGGAAGATGCTGCTCACGTTGTCCGCTGCCCCCGCGCCGACGAGCAGCAGCGCGGCGAGCACGATGGCGGGAATGGAGGCGTGGGCGAGCGAGGACGTCACGTGCTGATCGGGCAGGAAGCTGAACACCGCGAGCAGCAGGCCGAGGGCCGCGATGAACCCGCCGTAGACCATGATCGCGCGGACGATGGCGCGGCCCTGCAGGCGCTGGTGCCCGAGACCTCCCGAGAACAGGCTCGAGAGCAGGGCACCGACCGCCCCGGCCGCCGTGAGGATGCCGACCGTGATCGGGCCGCCACCGAGCACGACCGCACCGATCGCCGGGAACAGCACGCGCGGGTTGCCGAAGGTCATCGCGATGATGTCCACGATGAACGTCATCCGGATGTTCGGCGCCGTCTTAAGGAACCGCGCGCCGTAGCGCAGCGACTCCAGTCCCGGCCGCTGCACGTCGCCGACGGGGGCCAGTTTCGGCAGCGACAGGATGCCGAGGAACGCACTGAGGAAGAGCACGATGTCGACCGTGTACGTCCAGCCGAAGCCGACCCCGGCCACCAGCACGCCGGCCAGCGCGGGGCCGGTCGTGACCATCACGCCGCCGCCGATGCCTGTCAGAGCGGATGCCGCGGGCAGCAGGCGGGCGGGCAGCAGTCGCGGCAGAACGGCAGACCGAACCGTGCCGATGACGGTCGCGGCGACGGCGTTCACCGTCGCGAGCAGGTAGAACGGCCAGACCGTCTCGACACCGGTCCAGGCGAGTGCCGCCAGCGTGATGGTGGAGCTCCAGGCCACGATCGCCGCGATCAGCAGCACGCGACGCCGATCGAAGGCGTCGGCCAGCATCCCGCCGTAGAGGCCGAAGACGATCATCGGGATCAGGGCGAAGGCGCCGACCAGAGAGACCGCCAGGGTGGAGTCGGTGATCGCGTAGATGTGCAGGCCGATGGCGACGATGGTCATCTGGCCGCCGATGCCCGAGATGATGCCGCCGATCCAGAGGCGGGCAAAGGCGGGGGACTCCCGCAGCGGGCTCAGGTCGACGAAGCGCGGGCCACGGCGGCGAGCGG
>Ga0247737_1000597_pt1 | contig 14697 bp, 16 predicted proteins | sample UWRJL028104C2_FD_180937 | JGI IMG/M metagenome (GOLD analysis project Ga0247737, IMG submission 180937) | Plant litter microbial communities from Arlington Agricultural Research Station in Wisconsin, United States - UWRJ-L028-104C-2 | ecosystem: Environmental > Terrestrial > Plant litter >...
GGAAGAGTGCACGGACCATGATTGTACTTTGTGTTTACCAGTGTGCCGGGCCGGGGCCATTCCGTCATGTCTCTTTTCCGTCTTCCCCTCCGACGCGTTCTCGTTCCGCCGTCGCGTTTCGTCGGGACACGCATCAGATACATATCTAGCGTCAAGCCTGTTGACTGTCAGAGCTGTTCCAAGCCTCTGTCTTTGGGTATTCCTGCATGTGCTTCCTGCTGGTCATTACAGCGTCTACCACCAAAGGCCACCCACTTTGATGTCTTTGGTTTGCCAACAGAGCCGTACAACTTTCGAGTCGATAAGGGTGACCTGAAGGCTCGCTTCAGGAAAGCACAAGCCGCGTGCCATCCCGACGCATGGGCATCCAAAGACCCGGTATGTACCTGGCTTTCTCATCGTGGTGCTGTTCTAACGGGACGCACAGGCGCAACATGAACTTGCTCAGAATCTGTCTGCGCGACTGAACCAAGCGTACCAGACCCTTCTCCACCCAGTCTCTCGCGCAGAATACATCCTCCAGCTAAACGGCATTGAAATAGCAGAACAAGACCAAGTACTTGACATGGAGTTCATGGAAACAACTATGGAGGCGCGAGAGCTCATCGAAATGGCGGACACCAGCGACAGAGATAAAATCGAGGGGCTGATAGAGGACAACCAACGTGCGTCTTACCTGGTTGTTTGGCCTTCGTATGTTTTTGATTGCATTGCAGGCGTCATGGATGATACCGTCAAACATTTGGAGTCACAAATCGACCAAGGAGATTGGAAAGACGCCAAAGAGACTACGATTCGTCTGCGGTATCTGGATGGCATAGACAGAGCAGCCAAAGAATGGCTGCATAATAATTAACTAGTTGTACCATCACGTCCCTATTTCACTCGGAAACATCCGAATGTAACACGAATTTTTCTGGAATTTGTCGAGTTGCTTCCGCCTTTGACCAGGACAACGCACTTTTGCAAAACGAAGGAAAGACGACCTATTGACTAGGAACGTTGACAGGTCAGAATCCTTTGTCCATAACCGACATTTCAAATCACCAACGCATAATTAGCAAAGGCGAGCGTGTTTCTGTCGGGTTATGAGACTTGCGCTCCTTCTAAAGCTCAGGCGTCGCCTCCCTATGCAATTCAACCGAACCATTGGGCTCCTCTCTTCCAGTTCTTCTACACCTGTTGCGTCCTCGACGACCTTGTCATTACAAGACCGTATCGAACCCCACCCCGGCATCAAACGTTCCTTCTCCCAACAAGGGCAAGCACTTGCCCGGTCATCGCCTTCTGTACCTCCACCCCCTCCAGTCAAACTACCTCGCACATCAGATTCCTTGGGGAAACCATCCTCGTTCTCAGCAGCTAGAGACGATAAAGGCAAGGACAGAATGGCGTCGCCTAGTCAGGGAAAGAAGAAGCAGCCAAACCAGCCACATACGTCTGTGGTACCACCGTCAGCGCCTTCGGGTCCCAGTTCATCGAGAAATACGGCGGTGAAGGCGAGAGGTGGTATTGGGAAGCGGGGTAAAGGGCGTCAACCAGCGCCGAAGGAACCTCCGCCGCCAAAGAACTTGCTCGAAGGACCCTTCCGTGATGAGGCATTCATCGAGCGAGAGCACAACCCGACTGGTGTTGCTCTGACTGGCATCAAGGAGGGCGCGAAATCGCCTCTGAATAACTTTTACGCACTCGTGAAACATAAAACACCAGACTATATCTCGAAACCAGGGTCTATGATAATAGGCAACTCGGTACAGTCGGTATGGAGGTGCGTTTTCCGTTTGTTATATCTAACCTGGCTTCTCAACTCGATTCTCCTGGTAGGACAACGGTCGAAATTATAATCTCGGACGAGAATGTAATTACAGGCCAAGGGGATAGCCAGGACAAGAAGAATAGCGTTCAACTGGCTGCCTTATCAGCTCTTTATCAGCTTCGTGACCTTGGAGTGGTGAGTCCTTGTTTCCGCTGTTCCTATCTACCAAAGCTCACAACGGCTTGAAGCTCGATGCCCCTACAAAGCTCGTACCCCGTAAACAAGAACCAGCGTCCGCTGAGAAGATCCTCTCCGATGGATCCGTGGTGACCTACGAGAGAGCACGAAGCTTCATGGACTACTACTGTCGCACCTTTGGATTCGACAAGCCAGATATCGATTTTATTGAAAGCCGCGGTGTATGGGAAGCGACAATGACCGTGAACGGGCGAAGAATTGGTCTAGGGAAAGGCAATAGCAAGAAACAGTCCCAAATCCAGTGCTATCTCGACGTTACGGCATACTTGGAGGAGTGCGACGCGGACCTATGGAGGAAGTTTACTGAGGCTGCGAAGACGGGTAAGGACCTGGGTATGGCGCCCAAGGTCACGTTCAATGTCAGCAATTTTGTGGAGAACACAATTGAAGATCTGTGCCATGACATTAGGAGGAGCTCATTGTATCGGAATAGACCGTCGAAGCAGGCTATTAACGCACCCACGAATCAATCTGCGAGCGCGGACGTCTTTCATTCTCGACCGCCACCACGAGGGCCAAGAGCAGCGCTCACCGCAAAATCTGAAGCGTTGCTGAAGCGCCGGAAGGAGTACCTCGCGGACCCAAAGATGGAGAAGATGCGCGCGACACGCGCGGGGCTGCCCGTGTACGCCCAATCCAAGGAGGTGCTATCCTATATCGCCAGCCATGAAGTGACGATCTGTATGGCTGCTACTGGATCAGGCAAGACGTCGCAGATCCCGCAGATGATTCTGGACGAATATATCGAACGAGGGGAGGGTGCGAGCTGTAATATTGTCTGCACCCAGCCGCGTCGGTTGGCTGCGCTCAGTGTTGCGGACCGTGTGTCGAAAGAGAGAGGGGAGACCTTAGGGAAGAGTGTGGGGTATCACGTCCGGTTCGAGTCGAAGCTCCCTGAACCTAACGGTTCCATCACGTTCTGCACGACTGGTGTGTTCTTGAAGAGGTTGCAATCGGTCCTCTCAGGCCATGACAATGCTGGACGTGGGGAGTTTGAGAACCTGACGCACATCGTAGTGGATGAAGTGCACGAGCGGGATGTGGACACAGATTTGCTGTTGGTGGTGCTGAAGCAGCTGATGGCGCAGAGGAAAGCGAAGAAGCAGCCGTTGAAAATCGTGCTGATGAGTGCTACCATCGACCCGACGCTGTTCCAGAAGTATTTCCCTGACGAGCAGGGTAAACCTGCGGATACGATAACCGTTCCAGGACGGTCGTTCCCTGTGACGAAGTATTTCATGGAGGATTACACCAAGCAAATACTTTCGGGCCCCCTGCGGTGGGTGAAGGACCAGGAAAGTGTTGCGAGATATCTCCATCGCGAATTGGGACCCGCAGCCTGCACTATCTTGGGCGTTCGACCACCTACTGGAGGACCAACAGATGTATCTCGAGAGCAAGACCTGGAGCTTCCTTACCACTTCATTGCCGCCACGGTCTCGCACGTCCTACAGTCGTCTGGAGATGGGCACGTGTTGGTGTTCCTGCCTGGTTGGGACGAGATTGCCGCGACACAACGAGCGCTTTTGAACCCCATCGGCCCTCTCGGGCTCGACTTCAACTCCAGAGCCTATTCGGTTCATCTCCTCCACTCTTCCATCCCATTAGCCGAGCAGCAGGCGATCTTCGAACCTCCAGCACCAGGTGTCCGCAGGATCATTCTAGCGACGAACATTGCAGAAACATCCGTCACTATTCCCGATGTGGTTTATGTCATCGACACGGCGAAAATAAAGGAGCAGCGGTATGACCCTGATAGGCACATGTCGTCGCTCGTCTCGGCATGGGTTGGGTCATCGAATCTTAACCAACGTGCGGGACGTGCTGGTCGTCATAGGTCAGGAGAGTACTTTGGTATCTTGGGCAAAGCACGAGCGGACGCCCTGCATCCACACCAGACCGTTGAGATGAAGAGGGTCGACCTGAGCAATGTTGTTATGCACGTGAAGGCTTTGAACCTACCCGGTATGACGGTTGAAGAGGTGCTGGGAGCTGCCATTGAGGCTCCTGACCCTACACGCGTCAGTGCTGCAATGAGGGACTTGCAGATGGTTGGTGCACTCGACTCGGAGAAGAACCTTACGTCGCTCGGGAGAGTGCTTCTCCAACTTCCTGTGGATGCACAAATGGGTCGTCTGGTGCTTTATGGCAGCTTCTTTAGGTGTTTGGACGAAGCCTTGACGTTGGCTGCGCTTTTGACGAACAGGGAGCCGTTCATGTCGCCAATGCACGTCAGGCAGGACGCACAGAGGGTCAAGAACTCGTGGTCATCGAAAGATTTCAGGTCGGACGTTCTCGCCGCTTTGAAGGCCTACAACACCTGGTGGTCGATGCAATCGACTGGCGATTATTCACGCGCCAATAGGTTCCTGAACGACAACTTCCTTTCCAAACCGACGCTACTCCTTGTTCAGAAGGTGAAAGGCCAGCTTTTGCAGTCTCTATATCGGGCGGGTGTCATTGAGGTTTCGGCAGGGGGCGAACTCAACAATGGGTTTGATTTGAGTCGTGGGGCGAGGAACTTGATCGTACCTCCAGCATTGAACGTGAACAAGGATTCCATGCCGTTGTTGACGGCGTTGATTGCGATCGCAGCGCAGCCTAAATTTGCTATCAAGACTTCAAACAAAGGAGGGTATCGGACTGCAACGGATAAGGTATGTTGATCATCCTGGTTTACCTGAGATAATTCCCTCTGACCTCCATTTCTCTTCAGTTTGCCATGATCCATCCTTCCAGTGTGAACAACAGGAAACAGGAGACATCCACACCTGAAACTGGTCCACACGAGGAGAAACTACTCTACGCCTATGCCGACAAACGTCGTAATGACGCGTCGAGCAGTTCTGCCACGACCTTCCTGGTCAACACTACAAGACTGGATCCATTGGTTTATATCTTGTTTGGCGCGTACAACGTCGAAGTCGTGCAGGGTGGATTAGAGTGCGACGACTGGTTGCCTGTTAAAGGTGACGGTCGAACCCTAGACGATGTTTGGCGTTTAAAGACATCAATGGAGGCTTGCCTGCTCCGAGTCTTCGAGGGCATCACAATGCGCCGTCAAAATAGCAGGAACAGAATACCCATTCTACCCAGAGAACAAGAAAACGACGAGGCAGAGTCCGGTGACGAAGCGGATACCATGACGGACTACTCGCTGTCGAGAGAAGAGATGCGGGATTTGGATTCCATGACCAGTTCGATCGTCAACCTCCTCAACGCTTATAGTGATGAGCGAATTGCTTCACAATCCGTCCAAAATTCGAGAGCTGGGACACCTATGGGCTCTCCTTACTCAGCTGCCTCGCGCCTGCCTTCGGGATACAACACACCTTACCTTCAGTCGCGGCCGGGGACACCCAGTCGGTTGCGGTCAAGCGGTGGAAGATTACCATTTTAGACGCTCTCTAAAATCTTGAGCCTTAGAGGTTTCGGATGTACATTAGTATTATAATCTCGTATAGTAATCTTGCATCAATCTATTATTTACACCACTCACTACATTCTTATTATATTACTTGGCGAATGCTCAAGCGCTTGAAAAGGCGAGTATATCACGTGACCATTCCTATTTCTGTGCCGATCAGTCGACTTACGACGGCTTCATGAGTGTTGGAAGTACTTGTCCGCACCTCCTCATCTCTCGATAGTCCGTCTTTGACTATTCATCTTTACAGAAGATTTCACTTGATAGACTGCTTGAGCTGTCAGTTGTCTCCACTTAGAGCACCGCATACTAGGACTGCACGCTGAGAGCGTGTAGAAGCTCACGTCCACAATGGCGACCAGTATGCGCGGACTCACGCAGGTAAGCAATATACTAGTGTACCCTTCCGAATCTGAACTAGTACAGTTTATTGCGGATATTCGTGGTGCGAGGGTCAAGGAATTGGAAGAGAAGAGGATCAACAAGGAAATGGCCAACATCCGGAAGAAGTTCAAAGGTTGCACCTTTCGCGATCACCGCATCTGAAGGAAATTGATTGGACCTCCTTGAACAGATGGTAATCTGGATGGATATCAGAAGAAGAAGTGAGTTTCGGAGGACCTATGTCGCATTGACCGCTACTAAATCCATTAAAGATATGTGGCGAAGATCATTTTCACGTATATTTTGGGATACAAGGTCGATGTAGGACATATGGAAGCAGTGAACTTGATCTCAAGTCCGAAATATAGCGAGAAACAGATTGTATGTATCATCTCTATTACAAACGCATCCCTAATCGAAATGCACAGGGGTACCTGGCAGTCACACTTTTGATGCACGAAAACTCGGACTTCCTGCGCTTAGTAGTCAACTCGATACGAAAAGACCTGGACTCCAATAATGAGGTTGACAATTGTCTAGCACTTCATGCAATTGCGAATGTTGGTGGAAGTGAAATGGCGGAGGCTTTGGCAGAGGATGTTCACCGTCTGCTGATTTCTCCGTACGTCGTTCGCGCCTTATTTATCATCCAAATCTGATTTATCAGTAGCACTTCGCAGAGCTTCGTGAAGAAGAAGGCAGCACTGACGCTTTTACGATTATACCGCAAACACCCTGAGGTCATCCCTGCCGCAGAATGGGCCCTTAGAATTGTCTCAATAATGGACGACACAGACTTGGTGAGTTTTACGAATCTCATAAGTAAATACCTCGCTAATCCTTTATTAGGGTGTGGTTATTTGTGTTACAAGTCTAGTCATGGCACTAGCGCAGGACCATCTCGAGCCTTTTGCAGTTTGCTATACAAAGGCGGTGGATCGGTTGCAAAGGGTATGTAACTATTTCCTCCAAGAAGGCTTCTGTCTCACTGCGTTGCATCATATAGCTGGTTATCGAACATGAATACTCAGCGACTTATGCGTACTACAAGGTCCCATCACCTTGGTTGCAGGTGAAGTTACTGCGGTTACTGCAATATTACCCGCCGACTGGTGAGTCCTCATTCGTACAATATTCTCGCTTAATAACTCAATCAACCCCATGTCTTAGAGGACCCCACAATTATTAACGTTCTGAACCAAGTGCTGCAAACTATAATGAATAACTGTGCTGAGCCCACGCGTAATGTACAGCACAACAACGCCCAGCATGCCGTGTTGTTCGAAGCTATTGGTTTAGCCATCCATCTCGATACAAATTCTCCTCTTGTCGGTACCGCAGCCGTCCTACTCGCCCGCTTTATTTCGTCCAAGGAAACAAACGTCCGCTATCTTGGCCTGGATACTATGGCGCATCTTGCCGCCCGTGCTGACTCGCTGGTCCCTATCAAGAAGCATCAAAACACAATTATTCTATCGCTTCGGGACAAGGACATATCTGTTCGACGGCGGGCACTGGACCTTCTTTATAGCATGTGCGATTCAGACAACTCAGAGCTCATTGTCGGGGAACTCCTTAGGTATCTTAGGGTTGCCGATTATGCCTTACGAGAAGAAATGGTATTGAAGATTGCCATCCTTACAGAGAAGTATGCCAACTCATACAAATGGTATGTGGACACTATTCTTCAGCTCATCAGCACTGCTGGAGAGCATGTTGGTGATGAAGTGTGGTATCGGGTTGTTCAAATCGTAACCAACACGGAAGACCTACAAGAGTATGCCGCCAAAGTAGTCTTCGAGCATCTCAAGGCTCCATCTACGCATGAGAGTTTAGTTAAAGTTGGTGGTAAGCAATTCTTTTTCTGGCTGTTTGCAACTTCTGATAACTTTATAGGTTACGTCCTGGGCGAATATGGCCACCTCATTGCAAACGAACCAGGATACAGCCCCATCGAACAATTCCAACTTTTGCATTCCAAGTCGCAGTTCTGCGTCGCAGCTACCCGAGCACTCCTTCTATCCACCTACATCAAATGGGTGAACGTCTTCCCAGAGATCAAGCCACAGCTATTGAACATATTCGATCGGTATCGTCACGTCCTGGATGCGGAACTTCAACAGCGTGCCTGCGAATTTTACGCGCTTGCATCGAGGCCAGACGAAGATGAATTCCTGCAGAATATTTGCGAAGAGATGCCCCCATTCCCTCCACGGGTCAGTGCTCTACTCGGAAGTCTAAATAAGAAGCAGGGCGATACTGGTGACAAGCGGACCTGGGTACACGGGGGCAGGGAGGCTAACACGGAAAGGGAACTTGCAAAACGGAAGACCCTCATGGTGGACGTCGCTGGGAATGACAACAACGTGGCGGGACCTTCTTCGGCGAACGACATTATGACTTCACTCGCCGGACTCAACATGACATCTACTCCTGTGCCACCTTCTGCAAATCCACTTCTTCCCCAGTCTGCCGATAAAGGTCCACGCCTGACTGGTGGTCCCAATGTTGACCATTGGTTCGAGAAGTTGATGTTCAAGTCCGACGGAGTTTTATACGAGGATGTTCAAATCCAAATCGGTTTGAAGTCTCGTTACCAAGGCCACATTGGACAGATCGCCGTGTACATGGGAAACAAGGTCGACGCCCCTTTGACCTCTTTTACTGCTACAGTGCATGTGGACGACCCGGAGGCGCTCTCGGTTTCCTTTGCAAAGATACCTCCGAGCACGATTTCAGCTCGCAGCCAATCACAGCAGATCCTTCAAATCGAATGCAAGAAAATATTCACGCAACCGCCCATATTGACTGTCTCGTATCTGGCTGGCGCTCACCAAACAGTGTCCGTTCGTCTGCCCATCGTCCTGACGAAGTTTTTTGAACACGTCAAGCTCGGTGCCTCAGACTTCTTCGAGCGATGGAAGCTAATAGGGGGCGAACGGGAAGCACAGTCTGTTTTCTCGATAGCTCTCACCCCCTCCGGTCAGTTGGACTTGGCGAAACACAGGGATATGGTTGCTGGTCACAAGATGAATGTCCTGGAGGATATCGATCCAAACCCCAACAATCTTGTGGCAGCTGGAGTGTTGCACATGTCGGTGGAAGGAAAGGTTGGTTGCCTGTTGCGACTAGAACCCAATCGTGAAGCTAAGGTTCGTGTAATATTACTATTGAATGCATGTACAACACTGACTTACAACTCGATCTAATAGCTATGTCGGATTACAGTGCGAAGTACTTCAGAAGATGTAGCTATGGAGGTACAGAAACTGATACAGAAGCCACTACTCGCACCACAAACCTCATGAATAAATAATTAGTAATGACAATAAGGATTGCGAAAATCTGAGCTACATGAAAACGAAAATCCAATAGATACGTACAGGTCCGATAGATGCGACTATCGTCTCAAAATACCCCGTAAAATGCCTTTCTTCTGCTTTCTTGTTTCATCTTCCTTCTCCGCAGAGGAATCGACAAGACGGGATCGGACAAGAAGCTGCGGCTTTACATCGTGGAGAATTGTCGGAAAGCCGTCGGTGGATGGCGCTTTGGTGTGTCCAAGTCGATTCCATGACCTTTCTTGCTCAGCTTGAACAGTTCGTGCGAAAGCCCTCGGGCTTGTAAGAGGATTTTCACCAAAGAACATCTGACGGCGGCTAGTTGCACTGTCAGAACCAGATTGGGACGGAGCTGTTGAAGGCCGGGAGGATTTCCGCCGACGAGATACAGGAGGTTGAGTCGAAATAACAGTGCTGGTCACCGTCGCCAGAGGAGAGTGTGGAATTTCATTGTCTTGTGCCATAGAGATATCCGGGACTGACGGTCTCCTGCTCTCTGTTGCTAGCCTAGTAGCAAGCTGGCTCACACGCGATAGCGCATCCTCTTCAACTTCAAAACATCTGGAGCAAAAGTCGTCCACAACGTTATCGATGGCATCACCGGTCCGTGGCCTGGCACTCAGATCCCGAGAACTACGAATGACGGCAGAAGTGATAATTGCCAGGTGTTTGGGGACATCCAGGAGATGGGGCAGAATCGGAACAGCTTCGCGGTCAAGGACTGTCATGCCCTTCGTCCGTTGCCGCAGTGCGTTCGCGACATTTATTCGGTCATGTCGATTCATATCATCTCCGGGGTGATTTGTGGACGAGGGTGCCTCGCTCAATGGAGTTGAGACCACGACAATGTAGTCAATCATCGCGGGTGTACTCTCCTTCACGAAATCTTGCATGCCTCGCATGAAGGATTCTTTCTGAGTATTCTGCATTTCCCTGTCAGACAGGACAGTCGGAAACGACAAAAACACTTACCGCATTTAAATTGGCCATATTTTGGATCACTTTGGCAATGAGGGTAAGACTTCGCTGAATGGGAAGAGGTGGAAGACCTAGATAAATTATTTAGAATTTGGAGTAATCTCGAATTATCTAATACCGACCAGCGTAGAGCCCAAAAAGATGGGGATGGAGGATAGCGGGAACAATAAATCGCAGGAATACAAACGCAGAGACTCCTTGCGACGGAAGGTTGCTGTGATCTTCAATGGATGTTGGGTCCGTTTGACAATACCGTTGCTCGACGACCTTACGAAGAGTCATAAACAGGAGTCGCATTTCACTGTAATATGTAAGGAGTGACTCAAAGGCAGATGATAGATGACTTACTTGGGACATTGAGTCCTCACGGAGTAGATCTGTTTCCAAAACTCCTGGCACCAGTGTCTGAGTTGCTCCATGTTCTTTTCGACGTCTCTGGTGCCTTTGCCGCTACGCATGGGGTCGACTTCAATTGCCACCTTCTCGGCGCATATCCTTCGTATAATGACCCCAATGCTAAGCTCCAAAAACGTTTTCCCATACCGCTTCATGCAGAGTTCCATCACTTTGGTCAGAGTACTATTTCCACGAAACAGGGTTTGATGCGCTATTTCGAGTAATGCAAAGTCAATACTTGGCACCGAACATCCAGGATTAAACTCACAATTGGTTAGGTGACCAACTTCGCGCTGAGCATATTCTTGAACATGTTTGATGATGGAATTGTTGGCGATGGCTATGGACATTAAGTGGTCGGAAACATCCTTCAGTTTCAGCCGATTCTCTAGGTCAGACGTCCAATCCAAAAAGTTCCTCGAGTTGTAAGTCTGAGAGCAGGTTCATAAGCTTTTGGCGCGTGGGTAATGATTAATGAATCATACCTGGATAAGTCTCTTATATGAGGAATACGGCAGGATGATTTCTCTGCGTAGACGATTGGTTTCTTATACACAGTAGAAACGAAAGACAGCGTACTCGTCAACCCGAATCTTCAAGCGAAGTTCTCCAACTTGTATTTCGGTGCCAATCGCTCCTGGTTGTACAACGGGATACCATCCTTCGACATGGTCCCCTCGACGGAAGTTTCCTAGAGCGATACGAGTTGTCCCAAGGACCGAAGGCTTGGAAAGCTTCTTGTCTCGCCAGACGCTGATCTCCAAATGCTCGAAGGGCGGCAGTCCAGGGAAAGTGAAGGCTTCATGCCAATCAGGCGACCCTAGACCTCTCTGGACGGTTGTGCGGCTGCAAAGAATCTCGTTCAGGTGTATTTCGCATGAAATGTCGACCTCGGCGCCATCTCCATCATCTTTATCATCTTTTCCCGGCCCTGAATCAGATTTCGAGGTGCCCATGTTGCGTCCTTGAATCACTGTGAGTTCAACTTGACGCCACATGCGGTAGGACCCTCCATCCATAGGAAAGAACCATCTGCCGTAGATCTCTGGGATGGCGTAAGACTTCAAGAGCGCCTGCCATGTTGCAAAGGTGTCGGCGTTGGAGAATACAAGGTACAGTGGTTCAGCAGCAGTTTGCGAAGGAGTCCATCGTTGCCCTCTGGAACCCGGCTATAGTTAGTCCTGTGCAAATGGTAACGAGGGTAAACTCACGCTATCGAAAATATGCCCAGGCAGTCCTTCTTGTAGAACAGCGAGGGATCTGTCTGTCGTATGTCGGTTTGGTTTAGTAGGTGAACATACACAGTCTGGTAGAGAATGCTTTCCTGTGAGGGTAGAATGATCAGATCGTTGTCGGGCACTTCGGGATGGCATTTGATCATACGTCAACATATACGTTCAAAAGACATCTCCCCTCGTCCTCTGACAGCCGGCAAGTCGCAGTTCTCCAATGTCCTGCTCCGCTTAAGCCTTTCTGAAGGTTCAGCCAATTCGAGCTTGATTTCTCTAAACAAAGCCATCAACATCATCATTCCGTTCCTCACAAATGGTGGGAAGACTTACCCTTAAGCCTTAGATCTTCCCCAATCGACTCCCGCTTATCAAGTTTCTTGCTCTTCGGTTGAGGCTATTGGATATTGGATATTGGATATTGGAGCGAAGGTCGACAGCTCAGAGGTCAAGACGGCTTACCTTACGCAACGACGCGCCGGCCGCGTTGGAAACATAGAGCTCGACGGTTACGAGGAATTCGCGAGGACCATCTGGCAAACCAGCTGGATAGTGGTTCCAGGAACTTGACATGGTGGTCAGGGAAAGAAAGTAATAGGATGGAAGCTAATAAAGCCGGAGGTTGTCAGTGTCGCTGACAGGAACAACCGCATTGACCAACTTGGAGAAATCAGGCGCCGAGGTCGGATAATGTGCTGGGTGAGAAAGTCATGACACTGAATGGGGTATCTGGGCTGAAGCGCGTTGGCTCATGATCAGACTTTGCAGCAGTGGCGGTGTTTGTTACCGGCATCCATAAGAATTTACCCAAAAATGTTGACTCCAGGCGACAGGTCAATACGCCTAAACGACGGCAAGCATGGTCGCTGGCAGCGTCCATCACAATTAACGTGGTATTAGTACGTCTACCGATGCCAATGCCAGCGTTTACAGGCGTCAATCACTTATGTAGCGGGTAGTAGCATATCCATCATGCACCCATGCAGGTACAACATCCCATTCGTACGTAGAACATGCGCAGGTGCTGTTACTACTACAGAGGAATACCCCCAATAAATGTTCTATGATTAGTAGCGAGCATATAATTTCAGTGGTATATGGGGGGCGTCTAGCTCGTTATTAGCTTCTGGTCTGATAGGATCAATCATGCTTGAACCTATCACCACTGTCAGCAAACGCAAAAGGAAAAAATGCAGAAAAAAAACGCACGTGGTCCCGTTTGCTTTGCCGTTGGAGTGACCGTTGGCAGTTCCATTAGCTAGGGCATTTTTGGTGGTGGGCTTCTTGTACGTCTGGAAGTAGAAGTTGATGAACAGGAAGAGATAGCTGGTCAAAAGGAAGCATCCGAAGAGTGCCGCAGATTCCGAGCCAGCACAGTTGCCGATATAGGGGAGGGAAGTGGGATAGTACTTGAAGGCCATACGTTCATAGGCTGAAAATAAAGTGAGATGGAGGTTAAAATATCTCAAACATAGGCGACTCACTGCCGAAGTAAACGACGCCAAGGTCAATAATGAACTGCGCGATTTGCATGCTTGTAAGATATTTCTTCCACTAAATGGGGAAGCATTAGCGATATGATTGTCGTGAAACAGCAGAAAATACATACCCAGAACTTGGCACCACCTGCGGTAGCATAATAATAGTAATCTAGAAAATTGCACCACGTTAGTCAAGACTGTCTGGGTAGCAAGGGGTACTGGGATACTGACACATAATGACGTGAACCCCCAGGTTGAGGGTAATCACGGTCCAGGACTAGGGGTACATGTGAGTATCGAGACTAAATTTTTGATGGCTCTAAAAACGTACGATGCTGGTCTGTCCGTTGAGCTGAGTGTAGCAGAGGAGCGCTGTCGCAGAATGATGGAAGACGTGGAGGAATTCTAAGTTTTATGAGTAAGAGAGAAAAACTTATCGAGTCTCGGACACATACGGAGAGGCTTCTTCTTCAACGCAAGGAAAACAGTGTCCAAAAGCTCTAGGTATTTGAAGTAATAGTTGATCATATAGTAGAACTCGAGCCTCTGAAGTGTTCAACGCGTCAATGCAAGAAATAACGCGTAAAACAGACGACACGTACCTGTGTCCATGCCTGGTCACCACACATGGCGTAATGAATACCGTGATTCCATATCATTGGCACAATTTCCTCCAACATCAACGCGAGAAGCAGAGCACTGCCTGAGCTCAAAATGACATTGTGCGCTTGGAAAATGGTCTGGAACTTGTATGCGGGTCGGTTTTTCATGAGCGCCTGGATTGAGAAGATGGTGACGAGGTATGCCGCGAGAGCTGTGCCGACAGCAGCGTCGGTAGAGAGAGGCGTCACTCCCTGGACATAGCTGTAAAGATGGCGAGGAAGGCGGTAAGAGGTGTTGTCCAAGATGAAGCCAGCGAGGGAAGCCATTAGTGACAAGTGAAGGGGGTGGAAAGACCAACGAAGCCTGTGGTAATGCGTGAAACTCGAAATTTGAAGGTAAATATCCTGGGGTGTGACACCATGTGATTGTCACACTCCCCAGCCCCTGCAGCCATTCACGTGTTTTTGATGACGAGCTTCTCTTCCCAAGTCGGCGGCGAACAACGTTTAGTCCTGGTTTCACGATTGGCTGGTGCCAGTGGGGGCCGGAATACCGGACAAGTACTGACCCACGACGTTGCCTCTCAGTCGTACTTACTTCACGTTAATGGAGGGATCAAGACCGCCTCGATAATTTCACTCAAGCTCGGGTAACAATTATCCAAGATAGCCGAATGGGCCGCAGATACACGTGGCCACGGAAAGTCTGTCCGGTTCCCACGATATGGCGTTGGCGCGCTGCCACTTGTAGGTACAAAATACAGTCGTGTTCGCCACACGATGAACGGGTGTTCACAGAAATTTAAGGAGTTGTTCCTTGAGTATCTCTATATATCTCACCAAAA
>Ga0247737_1000598_pt1 | contig 14694 bp, 10 predicted proteins | sample UWRJL028104C2_FD_180937 | JGI IMG/M metagenome (GOLD analysis project Ga0247737, IMG submission 180937) | Plant litter microbial communities from Arlington Agricultural Research Station in Wisconsin, United States - UWRJ-L028-104C-2 | ecosystem: Environmental > Terrestrial > Plant litter >...
TCTGCGTCTAGGTGTCGGTATTTCGCAAACGATATATATACCTCACTTCAGTCGCATAATCCCCCAGAACAGGCTCTCATCCTTGCGCTTCTTCAACTTGCGAACATGTTCAACTTCTTGAAATCAACTGCTGCCATCCTCGTCACCGCTCTCTTGGCGCCACTTGTTGCATCCCAGGGTGTCGTTGCTCCTCCAGGATTCAACATGTAGGTGTGGGTACATACTCTCCAGAAATGTGACGTTGAGAGAAGTTATTTTCCTCAGCACGAGTTTTGGGCTAAACGGATCAGGATGTCCACCAGGATCGGCCTTCTACCTCCTCAGTCGTATGCTTTGTCAATCTCTTAACGTATAACCATTACCCACATTTCTGTAGCCGACAGGACCGCCGTCACTGTCACATTCAGCAAGTACTTCGCTGAGGCTGGCCCAGGGATCTCCATCAGCAACAATCGCAGGAATTGCCAGTTGACCTTTGGTATCAAGTACGTGATTTCACTCCTTGGTCTACTCATGAGGCACAGCTTGACACTCTCGCAGACTCCCTCAAGGTTTCTCATTCGGCGTTGCCACCGTCGATTATGTGGGTTTTTCTTCCTTCGTTTGTGATTGACCAGACGCTTAACCTGTGAATCTTGTAGCGAGGCTACTATCAACTGGATAACAGAGTCGCTGCTACTCAGCAAGCGATCTACTACTGTATGAAGCCTTTACATCACTAGCCTACGTCGCTGATCACACCATGTTCCAGTCCAGGGATCAATCCAACAAGCCACTGCTCGCTCTACTGTCAACGGTCCCGTTCCAGGTGAGCTTAGTTGAGCAAATTTCAAGTCATTCGACACTCATTCACATGGTCGCTATAGGAAGGGATTACACCTACCGCGATGCCTTTAACCTCGTCTCGACTGTCCAGTCGCCTTGCGGTGCGACTACTGTCTTGAACGTCCAGAGCGACGTCCGAGTTAACAATGCGGCCAACCCTGGAGGCAGTGGATATATTTCCACCGATTCTGTACGTTCAATTTATTCTATCTGTATATCACTGCTTAAATTCTTATTGGCTCGTAGATCGATAGCGCGTTCAAGCAGGTTTGTCATTTGAATTATTTTGCAATGAACACTGACCGACTCCTTGTAGACATACAACTTCCAATGGCGCAGATGCTGAGCGCCAACCCATTCACCTGAACCATAGGAAACTTGACTGCCCGACACCCAACACACCATGTTCTCGGCTCAATGTCACCTGGTTCCTTCTCTCTTCATGCCTACCTATAGCGGACTTAGAATATATCTTGTTACATGCTCCGATACAGTCTTGGCACATTCATAGTAAAACGATCACTTACCATCTGGAGCTTGTCCTCCACCTATGTTACGCTCACCCCTTGCCCATTGGATATGGTCCTGTTTCACTGGACTCTATTTTTCACTGTGAAAGTACCGTGGCGAGCCATGTAAATATGCGCATGGCGCTATCGGTCTGCTATTTTTCAAGTCATTTGTTTCGTTGACAGTCCGTTGTGCTGAACCGTGAATGGCTAACGCTGGGCCACGTCCTGGAAATGCCCAGTAGTGATATTTATAGCTGTGTCTCCGTGCTCAGTGTGTCGCTCATTAGCGATTTTGAAATGCTCAGGATATTAACGCTCATTACTGACATTAACGAGGCTAAGTACGCCGTACACATGAACACGCGAATGTCCTGGATTCCTGATCAGGTGGTCATGTTGACAATTTCTTTTCGATTATAATCGCATATTGCCCTGGTATATATGAGTAATAGGAATAGACAACATATGTGATATACCCGCGGGCACGAAAAGCCGGCCCATTTTCTGCATGTTCAAATAGAAATTAACGATTTACATACATCTGGATTGCTTTGTACGAGCAGTTGTTTGGACACGAAGAGCACTTAAGTTGGTGATTTGGCCAGAGTACTTTGGAGATGCGGAAGCGAGCAGCCAATGGAACCGTTTGAAAATTGGATCTGTGAATCTCAGAGGTGGATCTGCACATCAGAATTTCAATTGACGTCATTATGTATGGCAATGTATGGCATCAGCCTTGGGACTGGACCGAATCTGGTTGTTTGTCCAATCAAAGCGTGCCTGACATTTTGCTGACTTCGTTTCTTTCCTCGACCCACCATGATTCGTGCTGCTGAACGCCGTTTTTCGCTTTCTCCGTTCTCAAAGTACTCAACGTTTTCTTAGATCCCTGATAAATCGCTAATGGCGTTTTCAAGATAGGTTCGCATCAGAGTCGCGTCCGTTCGTTCAGCTTGCTGACTGGAGCCTGGTTCTGCTTACTCACAATCAGTTGACAGGGTGACAACCTCTGCGTCCGTTAGGTCCTCTCGGGGCTCAGCTCATAGCAGCTGCTCCAATAATGACATGCCTTGTGTTCCCTCGACCCCTGACGACGGAACTGGACTCTCCTAGTTGGGCGGATCCGGATTTCAAGGTGATATACTTGTTCACTTTGCGGTCGTTGCCCACCTACGGCACCGTACAAGAATGATTTTCACCATCTTACGATGCTGTCACGAACCTCTGAACTTTCTACTTTTGGCTGCAGTTTCCGCCGTCCAAAATGAGGCTCTTCCTTAAAATTCACCATTACGCCAGCGTTGAGCGTTCCATCAACGCATGCAACTTACACTCTTCGCTATTTATCGTTGGTTTGAGGAAACCTTCTTTCATTTCCATCCAGTAGGAGCGGCATATTTTTGTCCTATTTTCATTCACGTTCGTCTAATCTTCTGGTACCTTGGATGACACCGTCTGTCACCTGTGGCGCAGCCTTCTTGGCAGCCTATTGACCAACGCTTCATTTTCTCGGAGATTTCTGACAAAGACATGATATGACGGTTCACTTTCGGTCATGGTAGCCAACGGACGAGTGGTTCTTTACGCCAGCTTGAATTTCTTTTCAGGTCGTCCAAGTTCCGGACAACCTGTCAATCTCGTATCCTCGTATCCACATTCTCTCCTCCATTTCACTGCTGCTCGACCTCTCTGTTCCCGTACTCCGTAAATGTATTTCATTTCGGGCGGTTTCTACGATTCGCTCTTCCACTCATTGACTTGCTGGAGCTTCTGTCTGCCTGTTAACCCGATCGCGCTGGCGGTATTTTTTTGGGCCATTATGTGGAGATTCCATGTCTCTCCCCCATTTCTCACTGTCTTCCCTCGCATATATTGGCTCTGTTCGATTGCTGGGTTCTGATAAAAGCTATCCAGTGCGTTATTCGTCATCTCAAATGCCCTGTATGCGTTTGACAAGGCGAACGCGCTGTGTAGGCGCTCGTTAGCTCTCTTTCAGAGCCAACGCTACCTGTGGATGTGCATGACCCTTATCTCATCTTCTTTGTCCACATCTACTACAAACCTAGTTATCAATTTCTAGATTTCGCCTCCCGTGTTTTATCTCTGTTCGCTAGTTATTTGATACGACCCTTTGACCAGTTTATGTAGCCGAATCTTTCTTTCAAATGTATCTGATTTTTGACACCTTCGAACTCCTGACTGTTTAATAGGGCGTAAAGTTGGCTACAACCTCCCCGCTGACAAGTTGACTGAAGATATCGCGAATACTTCTCGGAATATCTTTAATCAGCGGCCCTTGCTCGAGATTGTATGGAATGACATCAACACCGAGGTACAGACAAACGTTAGATGTGAGCGTTCTGAGATGGTTGAACCCTGACTACGGAATGGAATCCGCGAAGCTGAATAACCCTAAAAAGAAAAGAGCTCTGCAATCTCTAACGAAATCCCTGAAAGAAACCCCGGAATGCACTAGGCAGCTACGAAACCGAGGGTCTCAAGTTTCAATAACGTTAGCGCTCCGTGGAGCATGTATTCACCGCCTGATTGCATTATAGGCGGCAATGAGTGGCCATCAGTGACAATAGATTGTATTCTCACATATCAGACAGATACAGCAAATATCATTGATTAGGACAAGTGGTTCGACCGGTCGATTGAGAATAAGTAAATCAAATCAAATGTGAAAAGTACGAAATGAAAAGTAGCGGAGAGAAGAAAGGAATGTGCAACGATCAACGGGTATTCACCAAAAGACAATATATGCGCATCACCACCGTCGGATCGCCGTTCCCTCTTGGTGAATGAATGAGCGACTGAAGGTTGGGAGCAGGGACACCAAGGAAAAGAGTCAAATCGGAAATGAATACGACTGGCGCCCAATACCAACCCCAACTTCTCGGGATGTGATTGTCCCAGCTCAGAGAATGGGAAGAGCTGAGTGCAGAGTTGGTCTTGGTCTTTGGCGACGCCTTCACGTTGAACTTGAGCTAGATGATCGTTGTGAATAGCAACTCGGTTCATGACAAGGGAAACGAATCAAGATCCAAGAATATTGGTGGATCAAGGGTACATAAAATGGACACAAACGCGAGCGAAATCGTCCAGGTCCGAATTGAAACGCAAATGGTGCGTGAATTGGCTAGGGAAGAAATGAACAAAATGTGTAAGGATTGGAGTGAAAAAACAGAAGAGAAATAAAGATAAACCAGGCCAACGCAGAGGGCCGAACAGAGGGCATGATTGCTCATTCCCTTTATCTTTTCAAAAGAACGCAGTGGGGCATCAAATGAGCATGCGAACTCGAATCCATCCGCGTTGGTCTACGGTGACCTTGAATCATAATACGGTGGCCGAATGATAAGTGGAACGAAAAGGCCTTCGAGGGTACCGGAGAACAGACAAAAGGAGCCCTATAAGTGCAGTATGAAATTCCGAAGTCTGAAATTACAGTCAAGCGCAGAAGAAGGAGCAAGAGAAATCAACCGATTAAAGGCGGTGATTCGAACGGAGACACAAAAAGTAAAATGGAAAGATAACGGAGCGTGATTTGTGAAAGCATAGACCTTTGCCAATGGCGATCGTCAATACCCATCCGCCACGTTTACAGCGCCACGGTAGATCCCACATCGAACAAAATACTGAAATGTGGTGAATGTATGCGCCCATCATGCGGGATCAATCGATGCCGCGGCAGGGTGGGTACATTCGTAGTCATGGGCGCGGTAGTGAAACGAAAGAAAGAAAGACGAGAACACCGTTGATTTAGAGGCGCAGAAAAGGGAAAGATTCGAGAATCAGTGACGTACCTAATACGACAAATTAGTCATATAGGGCCTGTTCAAAGAGTCTGGCAGTTGGGCCGAAACTTGGTGCACTAGCTGGTTACAAGGAATGCATTGGCCAATCATCACAGATATCGTCAACCCCTAGGGGTCGTTACGAGGTGCGCTGTATAAAGAAAATTATTGAATCTGGGGGATAGGACGTAATGAAATAGACATACGTGACTTACTTCAAACGCTCAGAAGAACTGTTTTTCGCAAACCGTGTTGCATGTCCTAGTTCCAACTAGATGCGTAGATTGAAAGGTAGACAGTGTGCTGGCACCTGTAAGCGGTGGCGACATGACTTTAGCTAGTCACTGGTGCAGGAAGCAGTGGAGAAAACATACAGAGGTGAGTCATGAGCGCTGAGCAGCTAGCAAGGTCACGTCGGGAGATATTAGCTCCCTGAGAGACAGGGTAACGCCATGAACTCGGGTGGCGGTTGCGAGCCGAGCGGTAGAGAAAAGACTGTTGTCGTTCACTGTCGCGGGGTGTGACGAAGGCCCAAAGGCTGGTAGAGGCTTAGACGATGGTGGTTTGGGAGGAAAACACAGGGCTCGCCAGTTTGGGATATCGGATCGAACCGGATTGTTTGGTTCGAACAAACTAAGCCTCGTGTGCGAGTTCTCAAAGTCAAATTGAAACACTCCTCTGCTGCTTTCCGCTCTCCCTTCGCATCTCTAGTGGCCTGGCTCTTGCCTTTCTGGAAAATATGAGCTTTATATCTGCAATTTAACCTCAATCGCGCTGGTTCTATCTGGAGACCAACACAGTGGGATTTGGATCTCCTGATTTCTGCGGTGCTCATAACCAGACCTCTGACACAAGTGAATCTAGACTTATTATAAACTCTCTGCTCAGCATACGGTTGGCATAGCTGGGTTCACCTGTAAACTGGCTCAAGCTACTTCAACCCTCAGCCCTCCAAGCCGATCGCTTCTGTGCAATTGGCAAGTTGGAGACCCAACTTTGGGATTTTGAGGGAGCTTTGAGAGAGAGGTATCACCTTGGATTCAGCATCTAATCTCATCGGATGTACGCTATAATTTTATCCCCGTTACTATTAATATTGAATTTCTCTAGTGCTATCTACCATCAGCTGAAGCTTCTTCGCCCCATCCCTAGTTCGGCCGAGTCGCTGCGGGAGTACGACGCATCAAGTATACCCAGAAGGTTGTACATATTCACAGGAACCACGTATAGAGACCACACTTGACTGAGAAGTCGATATTGTTGGTTCCGTCCTGCAACGAATGCAAGTTTTGGTCTATAAAATTTCCCTCCTTCCTGTTCTCGTCCTTGAGGATGTTATCCTTTCTCTGTTTTATTTTCGGTTCCGCATCTAATGACCGCACAGACGCCTATGGTTACGCCTATTCGTCAGTCTCAGCCGGTCCCCGTCAGTAAATGAAATGCGCATATGATGTGCTCATCACTATAGCTTGATAGCGCCCACCCACTTTCTCCTCTATTTTCGTCCTCTTCCCTTTATTCTGTATGCCTCTCTCTATGGTGACCTTTTTTCGACTGCCGTATCCCCTCAACGTCCACCCACGGGATACTCTACCCTCATCCAATAGGGCATATGATAACAGTTTCAAGTGGTTTTTGTTGGTGTCGTGTTGGTTATTTTGTTTGACGATGACCCGGAGTATATCTGATGCTAGCCTATTCGTCTGCATTAGTCATCTCTTCCTTTTACAAATTCTGTATTTTATTCTAATTATATTTGTACGTGAGACCATGCAGAACCTCCAGCTACCTAGACTTGAAAATAAATCTTACAGATAAAACCATTGGTCAAGAAATTTCCCCAAGAATCGAAGGTGAACGAGCACGAATTATCAGGATAACGATAACTGATTGTTGAAGCAAAGAGCACGATTCGATCGTAGCGGTGCACACTCTGAATTGATGATATGTTACATACGTCTCACTGTTTGAGTCGTTCCTCTTGCTCCCATTGATGAGAGCTGGTCGCATTGGCATGGTCTTCCCTAGCTGCGGTTACAGGATCTCTCCCGAATTCTTGAATACTGAATCTATCGGCGAAAGATAAATTAGGCCATTCGAAAGCCACAGGGCTTCGTACTCCGTCATTGGATAGATCAAATCCATTCACTGCGTGATGTTCCCACTCGCGAAGATAGATGAGAAACCGAGCAGTCATTGTCCCCGCTATCCTGAATGACCATTCAATATGCCGTTCGATACTGAATGGGAGTTTCTCACGGAAGATGTAGTGCACTCAGAAGTCGTTGCACGAAAGAACCTGGCTGAGACAGAATCGTAAAAATCAGAGGAAACTTCAAATGGGGACATACAGGAGCCGCCTTTATTAAATCAAACTTCAGCTTTTGTACGTGGTTGCGAATAGCGTACGTACTAATTGGAGGACAAGGGTCGAGATTGCTAATGTTGCAACTGACCTATAGTTCATTTTCATGTCAGTAAAATATCTCCCAAATGGGAGCCTGTACGTCTTACACGAAGTATAGGAGACCTATGAGGATGAATGTAACGTACCATCAGCAGACAACTCGCTCTTTCCAATGGAAGAAAGATAACACACCTTGTTCGAAGACAAGGTCAATCAGTCCTTTTCTCTGCGATTCCAAGCCTCCGTTTGCCCTGATACTTGTAGCCTGATAACTCCGAGCAGTTGTGAAAACTGCCGAGAGCACCTCGTATACGACAGCAAATATTGACAGTAGATCTGAGACTAGTGGATATTGTAAGATGCCAATTGTAGGAAACAAATGAATTGAACGCGTACTCACACCTACACGAACAGTTTACTATGTCAGTAATCGTCGTCTCGAACATGGCTTTGAGGTCTCACATTCGATTGCCTTTGGTTCCTTGACAAAAATTCACTGGTACATGAAGCTGGCAGAACGAGCGATCAGAAACAAGCATCTCCGGGGATGCAGTTGTAATGCACCCACCACTCCAAGAATAAACACCGTCAGTCCCAAAGTCCCAAAGAGCCTTAAAATCCACTTGTTCTGGCCGAATACAGCGTACGTACGCGCACCCCATACAGCTGTCGCTCAATTAATAACCCGGATTTTGGTCAATCACTAACAGCGTACACACCCAATACAGCCGCTCTTCCAAAAACGGCTAATGAGGCGCACAGTTTGTACCCAGCGTCGCAGCTTAATAAAAACCTTGTTTATCTGCTAGAACGGATTACAGTATTTTAACGCGTACTTCCGTTGCACAAAGAGTCAGAAATTTCCAGTTGAGCGGCGTGAGTACACACCCTCAATGAAGGCAGTTTGTTGTTGATTGCCAAGACGAATAAAACGTTCGCCACCAGAGCGTACCTGCATGCGATGTATAGCGCTGTCGATATGGTGAATTTTCGACACCAGATGTACTTGACTTCTCGGGTCCAGGTTAGACTATAATCGTAGTATAGCAGAGCTGCGAGCAATTTGGGCAGTGAGATTTGGGTAGCTTCGAATGGTATAAGAAGCTTACCCAGACTGGCGTATTGAATAGAAAGCTTGATCATTCTCATAATGAAAGGACTGTGTCATTCCGTGGATGGATACTCTGAAATAAAACATACGTACCGAGCAGAAGGATCGTTTGGAGTCCACGAGTCTGAGTGGTCGCCCATCGGAAAAGATGAAAGCTGGGGAATCAAATAATGAATTCCTAAAGTATATATACTTTGCGATGGCCACGGAGTTACTTCATAATGTACGGCATATGACAGTTGACATCGGGAAATCAACCGTATGTTGTGGCCTACATGTTTTACAGTTAACTGTGTACCTATGTCAGAGGTCCAACAGAATATCAAGGTAACATCCAAATTCTGGAGTACTACAAACCCTGGACCCTCGATGTTGATTTGAATACATATTTCGTTGACTATTGCAGAGTCCAACTCCAATCACATTACAGGTGTCATCGGTCTATGGTTTGATTCTGATGATGGGCCAGATCTAACAGCTATAACACCCTGCGATTCGGGTGGTCATCAACGGAAATTGTTTGTGGGTTCATCCATGCCCCAATCTAAATGAATGTCGCCCACGAAAAGTTAGATTTTAGGAACAGAGCCTTGGCAATTGAATAAGTGGGCGCAGATCTTCGCATCAGGCGTTTATCCGCGGAATGAGCTTCCTGCAATGTTGATGGTCCTATTCGATTATCCTCCGGCTGTTGATGTTGATGTTTTGTAGTTGAAAGACTCTACAACTAGATAGAAGTAACTCACTGGCACTTTTGCGTTGCCCACCGCTCGAATACGGATTGTGGCTGAATGACAAACATGGAAAGGTCAATCGGAAATCATTTGTGTCTGAGCAAGTGAGCCAGTGAAAAAATATTAATAGTCGGTAGAAAATTAAGTTCATGGATTTCAAAAGATAGCAGGTCATTGTTGAAGATCGGGTGACGAACGGTCGTGTTGACCGTAAACTGGAGCTGGCGAGCATCATGAGAGAAGAGACATTGAAAATGCTAAAATTTACTTTTCCCCATGTCAAACAAGCATCCATCGGTCCAAAAGCTTTCAAAATATGTGTATTTGAATGGAAAATAGTATTATCAAGGTACGTATAACATTTTATCGATGCTCAGTCGATTCAATTGCGCATAAGCTGGCCCAAAGGGTTAAATTGATACGCGAGGATCGCAGATACGTCTACTGTCGACAGTGGAATGGTGCGGATCAAAATTTCCACCAGCGGACCTCTTTTATTTTGTAGAACTAAGCACTACCGTCCCATTAGCATTCCGACTGGCGATAAACGATATTAGCACACCTGGTTTGCTATTTCCAAAGACTCGTTATTCATCATATAAGGGGAAATTTTGCTTAATTCAACAAAGAAAGCTGCACTTTTCTGAGAAACGTACAAGAAATTGGTGTTTGAATTTTCAACCGTGCCATGGTCGTAGGGGTGGGATTAGTCATTTCAGAAGGAGGAAATGGAAATCCGGTGAATACGAAAGTGGCACAGTCGATGCTGGAATGGTGGTACCAGAGACTCTTATCAGTCTTCCATCGCAGTGTCTAGCAGCACCGTTTTTGGGAGAGGGACCCAGGCACGGCACAAATTGGGCAATGGCTGCAGTCAAAGGCCCAGACAGCAGGATTTAATAATATATACCTGATTTCTCCGAGATAAGATAGGAAATACTTGACGAAAGAAGAGTGGGATGTTTCAAGTGAGAGGGCAAATGGAAGAAACGATATCAGCGAACGTTCGAACATCAGGCACTTTGCAGACTTTGATCTGCCCAAATAGCCGGATCAGTGGAAGCGCATGGCTTGGCACCGGTCCGGGCTTACTTGTGCCTGAAACTTTGACTCCTTGAAACTGCCCACCTTATCAGAGTTGGCCAACAGCTTGCCTCAGCTTGCCAGCTAACGCATAAATGGTCAATTTAGCCGGATGTTCGGTTCGGCCTCAGTATCTTGAAAACGGGACCTAGGAGACAACTCGGTGAGGTGTTTTATTCCTTCAAGTTACACTAATTGAACTAAAGATTGGCTGTTTTATGAACATGCTAGGCGTGACGTTGTATTCAGCGACGATTTCGGAGTTATATTCCATGTACGATACGCCGTCGACTGGCGAGGTTTATTGTTAAAGAGTAACTTCTTGGCAAAGTCGGTGGGACGGACACCCAGGACGTTTGACCGGTTTCGGCACTGTAAGCATCGACATTTATAGAGATGCTCAGAGCGCTCTGTACGCGCTTTCTAACACAATAAAGATGACGAAATTCGACTAATAGAGTTGTGTGGTGTACTGGGTCCTGCCAACCACTTAACACATTGGAAGCAACGCCCCTGCGGGTGCTACCTGAGTGCCAACGTATATTCATAGACCTCACCCTACACCTTCGCTCGCGAACTCTCTTCGTCATAGGCCACAATTAGTCTCACATAGGTTTTTCACAAGAACATGTGCCATCTTAGTGTGGGCACTCCGATCATGACTCAACGGCTTACATGGGGATAGAGCGCTTCTTGCATCGGGTTTTCACCCGTGCCAGTTCCCCCTGGTGCCTTCGGTATAATTCACGTAACTCCTTTCGTCGGCTTAATTCTGACTGTCACTTCTTTGTACATACCTTTTTAATTATTGTTCCCCGTGCTCCAATATCTTGAACAAGATAAGGACTGACGTCTGTTCTGTTCGGGCTACATCATGATATTGTATTATTAGGCGTTGATATGTGTTACACGGCGTCAGAATGGGTAAATTCGACCCTTTGATGTCGGCTGGATGGGTACGCCATATGTGACCGCGGTCAATAATTGAACGAAATAGAATATTGACTGTGGACTCGGATGCACTCGTTGAACCCGGCTCTAATTTATCTCATGTTAATGTCACTCCTCAGACCATTCTGGAGTTTGGATAGCCTCGCGGAAATGTGTGACGACAAGTTGAGACGGTGACTACAAACAAATAAAACTCTCATTGTTATAATGCGGATTTAGCACACTCAACAACCCCTCCTATTTAGTTCATCTGGGCCAAAATAAGTGTCTCGCAAAAACTCAAATGAACTCTGAACAAGGTCTTGCGCTCGTTTTTCCACGATGTTAACTTATAGCCTCAAGCTGACCACCTCTAGATCGGGCGATTGTTGACATTCGCCAGCAATTTATCCATATCCAGCTTACACACAAATCTCATACTCCTGACTCCGAATGCACACACTCATGCTTTCATGAACATCTCTGTCTCCTCGTGTACTGAAGTAGTAGCTCTAGACACCAGAGTCTTGCTACCGGTATGACCGCTAACTCCCTACTCAGGTCTCTGTGCCTTTACTTGACAATCAGCCTCGGCAAAGTAGAGAAGACTATACCAATCACGACTTATGGTGCAGTACAGGCACCAACTAGTAGAGAACTATAGCAATAAAAACATGGCAACGAGTACGAATGGAAGGTAGATGACTAACACAGTGGCAGAATGAAAGTGAAGGAGCCTGAAGTGCAATTTGACAGCGATTGACTGCCAATAACTAGCAGTATAAATCTCCTGGAAACTCTGTTCACTCTTACCAATCCTTCCAGAAATTCTTTGGTTTCAGTTGAGTGCTCAGTGACAAAAGATTGAAATTTAAGAGATACATGGTCCGACGGATCCAAAGATAAAGCAGACCATTACTCAGAGGATGCAACCTACAGTAAATCACGTGCCAACGATACACCAAAACATAATTTGCGTCTCCTGCAATGAAAATCCCATGTTTGTCCTCAAAAAAAAAAAAGTAAACCCAAGCTCAGGCTACCCGCAACAAACCATAGCATACTTATTTCCTAAATTTGGCATTCATGACTACAATTTCTATCAATTAGTTGTCAGATTTTCGATATTTTTCTGGTTTCGAACATAGTTTGTTGGATTTTCAGTGTGATAAAATGAGTTGGAAAATCATAGAAAAGTCGAAATAAAATATGATAACTTGGAAACCAACGCAGATTGCGTCATAAATAAGTGGAAAAGATAGATATGAATGATGACGCAGTCGATCGAGGGGCTTAGGGCAGTGATATTGTCCCAGGGGCTACTGGTTGTGGGGTTGTCGGTGAATGGTCGAGCATTTTTGTCGAAACATTACCGCTACCAAAGTCAATAAGCCAACTGAGCATCAAATGTCGAAACACCCGTACGCACTTGGACGCGCACTCGGACAAGCGCCCGCCTCAAATTCAGCATACGCATCAAAGACCCTAGATTGAGCATGAAGAGAACAATTTTCCTTTGAGCGGATCTCTCCAATCACGCTCGTAACAAACCGCATTCCATGCCTATCTATCTTTTCCCTCGATTTATGACAGGATCTGCCCTGGTAACTTAGTTTCCATCTTTTATTATCGATTTTCAATCATTTCGTCATACATTGCTTTTGTTCTGTAGTAAAATCATATGCTAGTTATCGACTGCGGACTCCTGACTGCATATTCTAAATATTATATCTCCTATTTCCGTTGTCCAGTTAGATATAAAACTTCATTTAAAATAGTATAGAGCAGTGAATTCAAGAGAGATATCCTCGCCAGTCTAGCTCTGCTCGGAGGCTGCGAAAGTCCTGTCATTGTCCGTCGCTTACAACTTAGGACGCACCAGGAGCTACATACCCCAGCTTTCGGTCGAACTCGACCTGTTTCGGCAACTCCCACCAGATTTCTCACACCCACCACAAACACCCCGCTGTGGTACTCACCGATTTTCGCACCTCATATAATCCAACTTTCGAATTCTACACCGGTGCATAACAATAAAACCCTACTCTGTACGGCGATCATCCAGTATTCATCATGGACCCGCCGCATGTACAGTCAACTCTACCATTCGACATCTTCTCTGAAGTTATTGGACATCTGGACGTCGAGAAAGACATACCAACACTGCGATCGCTCTCAACGACCTGCGCTACTCTGCTCGAACCATCACAGCGAATGATATTCAGCACAATCTCTATCAAGATGGTTTCCCCAGCGCCAGATGGCCTTCGACCGGAGTACCTCGCTCTCAAGGATCTCCTCATAACCTCTCCACACCTTGCCACATACGTCTCCCACCTCAAGCTCTCGTTCGCGATACCTCACTCAGATACACTCATAGTCACCTCAGTTGTCGAGAGATTGGTGGCTTTGAAGAGTCTGCATCTGCAAAACATGGCTAATGATGGCAGCTATCCTGAACAGAATTCGGAGTGGCGTGCATTCATCGGACAGGTTCTTCAGCAACCATCCCTCCTTCGACTGAAGGTTGATGGCTCTGGCCAGCTGCCATGCTCCATTTGGTATTTACCGGCCTTGATGTCTATCGAGCTAGGGAAATGGAGGATCAAGGAGGCGGATCCACTGGCTACGCCCTACCCTACCTTATCGAGGCGTCTGGCAATCAATTGGGTGGATTTTTCACAGATAGAAACCCTCGAAAGGTTCTTGCGTGCTTCACCACGATTGAGAGAACTCGACCTTCACTTACCGGCTTCAAGTATGCCTATTTTCTTGTTTTATTGAAATCCGATACCCTGTCTTAACCATTACAGCACCACATCAATATGTCGGGCTGTCCGCCGCACTCATCAACGTTCCTACCGCAGTATTATCTCTCCAATCCCTCAGCTTTTTGGTGGTGTATGATGTCACTGATCTCGACAACCCTTTCGCTGGACTTGCGCGAGAACTAGAACAACTGTCAAATTGCGAGCAAAACGTAATCCAAACCATTCAATTCAGCATTCTATGCCTTCCCAGCGTCAATACTGCGCATCTCCCAACACTCTTCGAGACCTTCGACAGTGGCGTTCATTGGGCCGGGTTCCAGCATCTGCGACGACTTGGCATCAAACTGTATATGTGGTATTCTCGAAGCCCCGATTCTCCGGGTCTTCCGGACAAGGATCAGGTTGTGGCTTCTGTGGAGGGAATCTCAATTCTTTGCCTCTCAATTGTTCGCCGTATGAATTTAAACTCGCTTCGTCGACGCGCATCAATAAATGTTATGTTATGAATAAAGTTGACTGAG
>Ga0247737_1000599_pt1 | contig 14694 bp, 10 predicted proteins | sample UWRJL028104C2_FD_180937 | JGI IMG/M metagenome (GOLD analysis project Ga0247737, IMG submission 180937) | Plant litter microbial communities from Arlington Agricultural Research Station in Wisconsin, United States - UWRJ-L028-104C-2 | ecosystem: Environmental > Terrestrial > Plant litter >...
GCCGCAATCCCGACGCGGTCGACGGCGGCGAGCTCTACGCCGTGCCGGACGCGACGCGCTCGCTGTCGAAGACGCATTTCGAGCTCGTGGTGGATGCGGCCGGGGTGTGGATCATCGATCGGCACTCGACGAACGGCACGGCCATCGCCACGGCGGAGGGGCGGCGTGCCGCGCCCGCGGGCGAGCGTGTACGCGTCAACGTCGGCGACACGATTCTGATCGGCGACCGCTCCTTCACGCTGAGGGAGTCCGCATGACGGGTACACCGCCGATCACCGTCCGCTCGGGTGCGGCGACCGACGCCGGCCTGCGCCGCACGCTCAACGAAGACGCCTTCCTGGCGACCGCGCCCCTGTTCCTCGTCGCCGACGGGATGGGTGGACATGCGGCGGGCGAGGTGGCCAGCGCCGCGGTCATCGCGGAGTTCGCCGCGCTGGCCGGACACCCCAGCGTCTCGGTGGAAGAGATCCGGGGCGCCTTCGATCGCGCGCAGGATCGTGTTCTGGCGCTCCCCGAGGGCGCCGGCGCGGGTGCCGGCACGACGCTCAGCGGTGTCGTCGTGACCGAGCTCAACGGCGACGGGTACTGGCTCACGATCAACCTGGGCGACTCTCGGACGTACCGACTCAGCGACGGAGCGCTCGAGCAGGTGAGCGTCGACCACTCCTACGTCCAGGAGCTGGTCGACAGCGGCCAGCTCAGCCCAGAGGACGCCCACATCGACTCGCGCCGGAACGTCATCACGCGCGCGATCGGCGCCGGCAGCGTGGCCGAGCCCGATTTCTGGCTGCTCCCCGCCGAGGCCGGCGACCGCATCCTGGTGTGTTCGGACGGAATCTCGGGCGAGCTGACAAGTGAGCAGATCGCGCGCGTCCTGCGGAGCGAGCCGGATGCGCAGCAGGCCGCCACGCGCCTCGTGCACGAGGCGATGCTCCACGGCGGTCGCGACAACGTCACCGCCGTGGTCGTGGACGCGCTCGACGTGGTGGGGCAGGGCGACCGGGGCGAGATCCGCGACGAGACCCTTCCGGGCGTGCCCGCCGACAACTACCCCGACGAAGACACCGTGCCGCGCGAACCGCAGGCCGCCGGCGGGAGCGTCGCATGAGCCGGCGTTACGCGCCCGGCACCTGGTTCGGTGCGGTGTCGGCTCAGGGAGTCGCGCTGCTTCCCGCCGACCTCGATCTCGACCTCGTCGAGGGGGTCTGGGAGCGACTCGGGCGCGGCAAGGGACTCGGCGGAGTGCTCGAGGCGCTCACGGGGGCTTTCGGCACGAGCCTGAGCGCCATCCCGCCGTTCGCCGTCGTGCTCGGGACCGCCGAGCAGGCGCGCCTCGCCGTCCGCGGTCCGCTGACGGTTTCGGTGCGGGTGCGCGCCGGCGACCCGGTCGTCGTCTCGGGCCTGGGCGTGACCACGTGGAGCGAACGCGTCATCGACGAACCCCTCGAGATCGAGTTGCTCGTCGACGGCGCCCCGCCCGTCGAACGCTGGTTCCCGCTGGCCGACGGCGTTGCCCTCGTCTCGGGCATCCGGCTTCCGCTCGCGATCGCTCCGGTCACCGGAGAGGTGCCGCGCGTGGTCCCCGCGCCCGCGGCCGCCTCAGCTCCCGTGTTCCCGGCCTCCGCACCGCCCTCCGCACCGGTTGTCGCGCCGGCCGCCGTTCCGGTGCCCGAGCCGTCCGCACCCGCCGCCGACGCCCCGGCATCGGTCCCCGCGCCGGTCGTCGCGGCCCCGGCACCGGCCCCGCGCGCCGAGCCGGACGTGGCCGACGCGGACTCCGCCGTGCCGGATGAGATCCAGCACGAAACCCAGCACGAAGCCCCGCAAGACGGTGCGGACGGGGAGACCTGGCTGCCTCCCGTCGAGACCGCCGGACCCGAGATCATCTCGTCGCTGCCGCCCGCTTCGGCCCCCGTGCCGCCGCCCGCCGAGGTCGACGAGTACGACCACCTCTGGGGGGCGACCGTCGTCAAGCCCGTCTCGGATGCGGCGGTGCGACCGGATCCGGAACCCGACTCCGACACCACCTCGGCGCCGGTCGGGGTACCGGAGCTGCCACCCCTGCCCACCGGCACTGGGGACCTGCCCGGGGATCATGACGGCGAGACGATCTCGTTCGAGCAGGCGCAGGCGCTCCGCGGCGAATCCGCGGGGGCGCCGGCCGCGGCGCCGCTCGAGCGACCGACCGTCGCGCACGGGAGCATCGTGCTCTCCACCGGACGCGAGGTCGAGCTCGACCGCTCCGTCGTCATCGGCCGACGCCCTCGCGCGGTCCGCGTCACCGGAGGCATCCTGCCCCACCTCATCGCCGTCGACAGCCCCCAGCAGGACATCTCGCGCAGCCACGTCGAGATCCGCACCGAGGGCGACACCGTGCTCGTCGTCGATCTCGACACCACGAACGGCACCGTCCTGATCCGCGAGGGCGCACCACCGGTGCGGCTGCACCCGGGCGAGCCCACGATCGCCATCGACGGCGACATCGTCGATCTCGGCGACGACATCACGGTCACGTTCCGGGGAATCGGATGAGCGCGCGCCGTCCGCCCTCGACGCCCCCGGAGCTGCCCGGATTCACGTACGAGGCCCTGCTCGGCTCGGGCGGGTTCGCCGACGTGTTCCTGTACCAGCAGCTCATGCCGCAGCGTCGCGTGGCGGTCAAGGTCCTGCTGACCGAGCGGATGACGCGCGGTTCCGCCGATGCGTTCGACGCCGAGGCGAACATCATGGCGCGCCTGTCGACCCACCCCGCCATCGTGACCATCTACCAGGCGGGGGTGTCGTCCGACGGGCGGCCCTATCTCGTCATGGAGTACTGCCCCAAGCCGAACCTTCAGGTGCGCTATCGCCGCGAGCCCTTCTCGGTCGCCGAGTCGCTGCGTGTCGGTGTGCAGGTCGCCGCCGCGGTCGAGACGGCCCACCGCGCCGGTATCCTCCACCGCGACATCAAGCCCGCCAACATCCTGGTGACCGAATACAACCGCCCCGCCCTGACGGACTTCGGCATCGCGGTCGCCTCCGGCGGAGACGCCGAGTCGACGGGCATGTCGATCCCGTGGTCGCCGCCCGAGGCCTTCGCCGACGCGAACAACGCCGGACCCGCCTCGGATGTCTGGGCCCTCGGCGCGACCGTTTACACCCTGCTCGCGGGGCGGTCGCCGTTCGAGGTGCCCGGCGGCCGCAACGGCAGCGCGGACCTCATCCAGCGCATCGAGTCGGCGCCGCTGGCCCTCCTCGCCCGCCCGGATGCCCCGGACTCGCTGCAGCGGCTACTTGAGCGGTCGATGGCCAAGGCGCCGAGCGGCCGCTACGCCTCGGCGCTCGACTTCGCCCGCGCGCTCCAGCGCGTGCAGATCGAGCTGAGCATGTCGGCCACCCCGATCGACGTGTTGGACGACAGCGTCGACGCCGTCGCGCCGGAAGACGAGGACGGCGCGCTGACCCGCATCCGCAACGTCGTCAGCATCGACCCCACGCGCCCCGCGCCATCCGGCGTGCCGACCTACGCGCCGCCGCTCGCGGCACCCGTGGATGACACGACGCAACAGGCGTCGGAAGCCACGGTCGCCCGGGTCGCGCCGGACGCGGGTGTCGTCGACTCCGTGCCCCTCGGCACCGCGCAAGCGCCGTCGGCGGGAGCGATGGCCGTCCCGTCGGCCGCCGACGCGACCGTGCGCCGCCCGTCGTCGATCCAGGCGCAGCCGCCGGTGCAGCCGGCTCCCGCGCCGCCCGCGCCCGTCGAGGTCGCGCCCGAACCCGCTCGTCCGCGCCGCAGCCGGCTCGGTCTCATCGTCGGCATCGCCGCGGGCGTGCTCGTGCTCGGCGGCGTCGGCGTGGCGTGGGCAGCGACCTCGGGCGCTCTCCCCGGGCCCGCCGCCGAGACCACGGCGCCGCCCGACGAGTCGGACCCGATCGACGTGCTCCCGGGATCGGTGCCGGTCGTCACCGACCTGACGGGCACGGCGCAGGGAGACCAGGTCGTCTTCACCTGGACGAACCCCGACCCGCAAGACGGCGATCGCTACATCTGGGGCGTGCAGCGCCTGGGCCAGCCCGCCTCGCTGCAGACGACGGAGGCCACGACCGTGACGGTGCCCGCCGAGCCGGGCGGGTCGACGTGCCTCGAAGTGACGTTGCGCCGTGCCGACGGAACCGCCTCGGACCCGGACCGACCCGCAGAGGCGTGCGCGCCGTGACGGACGCGATCGTCCGTCCCCCCGGCGAAGAGCCCGGCCGCGGCGTGACCGTCGAGTTCGCGGGTGAGTTCCAGCACGTGGACCCGGAGCGGGTGTTCACGGTCGGTCGCGACGGCGACCTATCGATCGACGACAATCCCTTCCTGCACCGCACGTTCCTCTCGATCGAACGCGTCGACGGACTGTGGTGGCTGCACAACATCGGCAGCCGTCTGACGGCGACGGTGACGGATGGCGGGGGCCGGATGCAGGCCTGGCTGGCGCCCGGCGCCCGGCTGCCCATCGTGTTCCGCTCGACGAGCGTCGTATTCAGTGCGGGACCGACGACGTACGAGCTGACCCTCCACGCGGCCGAACCCGCCTTCCACGACTCCGACCACGCGGGAGGTCACTCGTCGAGCTCGACCCTCGGCGACGTCCGGCTCACCCCCAGTCAGCGCCTGCTGGTGCTGGCCCTCGCCGAGCCGATGCTCCGTCGAGAGGGCGCGGGCATGAGCGAGATCCCGACATCCGCGAAGGCCGCCGCCCGACTGGACTGGACGCTGACCCGCTTCAATCGCAAGCTCGACAACGTCTGCGAGAAGTTCGACCGGGCGGGTGTCCCGGGGCTCCGCGGCGGGGTGCGCTCGTATGCCACCAATCGCCGTGCCCGGCTGGTCGAGCATGCGATAGCCGCGCGCGTCGTCACGCGGAGCGATCTTCCGCTCCTCGACGACCCCAGCGCCAAAGCCGACGACAACGAAGACGGTGAGCCGGACGAGTCCGCCCGCGGCTCGTTCGCCGCCGAACCCGGCAACCGGGCACCGAACACCGACGAGCTCGACGAGGAAGCACCATGAAGCTGCGCGTGACACTCCTGCGTTCGGGTGGGGCTGCGGAGGACATCGTCGTCACGGCGGACGGCGCGGCGACCGTTGGCGACGTCGCGTCCGCCGTCGTCAGCGCGGATCCGCGCCGCGAGTACAAGGGGATGTTCGAGCCCGAGGCCGTCACGCTCGAGGCCTTCAGCGCGCTGACCCCCGGTCCCGGCGACGTGCTCGACCGGGAGTCGAGCCTCGCGCACGCCGACCTCGCGCAGGGCGCCGCCGTCCGCGTCGTTCCGATCGGATACGAACCGCGCCCCGAGCTCGGGCGCCTCGAGATCCGCTCCGAGGGCGGGCGCAGCATCGGGCTCACGCGTGGGTCGTTCACGATCGGCCGCGACGCGGACTGCGACATCGTGCTCACGGATCCGCTCGTGTCCAAGCGCCACGCGCGCCTCGAGGTCGGCGCCGACCGCGTCGAACTGGTCGACCTCAACTCGGCCAACGGAATCCTCGTCGGAGGCTCCCCGGTCACCCGGCTCGAGGCGCGGCACGGCCGGATCGAGGCGACCCTCGGCGACACCGAGATCGTCATCTCGACCGACACCGCCACGCAGGCGGCCGCGACGCCGGCACCCGAGTCACTGCACCAGGTCGCCCTGGTGCGCTCGCCGCGTGTGGAGGCCCGCTACTCCGGGCAAGAGCTCGAGGGCACGGAGCTTCCGCGTCCCGCGCAGAAGCCGCCGTTCCCGTGGCTCGCGCTCGCGGCGCCCCTGGTTCTCGGCACCGTGCTGTTCATCATGCTGCGGAACCCGACGACCCTGCTGTTCATCGCCCTCTCGCCGGTGCTGATGCTCGGCACGTGGTTCACGAACCGCATGACCAGCAAGCGGCAGGCCGTCCTCGAGAAAGAGACGTTCGAGAGACAACTCGATCGCCTCGGGCGCCGGCTCGGCGAAGAGCGCGAGCGGGAGGTGACGGTGCGCCGCCGTGAGGTTCCGTCCCTCGCCGACACGAGCCGCGACGCCCTCGAGGCCGGTCCCCTCGTGTGGACCCGGCGGCCCGAACACTGGTCCTTCCTGCACGCCCAACTCGGCTCGGGAACGACGACGTCGCGCAACGTCGTCGGAGAATCCGCGCACCGCGACACCGCGATCCCCGAGTACGTCGAGCGTCTCGACACGCTCGTGGAGGAATTCGCGACGGTCGCGGATGTTCCGATCCTCGAGTCGCTGCCCCTCGCCGGCGCGATCGGGATCGCGGGGCATCCGCAGTACACCGCCCCGTACCTGCGGGGCCTCTTGGCGCAGCTGACCGGACTGCACGCGCCGACCGACCTCGTGCTCACCGCCCTCGTCGGCCCGGGATGGACGCGTGAGCTCGCCGACCTGAAATGGCTGCCGCACACGTGGGAGGCCGAGCAGGTGCTCGGCATGACCGGGATCGCCGACAACCCCGGCGCGGCGGGCCGTCTGCTCGCCCAGCTCGAAGAGGTCGTCGCCTCGCGCGGCCGCCAGGGTGCCGCGCCCGTGCGCCTGGGCGCGCTGAAGGACGAGGCGGCGGCGACGCGCACCGGCGCGAAGGTGGGTGTCGATGAGGGCGCGACCAAGCCGGTGGACGCCCCGCAGCCGGCCATCGTCGTTCTGATCGCCGGCGACCCGCCGGCGGACCTCGGACGCCTGATCCAGCTGAGCGAGGATGCCGCGGAGCGCGGCGTCTACCCGATCTGGGTGCGGGACACCGTGCCCGACCTGCCCGCCGCCTGTCGCACGTTCGTGCACGCCGACGGCCCCGCCTCGGCCACGGCTCGCTTCGTGCGTCTGGGCGTGGAGATCCCCGAGATGCGTACCGAGACGCTCGCGGTCGAGCAGTTCGGCGTCTTCGCGCGGGCGCTCGCCCGGTTGACCGACATCGGACGCGTGGACCGCGACACCAGTGACGTGCCGCGAACCGTCCCCCTGCTGCAGTTGCTCGGCCGGGAGATGGCCACCAACGCCGACAGCATCGTCGACCGCTGGAAGCAGAACGAGTCGATCGTCTCGGCGCTCCCCGCGGGACGCGGGACGCGATCGCCGGCGAAGCTCCGGGCCCTGGTCGGCCAGGGCGCCGACGGGGCCATGCACCTCGACCTCCGCTCGCAGGGCCCGCACGCTCTCGTCGGCGGCACGACCGGCTCGGGCAAGAGCGAGTTCCTCCAGGCGTGGGTGCTGGGCATGGCCGCGGAGTACAGCCCGGAGCGCGTCACGTTCCTGTTCGTCGACTACAAGGGCGGATCGGCATTCGCCGACTGCATCCGCCTGCCGCACACGGTCGGCCTCGTCACCGACCTCAACCCGCACCTCGTCCGGCGCGTGCTGGTGAGCCTGCGCGCCGAGCTGCACTTCCGCGAGCGCCTGTTCAACCGCAAGAAGGCCAAGGACATCCTCGAGCTCGAGAAGCGCGGCGACCCGCAGACGCCGCCGGCCCTGATCCTCGTCATCGACGAGTTCGCCGCGCTCGCGAAAGAGGTGCCCGAGTTCGTCGACGGGGTCGTCGACATCGCCCAGCGCGGTCGTTCGCTCGGCATCCACCTGATCATGGCCACCCAGCGCCCGGCCGGCGTCATCAAAGACAACCTGCGCGCGAACACGAACCTGCGCGTCGCGCTGCGGATGGCCGACGAGAACGACAGCGACGACGTGATCGGATCGAAGGATGCGGCGCTCTTCGATCCGGGGCTCCCGGGGCGCGGAATCGCCAAGACCGGTCCCGGACGCATGACGTTGTTCCAGTCCGCCTACACCGGGGGATGGAGCATGCAGCAGGTGCAGGCGGCGGTCGTCGAACTCGCGACCTTCGCCCCGAGCCTGCAGATCGGGTGGGACGCCATCGATCTCTCCGCGGACAACGCACCCAGCGAATCCGGCGACCTCGGCCCCAACGACCAGCAACTGCTCGTCGCGCGGATGGCCGAGGCATCCGCCGCCGTACCGATCGCGACGCCGCGGCGGCCCTGGCTCGACGAGCTCGCGCCGACCTTCGACCAGACGCGTCTGCAGCAGCGCACCGACGCCCAGCTCGTCATCGGCGTCATCGACGAACCCGAGCACCAGCAGCAGCAGCCGTTCTTCTTCGCGCCCGACGAAGAGGGGCACCTGGCCATCTTCGGCACCGGCGGATCCGGCAAGAGCGTGGCGCTGCGCACCCTCGCCATCTCGGCGGGGATCACGCCCCGCGGCGGCCCCGTCAACGTCTACGGTGTGGACTTCTCCTCCGGCGGCCTGAAGATGCTCGAGCCGCTGCCGCACGTCGGGTCGATCATTCCGGGCGACGACCTCGAACGCGTCGCGCGCCTCTTCGCGCACCTCCGCGACGAGCTCGACCGTCGCGGCGACGCCTACTCGGCCGTCAACGCCAGCTCGATAACCGAGTACCGCGCGCTCGCCGGCAAGCCCGACGAGCCGCGCATCCTGGTGCTGCTCGATGGATTCGCCACGATGCGGGCCGAGTACGAGGGCGTCACGGGACGGGCCGAGACGTACCGCACGCTGCAGCAGGTGCTCTCGGACGGTCGCGCGCTCGGCGTGCACGTCGCTCTGACGGCCGACCGCGCGCAGAGCGTCCCGAGCGCACTGCACGCCATGATCCAGCGCCGCATCGTGCTCCGCATGGCGGATTCGGATGCCTACGCGATGCTCGACGCCCCGCGTGACATCCTCGACGCGGACTCCGTGCCGGGTCGCTGCATCGTGGAACGGCACGAGGCGCAGATCGCGGTCATCGGGGGAACACGCAGCACGAGGGAGCAGTCGATCGCCGTCGAACGCATGGCGGCCTCGATGTCGCGGCGCGGTCGCGAACAGGCCCCTCCCATCCGTTCGCTGCCCGTTCTCTACGCGGCGGCCGAGCTGCCAGACCGGGTGGGGGCGGACCTCGTCGCGATCGGCATCGCCGACATCGACCTGGGTCCCATCGGCATCGAGCCCTCGGGCACGTTCATCGTCGCGGGGCCCCCGGGCAGCGGTCGCTCGAACGCCGTCGTCGCGATCGCCTCGCAGGCCGTGCGTGCGCGGCCCGGCGCGCGGGCGTTCTACATCGGCAACCCGCGGTCCGAGGCGGCGTCCGGCTTCGCCTGGAGCGCGAAGGCGACGGATGCCTCCTCCGGCATGGCGCTGCTGGCCGATGTCACGGCCCTGATCGACGCCGAGGCATGCCCCATCGTCGTGCTCGAGGGCGTCGGGGAGTACGCCTCCTCGACGCTGGAGATGGGTCTCTCGACACTTGTCCGGCGCGCCGTCCGCGGTGAGGCGCTGCTGATCGCGGAGGGCGAGCTGAGCGAGTGGGTGACCAATTTCGGCCTCATGGGAGAGCTCAAGGCACCCCGCAGGGGCATCATCCTGCAGCCCGAGACGATGGATGGAGACGTGGTCCTGAAGACCCCGTTCCCGCGTCTCGGAAGGGGAGAATTTCCGACCGGACGTGGGATTCTTGCGCAGCGCGGAAAGATCGCGCGCGTGCAGTTCCCGCACGTCCTGAGCGACGGAACCGGGGTGCATGGGTGATTGTGCCCATCGCTCCCCAGCCGAACCCTGCTTAGTCTCGACAGCAGTGGATAAGTCCCGACCGCGGACGCGGGGGGAAAACGAAAGGAAGGGCTTGTCATGGCCAACATGAATGTCACCTACGACCAGATGCACCAGGCCGCGAGCGAACTCCGCGCCGGCCAGGCCGAGATCGAGGCGAACCTGCAGAAGCTGCGCCAGCGCGTTCAGCAGCTCGTGCAGGACGGCTTCACCACGTCGCGTGCCTCGGGCGCGTTCGACGCTTCGTACAACGAATTCAGCACGGGTGCCCAGAAGACCGTTCAGGGCATCGACGGCATGGCGACGTTCCTCGACAAGGCCGCTCAGGCCCTGCAGTCGACGGACGAGCAGCTCGCCAGCCAGCTCGGTCAGTAGTCGTCTCGAGGTCGGAATAGGGGGGTAAGTCGTGGCCGATCTGCAGCTTGACTTCGCCGAGTTGAACTCGTTGAAGTCGACGGTCGATACCGTGTCGAGCACATTCGCTCGCGCCGAACGGGTCAGCGAGGACGTCGCCGGGTACACCGGGCACGACGGCCTGGCGGGCAAGGTGCGCGAGTTCGCCGACAACTGGGACATCGGTCGTGGCAAGCTCCAGGCCAACCTCGACTACGTCAGTGAGGCGATCAAGTCGATCGTCGACACCTTCACCGACCTCGATCAGGGCCTCGCGGACGCGGCGGGTCGGCTCGCGCCGAGCATTCCCGTGTCGGAGGCTCCGACAGCTGGCACCGACCCCGCGCCGACCGGCTCCGTCCCGTCGCCCTCCGGCTCCGACCCGGGTTCCGACCCGGGCTCGGGCGGTGGGGCGCCGGGCGGACCCGGTGGCGGGGGCGGGCCGGGTGGCATCGCACCCGGCGGAAGTTTTCCGGGGTCACCCGGCGGTGACTCCGGACTGGACGGCGGTGGATCCGGAGGTTCGGGTACCGGTGTGCCGGGCAGCGATTTCGAGCCCACCAGTCCCCCGCCGGACGCCCTGGGGCCGATCGCGTTCACGCCTCCCGAGTTCGAGCTCATCTCCGACCCGTCGATCGACAGTTTCGACCGGGGTGGCGATGACGGTGGATCCGGCGAGCCCCCCGTTTACGAGGCGAACCCGCCGAAGGTAGAACTCGGCGGCGGAACGTCGGGCGAAGAGCCCCCCGTCTTCGAGGCGAACCCTCCGCAGGTGGATCTCGGTGGTGGTTCGGGCGGCGAGCCCCCTGTCTTCGAGGCGAACCCTCCGCAGGTCGATCTTCCCGGCGGCTCACCCGACACCGGCGGCATCCCGCCGGTGGACACGGCCCCCGTCACCGACGGACCCGCGACGGGGAGCGAATCCTCCGGCGGCTCCGAGTCCTCCGGTGATTCCGACTCATCCGGCGGCTCCGGTTCCTCCGGCGGCTCCGGTTCCGGTTCCGCGGGCGGCGGCGGCTCGTCCGCGCCGGCAGACGCCGGTGGTCCCGCCGCGACATCCTTCCCGGAGGGCGTCCCCAGCGACCCCTCCACAGCAGACGCTGCGGGCGGTGCCACGTCCGCCGGCGTATCGACCGACGGCAACGCCACCGCCGACGCTCCTGCGGGTGAAGGCGATCCCGCCGTCGCCGTGGACGAGCGCATCGCGGCCGACAAGGCATCCGTCGCATCCGTCGACGCGGATCGCCCGAGCGAATCCGCCGGCGTACCCCTGGAGGCCGCCGTCATCGCCGGCGGTGCGGGCCTCGCGGCCGCCGGTGTCGCCGCCGCCGGTGTGGCCGGAGCATCCGGTCTGCGCACCGCGGCGAACACGGACGCCGACGCCGACACCACCACGGGAGACGAACGATGAGTGACGTCCTGGCGGGCAACCCCGTCGCACTCGGCACCAAGGCCGACAGCTACATCCGATCCGCCCAGGCGATCCTCGAGGCGGCCGGAGAACTCGAGAACCTCGTGTTCGACCAGCGCAGCCGGTCGACGGATGCCGTGGGCACCGCCGCACGCGAGGTCGCGCGCGGCCTGCACGCCGCGCACGGACGCTACAACGGCACCGCGAGCGCGCTGAAGACGTACTCCGTCGAGCTCGCCCGCATCCAGCAGAACTACCGCACCGCCCAGGAAGAGGCGGCGACCGCCGATGCCGCAGGGGCTCGCGCGGACTACGAGATCGGCCGCCTCGAGCGCACGATCAAGATCAACGAGGACAACGGCGCGTCCCCGCAGGCGATCGAGCGTCTCGAGCTCGACCTGCAGGGATGGCAGCGCCGCGCGAACTCCTCGAACGGGGCCGTCGAGAACGCCCAGGAACTCATCGGTGTCGCCGCGTCGCAGTTCGAGGAGGCGGCACAGCGCGCGATCTCGGCGATCGACACGGCCATCGCCGAGGGCAAGGACTCCATCTGGGATCACCTGCGCAAGTTCGTCGAAGACATCTACGCGACCTTCGTCAGCATCGCCCAATGGGCCGCGGGTGTGCTCAAGAGCATCGTCGACGCCATCGATCGGTTCATCGACGCGATCATGCCGTTCATCGTGCTCGCCCTGATCACGATCGCCGCGATCGTCCTGCTGGTGGGGCTCGCGGGCCTCGTCACGCTGCTTCTCGGGCCGGGCTTCGGTCTCCTCGTCCTGACGCTGGGGCTCGCGGCCATCGCGATCGCTATCTCGACGTTGATCATCCGGCCGCTGACCGACATCCTCTCGCCCACGCCGCCGATCCGTAAGCACGACCCCAAGAACGTCGTGGACCCCGACCCGGCGACGCTCGGCGAGGTCTTCTCCGAGGCCAAGTTCGTCGATGCCGAGGGCGGCACGCAGGAGTCGGTCGTCAAGATCGAGAAGATCGTGGCCGCCGATGGCTCGGTGTCGTACCGCGTGATCCTTCCCAGCACCCAGGACTGGCAGGCCCTTGCCCCGTTCATGAGCGGTGAAGAGATCGAGATCATGAAGATGCTCGAGGACCAGGGGGCGACGAACGACGTCGACAGCAACCTGGCGCTGCTGATGTTCCCGGGGCTGCGGACCCAGTACGAGCGCGCGGTCCTCGACGCCATGGAAGCCGCCGGCATCAACGGCGGACCCAACGGCGACCCGGTCATGCTCGTCGGATTCAGCCAGGGCGGAATCATGGCCGGCCACCTCGCCGCCAACCGCTCCAACGAATACAACTTCGAGGCGATCGTCGTCTGCGGCGCCCCGATCGACCACATGAACATCCCGCCCAAGACGACCGTCGTCTCGTTCCAGCACGTCGGGGATCCCGTCGCCTTGGCGGACTACGCGGTGCGTCCCGACCAGGCGGCACCCCACCAGGGTCCGAACTGGCACACCTGGGTCGAGGATCCGCCCCCCGGGGCCGACAGCGTCGACGAGATCCACAACGCGGCGAACTACAACAAGACGCTCAACGAGAATCTCGACGAGGTCGAGGCGATGGATCCGGACCTCGAGAAGTTCTTCCCCGGCGAGGGCGATACCGCGACGCAGGACTACTACGCATGGAACGAGTGAGTCGCCTCGCGCGCACGGCGCTCACCCTGGTCTGTGCCGCGACGATCGCCGTGGCGATCAGCGGCTGCGTGGGCGGGCCGCGTGACGCGGAACCGGCGACAAGCACATCAACAGGAAGCGAATCAAACGTGAGCGAATCGACAGCGGCCGTCGTCGCGGCGGTGGGAGCGTTGGGCGGGCGGATCACGGCCGTCGACGCCGAGGTCGTGCAGAGCGGACTGGCGAGCGGATGGGTCGTCAACGTCGAGGTCGACGGATCGTCGCCCCTGAGCGCGCCCGAACTCGAAGCAATCCTGCGCGCCACCCGCGAGGCCAGCGATTTCGACGCCGTCGATATCAGCGTGATCGCGTACACCCCGCAGGACGGCACGCGCGTCGGCGTCGATGTGCGGTCGGCCGCCACCGAACTCGGCCTCGACTGGACCAAGTTCGGAGCGGGCATCGTCGTCGTGCGGCACGATCTGACCTCGCTCCTGGGTGAATGGTCCCAGCCCCGTGGCTGACGTCGTCTCCGCCCCCGCGCGCCTCCGATTCCGGTTGATCGGGACCTGGCATCCGATCCTCCTGAACGACCTCTCCAGCAGCGACCTCATCAAGGACTTCGTCCGGGACGTGGTCGGCACCCGCGATCAGGATGCGACGGTGCGCGAGCGGCTTCGTCGTCAGTTCAACGAGATCATCGAGCAGGCGGTGGATGGACGGGCGGAAGCGATGTTCGTCGTCACCGAGGTCGGGGGAGCGCAGATCTTCGCGACCCTGACGGTCCGCGGCGTCGACGACGTGCGCCTCTCGCCCGCCGTGGGCGAGTCACCCGCCGAGGTCATGCGCGTGCTGATCGAGAGCCTCGAATCGCTCGAGCGCGCGGGCATGGACACCGCCGCCGTGATCGATATGGGGCCGTCGCAGGCCCTCCGCCTCCACCGTGTGCGGGAAGAGGAGTACGACGAGGGGGGCGAGAAGTTCACCTCCCGAACGCTGAACGTGGACTACTGGTACACCGTGCCCGGGACGAAGGAGTTGCTGCTCGTCAACTTCATCACGCCCATGGGTGACATCCCGAACGTGATGATGGCGTTCTTCGATTCGGTCGTGCGTGCGTCGTACTTCGATGAGGCGCCCGATCCACAGCCGCAAACGAGCGCCGAGAGTCGCAGGTAAGCTGTCCAGGCGTCGCCGGAGCGGACGCGGGCGCGAGCCCGCACCGTATGTCTGCGGCGTGAGATGAACTGAGGCCCCGGGGGGAGGCTAGAACTTATGGCGTCATTCGCATGGCTTCGGGCCCGTCCGCGCGCGCTCGCGGCCGGCAGCGTGGTCACCACGGCCGTTCTGGCCATCACCACGCTCGCCGTCTTCTATCAGGGCGAGCCGACGACCGAGGTCGACCTCCACGACGGCGGTGTCTGGGTCACCAAGCAGGCCAGCCTCATGGTCGGGCACTTCAACCACGAGTCGCAGGTCCTCGACGGCGGGCTCCGCACCACGGGCTCGGACTACGACATCCTGCAGTCCGGTTCGACAGTCCTCGTGGTCGACGCCACCGACTCGACCGTCACCAGCGTCGATCCGGGGCGCGTCGCCCTGACGGACGCCACGAAACTTCCCGCCGACGCGGCGGTCACCATGGGCGGCGGCACCGTCGCCGTCGTCGACGCCGGCGGCGCGCTCTGG
>Ga0247737_1000600_pt1 | contig 14693 bp, 24 predicted proteins | sample UWRJL028104C2_FD_180937 | JGI IMG/M metagenome (GOLD analysis project Ga0247737, IMG submission 180937) | Plant litter microbial communities from Arlington Agricultural Research Station in Wisconsin, United States - UWRJ-L028-104C-2 | ecosystem: Environmental > Terrestrial > Plant litter >...
GTCGCGAGCAAGCCGAGAAGGACGCCGCGTAATGGCTGCCCAACCCACCGCCAAACACTACGACACCATCCTGTCGCCGATCATCACCGAGAAGGCGACGATCCTGTCGGAGCAAAACAAGGTCGTGTTCCGCGTTGCCGGAACCTCGACCAAGGACGAGATCGCTGCTGCGGTCGAAAGCCTGTTCAAGGTCAACGTCCTGAAGGTCAACACCCTGGTCCAAAAGGGCAAGACCAAGCGCTTCCGCGGCATCATGGGCCGTCGGGTCGACATCAAAAAAGCGATCGTGACGCTGGCTGACGGCCAGTCGATCGACGTCACGACGGGGCTCTAATCAGATGGCCTTGAAAACATACAATCCGACTTCGCCGGGCCGTCGCGCCCTGGTGCTGATCGACCGTTCGGAGCTCTTCAAGGGCCGTCCGGAAAAGTCGCTGACCGAAGGCCTGACCAAGTCGGGCGGACGTGGTCAGGGCGGTCGCATCGCCGTTCGCTTCCGCGGCGGCGGCGCCAAGCGCCTGTATCGCAAGATCGACTTCAAGCGTCGCAAGTTCCAGACGGCGACCGTCGAGCGGCTGGAGTACGACCCCAACCGCACCGCCTTCATCGCCCTCATCACCTATGAGGACGGCGAAAAGGCCTACATCATCGCGCCGCAACGCCTGAAGGCGGGCGACACGATCGTGGCCGGCGAAAAGACGGACGTTAAGCCGGGCAACGCCATGCCGCTGCGCTCGATCCCCGTCGGCACCATCATCCACTGCGTGGAGATGAAGCCGGGCAAGGGCGCTCAGCTGGCCCGTTCGGCCGGCGCCTACGCCCAGCTGGTGGGTCGCGATCAGGGCTACGCCCAGATCCGCCTCGGCTCCGGCGAACTGCGCATGGTTCTGGACGGCTGCATGGCCACGGTGGGCGCCGTTTCGAACGCCGACCACATGAACCAGAACCTCGGCAAGGCCGGTCGCGTTCGTCACATGGGCTTCCGTCCGCACGTTCGCGGCGTCGCCATGAACCCGATCGACCACCCGCACGGTGGTGGTGAAGGCCGGACCTCTGGCGGTCGCACCCCGGTTACGCCGTGGGGCAAGGACACCAAGGGCACCCGCACCCGCAAGAACAAGGCGACGGACAAGTTCATCATCCGTACCCGCCACGTTAAGAAGGCTCGCTAAAGATGGCTCGTTCCTCCTGGAAAGGCCCGTTCGTCGACGGGTATCTGCTCAAGAAGGCCGACGCCGTTTCGACGTCGGGCCGCAAGGACGTGATCAAGACCTGGTCGCGCCGCTCCACCATCCTGCCGCAGTTCGTGGGCCTCACTTTCGGCGTCCACAACGGTCACAAGCACGTTCCCGTGCACGTGAACGAGGACATGGTCGGCATGAAGCTGGGCGAGTTCTCGCCCACCCGTTCGTTCCCCGGCCACGCCGCGGACAAGAAAGCGAAGCGGAAGTAAGATGCCAAAGACCAACAACACCCGTCGCGTCGGTCTGACCGAAGCTCGCGCCAAGCTGGTGAACGTCCGGATCAGCCCTCAGAAGCTGAACCTGGTCGCCCAGTCGATCCGTGGTCTGCCGGTGCAAAAGGCGCTGAACGAACTCGAGTTCAGCCGCAAGCGCATCTCGGATGACGTCCGCAAGGTTCTGTATTCGGCCGTGTCGAACGCCGAAAACAACCACAACCTCGACATCGACAACCTGATCGTGTCCGAGGCCTTCGTGGGCAAGAACCTGGTGATGAAGCGTTTCGCGAGCCGCGCTCGTGGTCGCTCGTCGCGTATCCTGAAACCGTTCAGCGAGATCACCATCGTGGTCCGTGAAGCCGGCGAGGCCGCCTGATATGGGTCAGAAAATCAATCCGATCGGTTTCCGCCTCGGCGTGAACCGCACCTGGGACAGCCGTTGGTTTGCCGACGGCGCGACCTACGCCCGTCTGCTGCACCAGGACCTGAAGCTGCGCACGTGGCTCAAGGAACGCCTGAACGCCGCCGGCGTGTCGCGCATCATCATCGAGCGTCCGCACAAGAAGTGCCGCGTGACGATCTACGCCGCCCGTCCGGGTGTCGTGATCGGCAAGAAGGGCGCTGACATCGAGAAGCTCCGCAAGGACATCTCGGCCCGTACGGAAGGCGAAGTTCACCTGAACATCGTCGAAGTCCGCAAGCCGGAAACCGACGCCCAGCTGATCGCCGAGAATATCGCCCAGCAGCTGGAACGCCGTATCGCGTTCCGCCGCGCCATGAAGCGTTCGATGCAGTCGGCCATGCGTCTCGGCGCCAAGGGCGTCCGCATCAACGTGTCGGGCCGCCTCGGCGGCGCGGAAATCGCGCGGATGGAATGGTATCGCGAAGGCCGCGTGCCGCTGCACACCCTGCGCGCCGACATCGACTATGGCTTCATTCAAGCCAAGACGACCTACGGCATCATCGGTGTGAAGGTCTGGGTCTTCAAGGGTGAGGTGCTCGAGCACGACCCGATGGCCCAGGACAAGCGTTGGGCTCTGGAAGCCGCCGGTCCGTCGTCGAACGAAGGCCGTGGTGGTGATCGCGGCGGTCGTAACGACCGCGGTCAACGTCGCGGGCGTGAGGGCTAAGTCATGCTGCAACCGAAAAAGACTAAGTACCGCAAGGCCTTCAAGGGCCGTATCCACGGCGCCGCCAAGGGTGGCTTCTCGCTGAACTTCGGGTCCTATGGCCTGAAGACGCTGGAGCCGGAACGCATCACCGCGCGTCAGATCGAGGCGGCCCGCCGCGCGATCACCCGCCAGATGAAGCGTCAGGGCCGTGTCTGGATCCGCGTCTTCCCGGACGTTCCGGTCTCGGGCAAACCTGCCGAAGTCCGCATGGGCAAGGGCAAGGGCGCGGTGGATCACTGGGCGGCGCGTTGCCACCCGGGCCGTATCCTCTTTGAAATCGACGGCGTCGCCGATGACATCGCCCGCGAGGCGCTGCGTCTGGGCGCCGCCAAGCTGCCGGTCCGCACCAAGGTGGTCACCCGCCTGGACGCCGGTGTCGCTCACGTGGAGCACGTCGCCTGATGACCAAGATCGCCGATCTTCGCTCGCAAACGAACGACCAGCTGGGCGACCAGCTGCTCTCGCTCAAGAAAGAGCAATTCAACCTGCGCTTCCAGGCCGCCACCGGCCAGATGGAAAAGACTCACCGCGTTGGTGAAGTGCGCAAAGACATCGCCCGCATCTCGACGCTTCTGCGTGAGAAGCGGTCGGCCTCGTAAGGAAACACTATGCCCAAGCGAATTCTCGAAGGCGTGGTCGTGTCCGACAAGGGCGACAAGACCGTCGTCGTCGTCGTCCAACGCACGCTGCTGCACCCGGTCATGAAAAAGATCGTGCGCCTGTCCAAGAAGTACCACGCCCACGACGAAGCGAACGCCTTCAAGGAAGGCGACATCGCTCGCATCGTCGAGTGCGCCCCCAAGTCCAAGCTGAAGCGCTGGGAGGTCCTGTCCAAGGACACCCCGGCCTCGGCATCGTAATCAGAAGGATCTGACACTATGATCCAGATGCAAACTAACCTGGAAGTGGCCGATAATTCGGGCGCCCGCCGGGTCATGTGCATCAAGGTGCTCGGTGGCGCTAAGCGTCGCTACGCCTCGGTCGGAGACACCATCGTCGCCTCTGTGAAGGAAGCCATTCCTCGCGGCCGCGTCAAAAAGGGTGAAGTGGTTCGCGCCATCGTCGTGCGCACCGCCAAGGACATCCAGCGCAAGGACGGCTCGGTCATTCGTTTCGACAAGTCGGCCGCCGTCATCGTCAACAAGCAAAACGAGCCGGTCGGCACGCGGATCTTTGGCCCGGTTCCTCGCGAACTGCGCGCCAAGAACCACATGAAGATCATCTCGCTGGCCCCGGAGGTCCTGTAACCATGGCCGCCAAGATCAAAAAAGGCGACCGCGTCGTCGTCCTCGCCGGCAAGGACAAGGGCCGTACCGGCTCGGTCACCAAGGTGATGCCGACTGAAAACCGCGTCCTGGTTCAGGGCGTGAACATGGTCCAGCGCCACACGCGTCCGACCCAGGGCGACCCCCAGGGCGGCATCAAGAACAAGGAAGCGTCGCTTCACCTGTCGAACGTCGCGATCGCCGACGCCAACGGCAAGGCCAGCCGCGTCGGCTTCCGCATGGAAGGCGACAAGAAGGTTCGCTTCGCCAAGACGACGGGAGACGTCATCTAATGGCCGATACCAAATACACCCCGCGCCTCAAGGGCGACTACAACGACCGCATCAAGGGCGTGATGACCGAGAAGTTCGGTTACACCAACCCGATGCAGATGCCGAAGCTGGACAAGATCGTCCTGAACATGGGCATCGGTGAAGCTGTCGCCGACTCCAAGAAGGCCAATGCGGCCCTCAAGGATCTGACGCAGATCGCCGGCCAGAAGGCGGTACCGACCAAGGCCCGCAACTCCATCGCCGGCTTCAAGCTGCGCGAAGGCATGATCATCGGCGGCAAGGTCACCCTGCGCGGCGACCAGATGTACGAGTTCCTGGACCGTCTGATCACGATCGCCCTGCCGCGCGTGAAGGACTTCCGTGGCCTCAAGCCGACGTCGTTCGACGGTCGCGGCAACTACGCCATGGGCCTCAAGGAACACATCGTGTTCCCGGAGATCAACTACGACCAGATCGACCAGATGTGGGGCATGGACATCATCGTCTGCACCACGGCCAGGACCGATGACGAGGCGCGCGCGCTTCTGACCGAGTTCAAGTTCCCGTTCGTGAAGAACTGAGCGGGAAGGGAAAAGCACAATGGCAAAGAAAAGCGCCGTAAACCGCAACGAGATGGTCAAGGCCCTCGTCGCGAAATACGCCTCCAAGCGCGCTGCGCTGAAGGCCACCGCCAACGACGAGAGCCTGCCTCTGGAAGAGCGTTTCGACGCTCGCCTGAAGCTGGCCGAGCTGCCGCGTAACTCGGCCGCCGTCCGGATCCGCAACCGCTGCGAAGTGACGGGCCGTCCGCGGGCCTTCTATCGCAAGCTCAAGATGAGCCGGATCGCGCTGCGCGAACTCGGCAACCTGGGACAGATCCCGGGCCTGACGAAGTCCAGCTGGTAAGGGGAGCGACAGACATGATGATCAACGATCCCCTGAGCGACATGATCGCTCGCATGAAGAACGCGGCCATGCGCAAGCGTTCCAAAGTGCTCACCCCGGCCTCCCGCCTGCGCCAGCGCGTCCTCGACGTGCTGCAGGATGAAGGCTACATCCGCGGCTATTCGCTGGTTCAGAACCCCGGCGAGTTCCCGCAGTTCGAGATCGAGCTCAAGTACTTCGACGGCCAGCCGGTCATCGCCGAGATCGCTCGCGTGTCCAAGCCGGGCCGCCGCGTCTATTCGGCGATCACCGACCTGAAGCCGGTCAAGAACGGCCTGGGTATCTCGATCCTTTCGACTTCGAAGGGCGTCATGTCCGACGCCGCCGCTCGCGACGCCAACGTCGGCGGCGAAGTCCTCTGCAGGGTCTACTAAAGATGTCCCGTATCGGAAAACGTCCCATCACCGTGCCGAAAGGTGTGACCGTCACCATCGACGGCCAGACCGTGACCGTGAAAGGCCCCAAGGCCGAGCGTTCGTGGTCGGTCGCTGACGAAGTCGAAGTCACCCAGGAAAACGGCGAACTGAACCTGGCGATCCGCGCCGACACCCAGCGCGCTCGCGCGATGTGGGGTCTGTCGCGCACGCTGCTGGACAACATGGTCGTCGGCGTCACCGAAGGCTTCGAGCGCACGCTCGAGCTGGTCGGCGTCGGTTACCGCGCCGCCATGAAGGGCAACGACCTGTCGCTGCAACTCGGCTTCTCGCATGAGGTGGACGTCAAGGCTCCGGCCGGCGTGACCTTCGCGGTGCCGAAGCAGACCGAGATCAAGATCTCGGGCCCGGACAAGCAAGTCGTCGGCGAACTGGCCGCCAACATCCGCAAGCTGCGTCCGCCGGAGCCCTACAAGGGCAAGGGCGTCCGTTATGCCGGCGAGAAGGTACGCCGCAAGGAAGGCAAGAAGAAGTAGGTCATGGCAACGACTCTCAAGCAAAAAGCCGTCCGCCGCACCGAGCGCAACCGCCGTCGCCTCAAGGCGATGGGCAATGGTCGCCTGCGCCTCTCCGTGCACCGTTCGGACAAGAACATCTCGGCCCAGATCATCGACGACCTCAAGGGTGTCACGGTGGCTTCGGCTTCGTCGCTGGAAGGCGACAAGGCCGGCACCTCCAAGGGCTCCAACGTCGAGGCCGCTGCCGCGATCGGCAAGCTGGTCGCCCAGCGCGCCATCGAGAAGGGCGTCACCGATGTGGTCTTCGACCGCGGCGGCTACATCTATCACGGACGGGTGAAGGCGCTGGCGGATGCCGCGCGTGAAGCCGGCCTGAACTTCTAAGGACCGCACAGATGGCGCAAGCACCTCAACGTGGCGGCGGCGGCAACGACCGCAATCGTCGCGACAACCGCAACGGCCCCGTCGCCGATGGTCCGGATTCGGACATCGTCGAGAAACTGGTCCACATCAACCGCGTCGCGGCCACCGTCAAAGGCGGCCGTCGCTTCTCCTTCGCAGCCCTGATGGTCGTCGGTGACGGCAAGGGTCGCGTCGGTTTCGGTCACGGCAAGGCGCGCGAAGTGCCGGAAGCCATCCGCAAGGCGACCGAAGAAGCCAAGAAGACGATGATCCGCGTTCCCCTGCGTGAAAACCGCACCCTGCACCACGACGGCGCCGGCCGTTGGGGCGCTGGCAAGATCATGATGCGTGCGGCTCCTCCGGGAACCGGCGTCATCGCGGGCGGTCCGATGCGCGCGGTCCTGGAAACCCTCGGCGTCGCCGACGTGGTCGCCAAGTCCACGGGCTCGTCGAACCCCTACAACATGATCCGTGCGACGTTCGAGGCGCTGAAAGTCCAGTCCTCGCCGCGCCAGGTCGCCTCGAAGCGCGGCAAGAAGGTCTCCGACCTGATGGGCCGCCGCAACGACGGCGCCTCGGCTCCGGTCGACGCCGAAGCTGTGGAGTCCTGATTATGGCTACCGTCACCGTCAAGCAGACCGGTTCGCCGATCCGCCGCAAGAACGACCAGCGCGCCACCCTGGTGGGCCTGGGTCTGAACCGCATGGGCCGCGAGTCCACGCTGGAAGACACCCCCTCGGTTCGCGGGATGATCGCCAAGGTCGCCCACCTGACCGAGATCGTCGAAAAGTAAGTGAAGCTCTCCCTCCCTTCGGGGCGGGCAGGGCGACCGGTAAGGGCGGCTCGCGAGAGTCGCCTTTACTGCTATCCGGGGAGCCGCTATAGCGCGCGACCTTGAAGTTCCGGGTTCGGCTCATTTCGCCGCTCCCATTCGATTAAACAGCCGAGTCATCGTCCCCGGACGATGGCGCTAGCACCCGAAAGGATCAGGCACATGAAACTGAACGAAATTCGCGACAACGAAGGCGCCCACAAGAAGCGCATGCGCGTCGGCCGCGGCCCGGGTTCGGGCAAGGGCAAGACCGCCGGTCGCGGTGTCAAGGGTCAGAAGTCGCGTTCGGGCGTCGCCATCGGCGGCTTCGAAGGCGGCCAGATGCCTCTGTACATGCGCATGCCCAAGCGCGGCTTCAACAATCCGAACGCGCTGAAGCTGGCCGAAGTGAACCTGTGGCGCCTGCAAGACGCCATCGACGGCGGCAAGCTGGACATCAAGTCGGAAATCAAGGGCGACGCTCTGGTCGCCGCCGGCGTGATCCGTCGCGTCAAGGACGGCGTCCGTCTGCTGGGCACCGGTGACATCAAGGGCAAGCTGAACCTGATCGTGTGGTCGGCCTCGGCCGGCGCCGTGAAGGCGATCGAAGCCGCCGGCGGTTCGGTCGTTCAGGAGCGTATCGCTGCTGAAGCCAAGGCCGCTGCGCGCGTCGAGAAGCGCAACCTGGCCAAGGGCAAGGTTCCGGCTCCGAAGGCTCCCCGTGGCGACGCCAACAAGATCTCGGCCCGCACGACCCGTACCGCCGCCAAGGCCTAATCCAATAAAGCTTGAGGGGCGGTCTCGCTAAGGGGCCGCCCTTCGCCTATCTGGACGAAGGCGTCGGATTCGAAACGGATCGGGCGCCGCGTACTGACAAGTCGGGGTAACGACATATGGCTTCGGCCGCCGAACAACTTGCCGCCAACATGAACATGGGTTCGTTCGCGAAAGCGACCGAGCTCCACAAGCGACTGCTGTTCACGCTTGGCGCGCTTCTCGTCTACCGCATCGGCACCTACGTGCCGATCCCGGGCATCAACTCCGCCGCCTTCCTGCAGTTCTTCCAGAACCCGGATGGGCAGCGCGGCGTGCTGGACATGTTCAACATGTTCTCCGGCGGCGCCGTGGAACGGATGGCCGTCTTCGCGCTGAACGTGACGCCCTACATCTCGGCGTCGATCATCGTCCAGCTGATGGGCAGCGTGTATCCGCCGTGGGAAAAGCTGAAGAAGGAAGGCGGCGAAAGCGGCCGCAAGCAGCTGAACCAGTACACCCGTTATCTGACGGTGTTCCTGGCTCTGGCGCAGTCGTTCGGCATCGCGGCGGGCCTCAACGCCCAGCCCGGCCTGATCGACGAACCCGGCATCTTCTTCATCGCCACCACGGTCGTCTCCCTGACGGGCGGCACCATGTTCCTGATGTGGCTGGGTGAGCAGGTGACCTCGCGCGGCGTCGGCAACGGCATCTCGCTGATCATCTTCGCCGGTATCGTCGCGGTCCTGCCGGGCACGGTCGCCCGTATGCTCGGCCTGGCCCAACAGGGTCAGATCTCGGCCTTCGCCCTTCTGTTCATCGCCATTCTGGCGGTGGCGACCATCGTCTTCATCGTCTTCATGGAACGGGCCCAGCGTCGTCTGCTGATCCAGTATCCGAAGCGCCAGGAAGGCAACCGGATGGCCGGCGGCGAACGCTCGTTCCTGCCGCTGAAGGTGAACACCGCCGGGGTCATCCCGCCGATCTTCGCCTCGTCGCTGCTGCTGCTGCCGACCACGGTCGCCCAGATGACCGCCACGGCCGACCTGCCGTCGTGGATGAGCTGGCTGCCGCTCGTGACCGCCCAACTGACCCATGGCCAGCCGCTGTTCATGGCGCTGTACGCCGGCCTGATCGTCTTCTTCTGCTTCTTCTACACCTCGATCACCTTCAACCCTGAAGACACGGCCGAGAACCTGAGGAAGTACGGCGGCTTCCTGCCGGGCATCCGTCCGGGCAAGCGCACGGCGGAATACCTGGACTATGTCCTGACTCGCCTGACCGTGATCGGCGCCGCCTACATCACCGCCGTCTGCCTTCTGCCGGAACTGCTGGTCGCCCAGATGGGCAACAGCCTGTACTTCGGCGGCACCTCGATCCTGATCGTCGTCTCGGTGACCATGGACACGGTGGCGCAGATCCAGTCGCAACTGCTGGCCCACCAGTACGAAGGCCTGATCAAGAAGGCCCGCTTGCGCGGTCGTGGCGGTCGTGGCGCACCCGCGCCGGTCCGCCGTTAAGAAAAGAAGTCGGGGAGGGGCCTGAGCATGAATTTGATCCTGTTCGGGCCCCCCGCGGCCGGCAAGGGCACACAGGCCAAGCGGCTGGTCGAACAGCGCGGCATGGTCCAGCTGTCGACCGGCGACATGCTGCGCGAGGCCATCGCCTCGGGTTCGCAGCTGGGTCTGGAATGCCAGGCGATCATGTCGCGCGGCGACCTCGTCTCCGACGAGATCGTCATCGCCCTGATCGAGGCCCGCCTGAAGGAAGCCGAAGACGCCGGCGGCGCCATCTTCGACGGCTTCCCCCGCACCATCGCCCAGGCCGAAGCCCTCGACGCCATGCTGGCCAAGTTGGGCAAGCAGATCGACCGTGTCGTCCGTCTCAAGGTCGATGACACCGCCCTGATGGAGCGGATCTCCAAGCGTTACGCAGACCAGGGCCGTCCGGACGACAACCCGGAAAGCTTCAAGGTCCGACTGGAAGCCTACAACCGGAACACCGCGCCGCTGTTGCCCTACTACGGCGACAAGGACCTGCTGACCGAGGTCGACGGCATGGGCTCGATCGAGACCGTCGCCGCCGCCATCGATACGGCGCTGGACGCTTCCTGAACCGCACCTGAGCCTTCGCCGTTCCCGTGCGTTCAGCCGGGCATGGTAGAAGCGGGCGTGCCTCATCTTTCGACATCACGGCGTAGGCGTCGTCTGGGCCGCGTCGGCGTCATCGCCGTCGTCGTGGCGGCGCATGCGGCCCTGTTCGCCGCCGTCGGCCTTCAGCGCGCGAAGATCATCGATGTCCCGATGCTGGAGCCGATCCAGGTCGAGCTGTTCCGCCCCTTCACGCCGCCCCCGCCGCCGCCGCCTCCCGAGCGCCCGGCCGAAGTCGATCCCGGCGGCGGAGCTCCCGCCGCGCCGTCCCGCGTGCATGTGACGCCCAAGCCGCCCGAGCGACCGCCCGAACTCCCCGTCGCTCCGCCGACGCCCTCGCCGGTCCAAAGCGTGGTCATCGGCGCCTCGCCCACCGCGACCCTCAACAGCGGGCTCGGTCAGGGCGGGCAGGGGACGGGCACGGGCTCCGGTACGGGGGAGGGCGACGGTCCTGGTTCGGGTTCCGGCCCGCAAATCCTGCGCGGCGCGAACAGCAACGAGATTCTCGCCTTCGTCCCGCCCGAAGCGCGTCGTCAGCGCCGGGCCGGACGCAGTGCGGTCAACTGCGTCATCCGCGCCGACACGCGTCTGGAAGGCTGCCGCGTCGTCGACGAGTCTCCCGGAGGCTTCGGCTTCGGAGACGCCGCCGTCCGCGTCGCAGAGACTCATTTCCGCTTCCGTCCACCGACCACGGCCTCCGGCCGCCCCGTCGAAGGCTTCCGGGTCACCGTCACGGTCAACTTCGGCCGGCAATAGGCCATCGGCGGTTTGACAGCCGCCCGGCAATCACCCCCAGATGCGGCTTAGGCTTTGCGTTAGGGGCGTCCATGACTTTCAGGTTCGGCGGAACGGCGACGGCGATCGCCCTGGTGTTTGCGATGGGTTCGGCGGCGCTGCCCGCAGCAGCCCAGACCGCGCCGTCCACCTATGCCGAGAGCATCGACGGCTTGACGCGCCAGGACGGGCTCCTGACCCTGTTCACCGATGCGGCGTCCGGCAAGGTCCTGCTGCAACTGCCCGCCGCCGCCGCTGACGGCACGCTCGCGCGCGTCATCCACCACACGGCCCTGCGCACCGGCGTCGGCTCGGCGGTCACGGGTCTGGACCGCGCCCAGATCGGGCCTACCAACATCCTGGCCTTCCGCCGGATCGGCAAACGCGTCGTCGCCGAGTTCGAGAACCCTCGCTACCGCGCTCCGGCCGGGTCGCCCGACGAACAGGCGGCGGCGCGCGACGCCTTCGTCGGCTCGACCGTCTGGGCCGGCGACGTGATCGCGACGGCGCCCGACGGTTCGGTCCTGGTCGACATCTCGGGCTTCATCACCCGCGACGCCCACGGCATCGTCCAGGGACTGGCCCAGGCGGGGCAGGGGACTCTGCGGCCGGTCCCCGACCTGACCATGGTCGACGCCTCGGCCGCCAAGGCCTTCCCGGACAACGTCGAGATGGAAGCGCGCCTGACCTTCTCGGTGGACGGCCCTGGCCCGGTGCTGCGCCAGATCGCCCCGGATTCCCGCCTCGCGACCTTCACCGTCCATCATAGCTTCATCCGCCTGCCCGACGCCGGTTACGCCCCGCGCCCCTACGACCCGCGCACGGGCGCGCTGAGCACCGTCGTCACCGACTTCTCGGTCCCGCTGGATGAGCCGATCGTCAGCCGCCTCGCCAACCGCTTCCGGCTGGTGAAGACCGATCCGTCGGCGGCCCGCTCCACTGTGGTCGAGCCCATCGTCTTCTACGTCGACCGCGCCGCGCCCGAGCCGATCCGGTCGGCCCTGGTCGAGGGCGCCATGTGGTGGGCCGACGCCTTCGATCGCGCCGGCTATATCGACGCCTTCCGCGTCGAGGTCCTGCCCGAGGGCGTCGATCCGCTCGACGCCCGCTACAACGTCATCAACTGGGTCAACCGCGCGACCCGCAGTTGGTCCTACGGCCAGAGCGTCGTCGATCCGCGCACCGGCGAGATCGTCAAGGGCAGCGTCCTGCTGGGCTCGCTGCGCATCCGCCAGGACATGCTGATCTTCGAGGGCCTGGTCGGCGCCGACCAGACGGGCGCAGGCGGTCCCAACGATCCTCAGGCCATCGCGCTCGCCCGCATTCGCCAACTGTCGGCGCACGAGGTCGGCCACGCCATCGGCCTGCTGCACAACTTCGCCGCCTCGACCCAGGGGCGAGCCTCGGTGATGGACTATCCGGTGCCCCAGATCGCGGTGAACGGCGACCATCTGGACTTCTCGGACGCCTACGCCGTCGGCATGGGTGGCTGGGACCGGTTCGCCATCGACTGGCTCTATGCCGACGTCGGTCAGGCTGAGCTGGATCGCCGGGCCACGGCGGGCGCGGCGACCTGGCGGTTCGTGTCCGATCCGGACGCCCGCGTTGGCGGCGATGCCCAGGCCTGGGGCAGTCTGTGGGACAACGGCGCCGACCCGGTCGCCGAGCTCGACCACCTGATGCAGGTTCGGCGCGTGGCCCTCGACCATTTCGGTCTCGACAATCTGCCCGCCGGTTCGGCCGTCAACGATCTGCGCCGCCGCCTCGTGCCGATCTATCTCTATCACCGCTACCAGGTGGATGCGGTGGCCAAGCTGGTCGGCGGGATCGACTACGCCTACCCCGTCGCCGGCGACGGACACGAGGCGGCGACGCCCATCCCCGCCGCGACCCAGCGCGCCGCGCTCGGGGGTCTGATCAAGACCCTGTCGCCCGCCCAGCTCGATCTGCCGGACCCGCTTCTGGCCCTGCTCGCCGCCCAGCAATCGGGCGACAGCGACCCGCAACATGACATCGAGGTCTTCGCCACGCGTCAGGGTCGCGTCTTCGACGCGGGCAGCGCGGCCGAGGCCGCCGCCGACGTCACCCTGTCCGCCCTGTTCGCGCCCGAGCGCGTCGAGCGGCTGACCGACATGGGCCGTCGCGACCCCGCCGCTCTGGGACTGGCCGAGACCATCGACGCGGTCATCGCCGCCGCATTCGCACCCGCGTCCGGCCGTCTGGGCGAACCCGCCCGCCGCGTGCAGGCGCGAACGGTCCTGACCCTGGCGGGCCTGCTGCGGTCTGACGATGTCTCGGCGACCTCGGCGGCGATCATCTCCGACCGGCTTGAGGCCTTGGCCGAACGGCTCGCGGCCTCGCGCTCGACCGATACCGTCCAGCGCGCCCACGACCGCTGGCTCGGCGCCCTGCTGCAGGACCGCGAGCGGCTCGATCAACTGCTGGAAGCGAACCGCGTCGAGACCCCCACCCCGCCGGGCAGCCCCATCGGCGCCGAGGCCTGCTGGCACTGCGCACCGGCCGCTTGACGATCGGGGATCGTCGAGCGAGCATCGCCGTCTGATCAAAGGGGACGGGCGCGATGAACGGTGGCGTGGCGGTCAATGTCGAGGGTCGGCGTCGTTTCGCCATCGGCGCAGTGGTGGCGGCCGCGCATGTGGGCGCCCTGATCTGGCTGGGCGTCAGCGTAGTCCCGGTCCTGCCCGAGGTGACGACCCAGGCGCTCGACGTCGTCCTGATGCGCGCCCCGCCCCGACCGGCGGAGGAACCCAGCCCGGTGTCCGCCGGCGGCATGCCTGCCGCGCCCTCCACGGTTCATGCTCCGCCGGAAGCTCGGCCCGAGGCGGTCGAGTTGACGGCCCCCATTGAACCCGCGCCCCTCCAGCCGCTCGTTCTGGGCTTCGCGCCCCTGACCAGCCCTGTCCCGTCGACCGGCGACGGCGGGGTGGGGACCGGAAGCGGCGGCGGCGTGGGCGCCGGCGAGGGGCCGGGCGTGGGCGGCGGCTCGGGAGCGGTGTTGATCACGGGCCCGACGGGCGCGGTCATGACGCGCGACGTCGAGCAGGCGGCCCTGATCCGAGCCGGCTACCCTCACGTCATCATGCGCTGCCAGATCAGGCTGAACCAGCGACTGGAGAACTGCCGGGTCATCGGCGAGCACCCCCGGCCATCGGGCCATCGCCAGGCCGCGCTTCAACGGGTCCGCGAGTTCCGCTTCCGCCCGCCTCAGCGTCTGGGTCGCCCGCTCGACCGTCGTCTGGTCGTGGTGGGCATCGCTTTTCCCCATCCTGAGCCCGACCCCGCGACCGCACCGGTTGACGGAAACTGAATCACCTGTATAAGGCCCGCTTCCGCGAAAGACGCGCACGCTCCTGGTCTGTTGACCGGAGCGGTTTCTGCGTCTGATCACGCGCATCTGGAGAGCTACGTGGCCCGTATTGCTGGCGTCAACATTCCGACCAACAAGCGCGTGGAAATCGCGCTTCAGTACATTCATGGCATCGGCCCCGCCGCCGCCAAGGACATCACCGGCAAGGTGGGCATCGAGGCCTCGCGCCGCGTGAACCAGCTGACCGACGCCGAAGTCCTGCAAATCCGCGAGACGATAGACAAGGATCACACCGTCGAGGGCGACCTGCGCCGCGAAGTGTCGATGAACATCAAGCGTCTGATGGACCTGGCCTGCTACCGCGGGCTGCGTCACCGCAAGGGCCTGCCGGTCCGCGGTCAGCGCACGCACACCAACGCCCGCACCCGCAAGGGTCCCGCCAAGCCGATCGCCGGCAAGAAGAAGTAAGA
>Ga0247737_1000605_pt1 | contig 14621 bp, 10 predicted proteins | sample UWRJL028104C2_FD_180937 | JGI IMG/M metagenome (GOLD analysis project Ga0247737, IMG submission 180937) | Plant litter microbial communities from Arlington Agricultural Research Station in Wisconsin, United States - UWRJ-L028-104C-2 | ecosystem: Environmental > Terrestrial > Plant litter >...
ACGGTGGGGGAAATGCCCTGCCCGCGAGGGCCGAACGGGCTGTAACCGACACCGGAGACACGCGACAAGGCCGCGATGGCTCAGAAGAGGGCCAGCTGCCCCGGGGTCGGCTCGCGGCGGACGGCGAGGCTGCCCCGGAAGATCCACGGGCGGAACTCGGGGGTGGGATCGGCGTCGGGAGCAGCCGGGGGAGCGCCACCGGTCAGCGCCCACAGGGACGGCCCCAGGTTGATGCCGCGGGCGCGCAGGGCGCGGCGCAGGACCGACGGGCTCAGCGGGATGCGGGCCGTCGCCAGGTCGGGGATCGGCAGGTCGTGGCGCATGCTCATCAGGCGGCGGTTGCGGTCGACGATCTCGCGGGCGGCCGGGGCGGTGAAACTGGTGGCGGCGTGAGCGCCGACGGCGTCGCGCACCCGGGTCACGCCGGCCGCCCAGGCCTCCTCGACCGAGCCGAACGCCGCGAGCAGCTTGGCCGCGGTGGTCGCACCGAAACGCCGCACGCCGTGCAGGTTGTCCGAAGGGTCGCCCCGCAGCGCGGCGAAGTCACGGTATTGCCACGGGTGCACGCCGGAGAGGGCGGGCAGGTCGGCCGCGGCGATCAGCACGGCCTCGTCGAAGCCGCCGTTGCGCACCCGCAACACGGTGGTGGCCTCGTCGATCAGGGCGAACGCGTCGCGGTCGCTGGTCATCAGGACCGAGCGCCACCCGCTTGCCCGGGCCGTGGCGGCCGCGCTGGCCAGCACGTCGTCGGCCTCCCAGGACCGGTGGACGACCACGCAGACCCCGGCCTCGCGCAGCAGGACGGGCGCGGCCAGGAGCTGGGCCGTCAGGTCTTCGGCCTTGTCGGGGCGGTGGGCCTTGTAGTCCGGGTAGTCGACGCGGCGGGCCGACTCGTCGGGGCAGTCGAAGCCGACCACCACCGCGTCGGGACGCAGGTGGGCCGCGGCCCGGGCCAGATAACCCACCAGACCGCGCAACGCCCAGATCGGATTGCCGTCGTCGTCGACCCAGCCGTCCGCCGCACCGGCGTGATAGGCCCGGTGCAGCAGACTGTTGCCGTCGAGGACGAGCAAAAGGGGGTCGGGACGCGGCACCTGGTCAGACCTTCCGCACCTCGACCGGGGTGATCAGCCGGCGATCGCGATCGCCGACGACCCGCAGCTCGCCGGTGAGCCGCACCCGTCCCACGCAAGGCAGGTCCGAGGCCGACGTCCCGACGAGAACATCGAGCTCTCCCGGCTCCACGACCCGCGAGAGGTCACGACCGGTGAAGGCCGTGCGATCGGCGTGCACCGTGAACGTCACGTCCTTCGCCTCGCCCGCCGAAAGCGCCACCCGCGCGAATCCGGTCAGCTGCTTGACCGGCCGGGTCACCTGGGCGATCAGGTCCTTGAGGTAGAGCTGCACCACCTCGTCGCCACCCCGCGTCCCGGTGTTGCGCACCCGCACCGTCACCGTGAACTCCCCGTCGGTCGGCACCTCCGTGGCGCTGATCCGCAGGTCGTCCACCTCGAACGAAGTGTACGACCGCCCGTGCCCGAACGCGAACAGCGGAGTCGGATCGAGGTTGCTGACGCCGGTGTTCTCCGCCCCGAGCGACGGCTGCAGATAGGTGCCCGGTTGCCCGCCCGCGTGCTTCGGGATCTGCACCGGCAGCTTGGCCCCCGGGTTGACGCGCCCCGACAGGACACCGGCGATCGCCGCACCGCCCTCCTCGCCCGGCATGAACGCCTGCACCAGGCCCGCCGCGCGGTCGGCGATCGAGCCGAGTGCGTACGGTCGTCCCGACACCACCACCACGACCACCGGTTTGCCGGTCGCGAGCAGTTCCTCGATCAGCTGTCCTTGCCCGCCCGGCAGGCTCAGGTCCGCGGCGTCGCACCCCTCCCCCGACGTCCCGTGCCCGAACAGCCCCGCCAGGTCGCCGACCAGCACGACCGTCACGTCCGCGCCGCGGGCCGCCTCGACCGCCGCCGGGAACCCGGACCGGTCGTCCCCGATCACCGCGCACCCACGTTCGTACACGATCTCGGTCCGGGGAAGCTCGGCCCGCAGCGCGTCGACCGCTGTCGTCACCTCGATGCCCAGCCCCGCGTCCGGATAGCGCGGCAGCACGTGGTTGGGGAAGGCGTAGCAGCCCATGAACGTACGGGGATCGGCCGCCGCCGGACCCACCACCGCGACCTTGGTCAGCCCCTCGGCGAGCGGCAGCGCGGACCCCGGGTCGAGCAGGATGATCGAGCGCTCGGCCAGCTCGCGGGCCAGCGCCCGGTTCTCGGCCGAGTCGAGATCAACCGCGGCGGCCGCGGACACCGACCTCTCCGGGGTCCAGCCGGCGTCCAGCAGCCCCAGTTCGATCTTCTGGACGAGCAGGCGCCGTACGGCCCGGTCGATCAGTTCCTCCGGCACCCGGCCGATCAGGTCGGTGCCGAAGCCGAGCGTGTCCGGCAGTTCGACGTCGATGCCGGCGGTCAGCGACTGGACGCCCGCGTCGACCATGTCGGTCGCCACGTGGTGGGTGCTGGCCAGGAACGGCACCGCCCAGTAGTCGGAGACGACCGTGCCGGTGAAGCCCCAGCGGTCGCGCAGCAGCTCGGTGAAGAGCCAACGGTCGGCCACCGCGGGCAGCCCGTCGATGTCCGAGTAGGAGTTCATCACCGAGCCCGCCCCGCCCTCGCGGATCGCCGTCTCGAACGTCGGCAGGATGATGTCGAACAGCTCGCGCCGGCCCATCGCCACCGGCCCGTGGTTGCGGGCGCCGCGCGAGGCCGAGTATCCGGCGAAGTGCTTGAGGGTGGCGATCACGCCGGCGCTCTGCAGGCCGCGGACGTATCCGGCGCCGAGCAGGGCGACCAGGTACGGGTCCTCGCCGATGGTCTCCTCCACCCGGCCCCAGCGGTAGTCGCGGACGACGTCGAGCACGGGGGAGAGTCCCTGGTGCACGCCGACCGCGGCCATGTCACGGCCGATCGCCGCGGCCATCCGCTCGACCAGCTCGGGGTCGAAGGTGGCTCCCCAGGCGATGGCGGCCGGGTAGACCGTCGCGCCGAACGTGGTGAAGCCGGTCAGGCACTCCTCGTGCACGATCGCGGGAATGCCCAGGCGCGAGTTGGCGAGGACGATGTGCTGCTGACGAACGACTTCGGCACTCCCCTCGGCGGGGGTGAGCGGGTAGCTGCCGTAGACGCGGGTCAAGTGCCCGAGACCGTTACGGCTGGCCGCACCGAGGGGTATCGTGCCAGATGCTGCGAAAACGTCCTGCATGGGCGCGACGTTGAGGGTCTCCTCGGTGTCGAGCTGCTCCTCGTCCTGCATGTCGTTTCCGACCCAGCGACTGCCCAGCTGGCCTATCTTCTCTTCGAGGGTCATCTCGGAGAGAAGAGCGTCGACGCGGTCGGCGACGGGTAGCGCCGGATCCTGCCATGTCCTGTGTGCCGGTTGTACGGTCACGGCGCAACTCCTCAGTGGTTCCTGGTGGTTCCTGGTGGTTCCGAAACTTTCAGTGTTTGCACAGCGCGGCCGCTCGGCGCTGGATGATCTTAAAAGAGTTCGTGTGCCCAGGTGGCGGCGGCGTCCACTCTTGCGGTGGGAGCGCGACCATTGCAAGACCCTTGACATGATCACCGCGAAACCCTACGTTAACGAAACCTCGTGTTAATTTGCGGTTGTGGAGCGAAAGTTGCAGCCTCTGTGACGCGGACGACCCACTGATAAGGCAACTTATAGGGCAACTTATAGGGCAACGACGCGGTGCGAGGGCGTCGGCGCGCTTGCAGGGGCATCACAGCACCACGGCGATCCTCTCGCCGCCACCCGAGGCGGCATTCGAGTTCGGAGATCAGTGTGACCAATAATCCGATTTCCCGGCGCAACTTCCTCGGCCTCGCCGCGGGTGCGGCCGGCGCCGCGGCGCTCGCCGCCTGCGGCAGCGACGGACCGAGCACCTCCGGCGGTGGCACGACCACCGGCGGTGGTGGTGGCGCGGCCAGCTACTGGTCGCTGAGCGGCCCGCCCGGCCAGCCGTACCGTCAGGCGGCGATCGACCGCTTCAACAAGGCGAACTCCGGCTCCAAGATCACGCCGTTGTTCTTCCAGAACGACGCTTACAAGCAGAAGATCAAGACGGCGCTCGGCGCCAACGAGGGCCCGACGATGATCTGGGGCTGGGGCGGCGGCGGCCTCAAGGAGTACGTGGGCTCGAACCTGGTCGAGGACCTGACCGACTGGTTCGGCCAGAACGCCGCGGTCAAGGACAAGATCCTCTCCTCGTCGTTCGGTGCGGCCACGGTCAACGGTAAGATCTACGCGCTGCCGATCGAGACCGTCCAGCCGATCGTGCTGTTCTACAACAAGAAGGTCTTCGAGCGCGTCGGCGCCGAGCCCCCGAAGTCGTGGGGCGACATCATGGCCCTCGTCCCGAAGTTCAACGCCGCGAAGGTCGCGCCCTTCTCGCTCGCCGGCCAGTCGCGCTGGACGAACATGATGTGGCTCGAGTTCCTCCTCGACCGTACGGCGGGCTCCGAGGTCTTCGACCGGGTCTTCGCCGGCGAGAAGGGCGCCTGGTCCGACCCGGCCGTGCTCGACATGCTCACCAAGATCCAGGACCTGGTGAAGGCCAACGGCTTCCAGAAGGGCTTCTCGTCGACCACGGCCGACTCGAACGCCGACCAGGCCCTGCTCTACACCGGCAAGGCCGCGATGATGCTGCACGGCTCCTGGTCCTACGGGATCCAGGCCGCCCAGGGTGGCAACTTCGTCAAGGACGGTGGCCTGGGCTGGATGAACTTCCCGGCCGTCGAGGGCGGCAAGGGCGACCCGTCGAACACCGTCGGCAACCCCGGCCAGTACCTGTCGATCTCCTCCAAGGCCACGGCCGAGGCCAAGGACGTCGCCAAGAAGTTCTTCTCGACCACGTTGGTGGACGACGAGGAGAAGGCCGGCTGGGTCAAGTCGGGCGGCGTTCCGGTGCTCAAGGGCAGCGAGAGCCTGTTCACCGGGGCGGACGCGCAGTTCCTCAAGGACATGTCGTCGATCGCCTCCGGTGCCAAGGTCTTCGCGCAGTCGTGGGACCAGGCGCTGAGCCCGACCGCGGCCGAGACGCTGCTGGACAACATCGCCAAGCTGTTCCAGTTGCAGGTCAGCCCGCAGCAGTGGGTCGACAGCATGAACGGGGTTATCGGCAAGTGACCACGATCGCTCCGCCCGTCGTCAGGACGAGGGAGTCCACCAGGTCCAGCGGCGGGCGGGGCGGTTCCGTCGTCTGGATGGCGCTTCCGGCGTTCGTGTGGTTCGTCGCCTTCGGCATCATCCCGCTGCTCGGCGTCCTCGCCCTCAGCTTCACCACCTGGAACGGCATCGGCACGATCCAGCCGTCCGGTCTGACCAGTTGGCGGGCCACGCTCAGCGACCCCGGGCTGCCGCACGCCCTGTGGGTCACCTTCCTGATCATGATCCTCTCCTGGGCCGTGCAGACCCCGCTGTCGATCCTGTTCGGCGTCTTCCTCGCCGCGCGCAAGCGCTACCGGGGCTTCCTCGCGGTGCTCTACTTCATTCCGCTGCTGCTCAGCTCGGCCGCCATCGCGATCACCTACAAGTCCTTGCTGGACCCGAACTTCGGGCTCGGCACCGGCCTGGGCATCGAGTGGCTGAACCAGGACTGGCTGGGCAACAGCACGCTCGCCTTCGCCACGCTGATCTTCATCGTGTCCTGGCAGTTCATCCCGTTCCACTCGCTGATCTATCAGGGTGCGGTGCGGCAGATCCCGACCAGCATGTACGAGGCGTCGCAGATCGACGGCGCGGGCCGGATGAGGCAGTTCTGGTCGATCACGCTGCCGCAGCTGAAATACACGATCATCACGTCGTCGACGTTGATGGTGGTCGGGTCGCTGACGTTCTTCGACCTGATCTACGTACTGACCGGCGGTGGTCCCGGCGACGCCACCCGCGCGCTGGCGCTCGCCATGTACCAGCAGGGCTTCCAGGCCAACCTCATGGGCCCGGCCAGCGCCATCGCCGTCATCCTGGTCCTGGTCGGACTCGGGCTCTCCCTGCTGCTGCGGCGGCTGGGCGGCCGGGCCGACGACAGCCAGTTGGAAGGAGCCTGAGGTGGCGACCATCACCAAGCCCGCGCCGTCGCCGACCGCCTCGACTCCCGGCGCGCGCCGGCGTCGGCAGGCCATGTCGTACAACTGGCTCGGCGGCGGCCTGAGCTGGGTCTGGCTCTTCGTCGCGATGCTGCCGATCTACTGGATCGTCATCACGAGCTTCAAGACCCAGGACAACTACTTCATCACCAACTCCCTGCTGCCGCCGTCGGAGTTCACCTTCGAGAACTACAAGACGGTCATCGAGAACGACTTCGTCCGGTACTTCTTCAACAGCGCGATCGTCACGGTCGGCGCGATCGTCCCGGCCGTGCTGATCAGCTTCATGGCGGCGTTCGCGATCGTCCGGGGGGCCGGCAGCCGACTGCTCAAGGGGATGAACTGGATCTTCCTGATGGGTCTGGCGATCCCGCTGCAGGCGGTGATCATCCCCGTCTACCTGATCATCATCAAGCTCAAGATGTACGACACCCTGGCCGCGATCATCCTGCCCTCGATCGCGTTCGCCATCCCGCTGTCGGTGCTGGTGCTGTCGAACTTCATCCGCGACGTCCCGAAGGAACTCTTCGAGTCGATGCGGATGGACGGCGCCAGTGAGTGGGGCACGATGTGGCGCCTTGCGTTCCCGCTGACCCGGCCCGCCCTGGTCACCGTCACGATCTACAACGCGCTGGGCATCTGGAACGGGTTCCTGCTGCCGCTGGTGCTCACCCAGAGCCCCGACCAGCGCACCATCCCGCTCGCGCTGACCAATTTCCAGGGTCAGTTCGGCGTGAACATCCCGGCGATCGCCGCCTCGGTCACCCTGACCACGCTGCCGATCGTCCTGCTCTACGCCATCGGGCGCCGCCAGCTACTGAGCGGATTGACGGCCGGTTTCGGCAAGTAGGGGACGGGTGCTCTCCCGGACGACGAGCTCTGTCGCCAGCTCGACCCGGGGAGTCTCGATGGGCTCGCCGCGAGACAGTCGCAGGACTGTTCGCGCGGCGAGCCCGCCCATGTCGGTAAGAGGCTGACGCACGGTCGTCAGTGGCGGCGACGACCAGCGCGCCTCGGGCAGATCGTCGAAGCCGATGACGCTCAGATCGTCGGGCACGCGCAGGCCGCGCAGCCGAGCCGCCTCGTAGATGCCGAGCGCCATCTGGTCGCTCGAGGCGAAGATCGCGGTCGGTGGGTCGTCCCGGCCCAGCAGCCGCTCGGCGGCGGCGAAACCACCCTCGTGCCGGAAGTCGCCCGGCTCGATCAGCTGCCGGTCGACGCGCAGGCCGGCCGACTCGAGCGCGGCGCGATAGCCGTCGAGTCGGGCCCGGCTGCACAGCAGGTTGGGCGGCCCCTCCACGAGACCGATGCGCCGGTGCCCCAGCGAGATCAGATGTTCGGTGGCGCTGCGCCCGCCCGCCCAGTTCGTCGCGCCGATCGTCGGCACGTCCGCGGCCGCGCCGCCCGCCGGATCGATTATCACCATCGGCACGTTCAGCCGGTGCAGCTCGGTGCTGACCGGGCCGGCCCCGTCCCAGGTCACCAGGATCACGCCGTCGGACTGCCGGGAACGCAGGTTCTGCAGCCACTGGCGGGTCGACGTGGTACGCCGGTGAATGGCCGACACGACGGTGCCGACCCCGGCCGCGTGGGTGACCTCCTCGACGCCGCGGATCAGCTCCACCGCCCACGGACTGTCAAGATCGGGAAAGACGAGGTCGACCAGCCCCGCGTGCAGCGGCTGCCGAGAGTTACGAGGACGGTAGTCGTGTTCTCGGAGGAGGTGCTCGATCCGGTCACGCGTCTCGGGAGACACATCCGTACGCCCGTTGAGCACGCGCGACACCGTCGGCACGGACACCCCGGCGGCCTCGGCAATGGTCGCGATAGTGACTCGTCTTCCGGTCACGGCCATCGTGTCTCCTCGCTCGCACTTCAACCTCCGCGAAACTTTCGTTGCGGAGTTCCGGAAGTATTGCATATTCCGCGACTGATAAGCGCACGTGCACACGTCTGAGCTTGGTGGAGTCCGGGTAAGGGCATCGACATGCCTCTCATCGCCGATCGATACCGCCTGGGTGAGTCGCTGGGCGTGGGCGGGATGGGCCGGGTCTGGCGTGCCCGCGACGAGGTGCTCGAGCGCGACGTCGCGATCAAGGAAGTGCTGCTCCCCGACGAGCTGCTCGCCCAGGACCGGGACGCGGCCCACCGCCGGACGATGCGGGAAGCACGCGCCGCGGCCCGCCTCGGCCACCCGAACGTGGTCCAGGTCTTCGACGTGCTCGACGTGGACGGCCGCGCCTGGATCGTGATGGCCTACGTGCCGTCCCGGACGCTGCAGGACGAGATCCGCACCGAGGGCCCGCTCGACCCGCGCCGTGTAGCCCGCATCGGGCTCGACCTCCTGTCGGCGCTGAGGGCCGCCCACCGGGCCGGCGTCGACCACCGCGACGTGAAGCCGGCCAACGTGCTCCTGGCCGACGACGGGCGGGTGCTGCTGACCGACTTCGGCATCGCCACCATCGAGGGTGACAACCAGATCACCAGCTCGAACATGCTGCTGGGCTCACCCGAATACATGTCACCGGAGCGGGCCAAGCTGGGCACGTCAGGCCTGGCCTCAGATTTGTGGTCGCTCGGGGCGACGCTCTACGCGGCGGTGGAGGGGCGCTCACCGTTCCATCGGGTCAACGCGCTGGCGACGCTGACCGCGCTGGCCGCCGACGAGCCCGACCCGCCCCGCCAGGCCGGGCCGCTGGAGCCGCTGCTGAACGGCTTGCTGCAGAAGGATCCGGCCGACCGGCTCGACGCGGCCTCGGCGGAACACCTGCTGCGCGAGGCGGCGTCCGGGGCATACGGGCATGCCCTTGTGCCCGGACGCGACGAGCCGACCACAACCGCCGACCTGGTGCTGCCTCCGCCCGTACGCAACGAGCCGGCCGCCGCCCACGCCGCCGCCGTCTCCACGGCCCTCGACCCCGTCCGCGAGGGGCGCGCGCTCGCGGACGGCGCGGTCTTGTCCGCCGGCGAGTCCGCGCTCGCTTCACCGCCCGCACCGCCTGCTTCCCAACCCGCTGTGCCCGCACAGCGTCCACCCGCGGAGGACCCGTTCCCCGCCAGCACGCCGCCACCCGTTCCCCCCGACGACAATCGGTCTGCTGGGTCTGCTGGGTCTGCTGGGTCTGCTGGGTCTGCTGGGTCGCTTGGGTTCGGTGGGTCGGCTGTGCGGCGGTGGACCGCGGTGGCTGCGGCGGTGGTCGTGGTGCTGGTAGCGGCCGTTGTCTGGGTCGTGACCCGATCCGGCGCCGACGAAGGCGGCTCGCCTCTCGGCTCCGGGCAGGTGCCCGACTCGGCTCCCACCCCGTCCGCCTCGGCCCCCGCCGGAACCTCGCGCCCGCCTTCCTCCCCGGCCACCACCTCGGTCGCGACCAAGCCGCCGCCCTCGTCCCTCGCCGCGACCGGCCCCGGCCGACCGGCTCTGCCGACGGGATGGCGGGATTACCGTGACAGCACCGGTTTCGCGGTCTACGTCCCCAAGGGATGGACGCGTTCCCGGGAAGGCTCGATGGTCTACTTCCGCGACCGTTCGACAGGCCGGGTCCTGGGCATCGACCAAACCAAGACGCCGCACCCGAACCCGGTAGCCGACTGGCGGGGCAAGGCCGAATACCGCGTCTCCCGAGGCGACTTCCCCTCCTACCGCGAGATTCGCATCGACCCGGTCAGCTACTTCCGCAAGGCTGCCGACTGGGAGTTCACCTTCACCCGAAGCGGCGTCCGCCAGCACGTCAACAACCGCGGCGTCGTCACCTCGGCGAAACAGGCCTACGGCTTCTACTGGCAAACCCGGGACGCCGACTGGAAGCGCTACCGCCCCGACCTCCAATTGATCTTCGACAGCTTCCGCCCCGCCTGACCAGGGCCCCGACCCCACTCGTCCGGTCGGCCCGGTCGGCTGCCCACCGGTTCGGTTCTGCACGACTGCCGCCCACGACGAGGTCGTCTCGCGTGACGTTGGCTGCCGTCGATCGGTGTGGGTCAGGCTTTCGGCGGGCTGCTCGCGAAGTGTCGGCATCGGGAAGCCCGGGCGTGCTCGGTGGGGGTCGGCGAGGGCTGGGGTTCGGGATCAGAAGGCTACGAGGTCGGCGGTCCGGATGCGGAAAGGGAAGGGGGTGGTGGTGAAGAGGGTGTCGCCGGGGGTGGCGGTCCGGTGTTCCAGGTAGCGGCCGTTCTGCAGGCGGAACAGTCGAAGTGCCAGGGCCTCGTGGGCGGCCGTCTCGGGCTGGGCCAGGAGGAGCCACTCGATGCCGGCGGCCGCGCACAGTTCGATGCGGTGGGGTGTCTCGGCGGCCGGGTTGCCGGGGGAGAGGATCTCACCGACCATGACCGTGTCGATGGCGTCGACGAAGCCGGCCAGCCGGTTCACTCTGGCGATCAGCAGGTCGGGGACGATGAGTTGGCCCTCGCCGAGGCGCAGGACCACGGACTCGTAGGCCCGGAGGTCGGCCCGGCGAGCGGAAAGTCGCAGGGCGTGCACTATCAGGTGCGAGACGTCCTGGTGGGCCATTGTGGGGGCCAGGCAGGGACGGAGATATCCGTCCAGGAGCTCGATGCGATGGTGCAGCTCGCCCAAGGCGTGGTAGTCGGCCTCGGTCCACGGTCCATGCTGGAGGTCGGTCACGGAGATATTGTCCAGCGCCTAGCTGACGTGTGTCAACGGGTAATGGCGAGAGCGGGGGCTCGGGCGGCGTCGGCCAGTCGTGCGGCCACGGCGTCGTGGTCGGTGGTGATCAGGCCGACCGTGACGCGCAGGTGGGGAGAGCCGGGGCCGGCCAGGAAAGCGGCGCCCGCGGCCGCCGCTATGCCGTCACTCGCCAGGGCTATCAGGGCGGCCTGCTCGTCGGCGACCGGCAGCCACAGGTTGATGCCGTCGCCCGGGGGGACCACCACGCCGTGGTTCGCGAGCGCCGCCACGACCAGGTGGCGGCGGAGGGCGTACTCGTCCCGGGCCGAATCGACCGCCGCGATCGACGCCGGATCGGTCAGCAGGCCCAGCAGCAGGTGTTGCAGCAGGCGGCTCGTCCAGCCCTGACCCAGCAGGCGTCGTTCCAGGATCGGGTCCAGCACCGCGGCCGGCGCCGACGCGGCCGCCAGGCGCAGGTCGGGGCCGTGCGACTTCGAGAAGCTGCGGACGTGGATCGTCCGGCGAGGCAGGTGTGAACCGAGCGAGCGGACCGCGGCCGAGGAGACGTCGCCGGCCGAGTCGTCCTCTATGGCGTACACCTGGGGGCTCCGGGAAAGCACCTCGGCCAGCGCCTCCGTTCGCGTGCCGGACCACGACGCGCCCGTGGGGTTGAGGGCCCTTGGCTGCAGGAAGACCGCGGTGGGGCGATGGGCGAGGGCCGCCGCGAGCGCCGCGGGGATCATGCCCTCCTCGTCGGTGCCGGCGCCGATCACCTGGACGCCCAGGGCCTCCAGCAGGTCGAGCAGCGGCGGGAAGCACGGGTTCTCGACCACCGCGCGGTCCCCGAGGCGCAGCAGCGCCGACGCGACGTGGTCGATCGCGTCCATCGCGCCGTCGAAGACCGCCAAGCGTTCCGGAGGGTACGGCCACCGGTCGCGCAGCAGGGCGGCCAGCGCGGGCAGCATGGGCTCGTCGAGGTAGCTGCTCGGCGCCGACGGGAGCCCGGCCAGCGCGGGCAGGGCGGGAAGCAGGTCCGGATCGGGTACGCCGGTGGACAGGTCGAGCCCGAAGCCGGACCGCCGACGCAGCGCCGCTCGGTAACGGCCCGGACCGCTCGCCCGGGACTCGGCGACCACCGTGCCGCGACGCCCGTCGGTCCGGATCGTGCCCGCGCGGCGCAGGAGCTGCCAGGCGGCGTTGACCGTCGTGGGCGACATGCGCAGTTCGGTGGCGACCTCGCGTACGGGAGGGAGCTTGCTGCCCGGAATGAGCGCGCCGTCGCCGACCGCTCGCCCCACCGCCTCGGCGAGACCGCGTGCGGAAGGGGTGACGAGGCGAGCGCGAACCGCAGAAAGCACGTTTCAGTCCGTTCGTCGATGGTGGGGAAAGCGCCGGTCGGGTCGGGGTCGGGGTCGGAGTTTTTGTGACAGTACGTTTCACGCATTGTTCGGTCTAGAGGTGTTACGTAATCTCCGATCATGATTCGTATCGCGCACTGGATCGGTGGCGCCGAGCAGGCCGGCACCTCGGGCCGCGTCGGCCCCGTCTTCAACCCGGCCACCGGCGAGCAGACCGCCGAGGTGGACCTGGCCTCGGCCGCGGAGGTCGGTCAGGCCGTCGCCGTCGCGAAGGAGGCCGCGAAGGCGTGGCGCTCGGCCTCGCTGTCCCGGCGCTCCGCGGTTCTCTTCAAATTCCGGGAGCTGCTCGCCGCGCGTTCCGGGGAACTCGCCGCGATCGTCACCAGCGAGCACGGCAAGGTGCTCGCCGACGCGGCCGGCGAGGTCGCCCGGGGCCTGGAGAACGCGGAGTTCGCCACCGGCATCCCGCACCTGATGAAGGGCTCGTTCTCGGAGCAGGCCGCGACCGGCGTCGACGTCTACTCGATCCGCCAGCCGCTCGGCGTCGTCGCCGGCATCACGCCGTTCAACTTCCCGGTGATGGTGCCGCTCTGGATGTGCGCCACGGCGATCGCGGCCGGGAATGCCTTCGTGCTCAAGCCGAGCGAGAAGGACCCGTCGGCCGCGCTGTTCCTGGCCAGGTTGTGGCGCGAGGCGGGGTTGCCGGAGGGCGTCTTCACGGTCGTCAACGGTGACGTCGAGGCGGTCGGCGCGATCCTCACCCACCCGGACGTCGCCGCGGTCAGCTTCGTCGGCTCGACCCCGGTGGCGAAGTACATCTACGAGACCGGCACCGCGAACGGCAAGCGCGTGCAGGCGTTGGGCGGTGCGAAGAACCACATGGTGGTGCTGCCGGACGCCGAGCTGGACGCGGCCGCCGACGCCGCGGTGAGTGCCGCGTACGGCTCGGCCGGTGAGCGCTGTATGGCGGTCTCGGTCGTGGTGGCCGTCGGCGAAGTGGCCGATCCGCTGGTCGAGGCGATCGCGGCCCGGCTGCCGAAGGTGAAGGTCGGCGCAGGCACCGACCCGGAGTCGCAGATGGGTCCGCTGATCAGCGCTCAGCACCGCGACAAGGTGGCCGGCTACGTCGAGCGGGGCAAGGCCGAGGGCGCGACGGTGGTGGCCGACGGCCGCGCGGCCGACCTGCCGGAGAACGGGTACTTCCTGGGCGTCACGCTGCTCGACAATGTCACGCCGCGGATGGACGTCTACACCGACGAGATCTTCGGTCCGGTGCTCTGTGTCGTGCGCGCCGAGACGTACGCCGAAGCTCTTGCCTTGATCAACGACAACGAGTACGGCAACGGGACCGCCATCTTCACGCGTGACGGCGGCGCGGCCCGGCAGTTCCAGTTCGACGTGAACGCGGGCATGGTCGGCGTCAACGTGCCGATCCCGGTGCCGGTCGCCTACTACTCGTTCGGCGGCTGGAAGGCCTCGCTCTTCGGCGACACCCACATGTACGGTCCGGACGGCATCCATTTCTTCACCCGCTCGAAGGTCGTCACGTCGCGTTGGCCCGACCCCGGCACGTCGAGCGTGGACCTGGGATTCCCGACGAACCGTTGACCGACACGTCCGGCCAATCGGTCAGCGACGGGCATTAACCGGGCGAACGCGGGATTGCGTAGATCGAGCGCTCACCAAGTGCCGATTCCGTTTCAGCTTTGGAAAATTGTTTCGGATTCCCTTGTCGTCAATACTTCGCGTGTGTCAAGGTCTCGCAGTCGTATGTGTGGGAGCTGTCACAGGCCCCGCGACGGGAGGTCTTATTTCGTGAGCGCCGCTCTGCCCGTTCTGCGCAATTTCGTCGGTGGCGACCCCACCGGCACGAGGGACGGGGCCACCTCGCCGGTGGTCGACCCCAGCACCGGGGTGGCGTACGCGCTTGCCCCGGTCTCCTCGGACGTCGACGTCGACGCGGCGATGGCGGCGGCCGCCGCCGGCTTCGAGGTGTGGCGCGACTCCACCCCGGCCGAGCGGCAGCGGGCCCTGCTGCGCCTGGCCGACGCGGTCGAGGCACGGGCCGACGAGATCATCGAGGCCGAGTGCCGCAACACCGGCAAGCCGATCGAGGCCACCCGGGCCGAGGAGATGGGGCCGCTCCTCGACGAGCTGCGCTTCTTCGCCGGCGCCGCGCGCGTGCTGGAGGGCAAGTCCGCGGGGGAGTACCTGCGCGACCACACGTCCTATGTACGGCGTGAGCCGATCGGCGTCTGCGCGCAGATCACCCCGTGGAACTACCCGATGGTTATGGCGGTCTGGAAGTTCGCACCCGCGATCGCGGCCGGCAACTCGGTGGTCCTCAAGCCGTCCGACACCACCCCGATGTCGACCCTGCTGCTGGCCGAGATCGCCGCCGAGTTCCTGCCACCCGGTGTGCTCAACGTGGTCTGCGGCGACCGCGACACCGGCCGGGCCCTGGTCGCCCACCCGACGCCGCAGCTCGTCTCG
>Ga0247737_1000606_pt1 | contig 14619 bp, 6 predicted proteins | sample UWRJL028104C2_FD_180937 | JGI IMG/M metagenome (GOLD analysis project Ga0247737, IMG submission 180937) | Plant litter microbial communities from Arlington Agricultural Research Station in Wisconsin, United States - UWRJ-L028-104C-2 | ecosystem: Environmental > Terrestrial > Plant litter >...
CAACGAGATCAGCGTCGCCGCCCTCCACCGCGCCGCCTCATCGGCCTCGCTCGCCAAGTCCGGCCACGCGGGCGTCACCGCCGAAGGCCCTCGCGCCACCAATCAGAAGCTCTACGACGCCGTCGATCCCCTCGCCTCGCCCGCCTTCTCCGACAAGATCGCCCTGCTTCAGGAGATCGACGCCTGGGCCCGCGCCCGCGACCCCCGCGTCGTCCAGGTCTCGGCCTCCATCGTCGGCGAGCGCCGCGCTATCGAGATCCTACGCGCCGACGCCCTGACCGTGCGCGACGTGCGTCCCCTGGTCCGGCTCAACGTCTCCATCACGGTGGAGAAGGACAGCCGTCGCGAAACCATGTCCAACGGCGCGGGCGGCCGGGCCGGCTTCGAGACCTGGATCGTCCCCGAGCGCTGGCAGGCCCAGGTCGACGAGGCCATTCGCGGCGCCCTCGTGAACCTTGAGGCCGTCGACTGCCCGGCCGGAGAGATGGACGTGGTCCTGGCCGCCGGCTGGCCCGGCGTCCTGCTGCACGAGGCCATCGGCCACGGCTTCGAGGGCGACTTCCACCGCAAGGGCTCCTCGGTCTTCACCGGCATGATGGGCCAGCGCGTCGCCGCCCCCGGCGTCACCATCGTCGACGACGGCTCCATCGCCGGCCGTCGTGGATCGCTGTCGGTCGATGACGAAGGCACGCCCACGTCCCGCACCGTCCTGATCGAGGACGGCATCATGGTCGGACTGATGAACGACCGTCTCTCAGCGCGTCAGCTGGGCCAGCGCGCCACCGGCAACGGCCGGCGCCAGTCCTTCGCCCACCAGCCCATGCCGCGCATGACCAACACCTTCATGGAAGGCGGCAAGGACAAACAGGCCGACATGATCGCCTCGACAAAACGCGGCCTCTACGCCGCCAACTTCGGCGGCGGCCAGGTGGACATCACCAACGGCAAGTTCGTCTTCCAGTGCACCGAGGCCTACCTGATCGAGGACGGCCGGATCACCGCCCCGGTGCGCGGCGCGACCCTGATCGGCGACGGGGCGACGGCCCTGACCAATGTCTCGATGATCGGCGACGACTTCGCCTTCGACCCCGGCGTCGGCGTCTGCGGCAAGGCGGGCCAGGGCGTGCCTGTCGGCATCGGCCAACCCTCGCTCAAGATAGGCGGCCTGACGGTCGGCGGCACGGCGGTCTAGAGGCCCATACCAATCAACGGACGAGCCGAATTCGTAAATCGGATCAACGCCCGGCTCTATTTCGAGGCTTTATAGGCATCACCGCCTGACGCGGCCGTACACTGTTGCCCGCATCACAGCCGATCGACGGATGAAAGGCATGACCACGCCGGACGCTTCGGACGCAATGGACGACTCTTCGGACGCAGTGGACTCAGTGGACTCAGTGCACGCTTCGGACGGTGTTTTTTGCTTGTATCAGTCCACTTTCCAGTCCGGCCCCCGGACATCCAGCCCATCCGCCTCCAGTCCGTCGAGGACTCCGCCCGGCTCGGCCAGCAGCCGCAGCGGCGCGACGGCCAGGGTCACGCCCGGCGCGTCCAGCGCGGTCGCCAGCGCCGTCAGCCATTGGCTCTTCAACACCGGCCCGAGCGTGGGATCGCCGTACGGCCAGCACTGACCCAAGGCCACGTCCAATGGATTGGCGATGACCTCGGCCACACGCAGGCCGCGCCAGTCGTCGGCCCGTTCCGCGAACAGCCCATCTCCCTGCTCCGCCGCCGTGATGCTCGCCGCCATGCAGGGCGCGTAGGCCGAGGGCGGCTGGCTGATCAGGTTTTCCACCACCTCGTCGCCGCGGACGAACCCGACCGCCTCGCCCTCGACGTCGGCGCGCCGGGCGGCCCCGCGAACCACGTCCTCCGCGTCTCGTCCGCCTCGCTTCAGCCCGGCCTTCTCCAGCAGATCGTCGCTGAGGACGAGGAAGCTTTTACGTCGCCACGCCGGGTTCCGCTCGGTCGCCATCACCGCCTCGAGCCGCGCTTCGAGGTCAGCGGGCAGGTGGTCGGCCGTCGTGGTGCCATCCGGCAGCGTGAATATGGTCCGGCTGCGCCAGATCAGACGTCCCAGATCGCTCAGCGAGCCGCGAGCGTAGGGCGGATACAGGATCCGGTCGGCGCGTCCGGTCGCCTCCTCCAGCGCCTCCGGTCGCCACGCGAAGTCGCGCGGCAGGCTCCGGATCGAGCCGACCAGAATCACGGTGCTTTCCCCACGCGTCACCGTCCACATCGGAGCGCCGGCCCGGCGGGCGGTGACGACGATGTCCTCGACCCGGTCCTCGGGCTCCTGGGCGAACACCGGCGCAGCCGCCGTCAACGCAGCGGCCAGCGTCAATCCCGTCAACCATGCCCGCATGCTCGAATCCTCTCCGGCCCGTTTCACTGGACCATCGATAGAGGTTGTGGCTCAACCGTGGCCGTTCTGGCGGAACCGCGCCCTCTCCGCCGTGTTCCGCTGACGCCGCCGCTTCATCCAGGTTCCGCCGCCATGGCCCACCCCCTGTCCCGCACCGACGTCCGTCTCGGCCTCGCCGCCCTGGCCATGGTCGGGATCGTCGGAACCGGCGCCTTCATGATGGGCGGATCGGAGACCGGCCGGTCGTGGGGCCGCGGTCTCGCCATCGCCGTGGTCCCTCCGGTCGAGCCCGAGGTCTTGCCCGGCGAGACCATGGAGGTCGGCGCTCTCAACGACGGCTTCGATCGCGCTGCTCTCGAGCGGGTCGCGGAGCCGCCGTTCGACGACACCCTGCCGCCGCCGGCCTGGATCGGCGACGAATCCCTGGGTGACCCTGCGCCGCGCATGCCGATGCCGACGCCGGTCAGCGACACCCGGCTCATCGAAATCGCCGCCCCCGCAGTCGATCCTCTCGCCGACGGGTCCCGCAAGTTCGGCTTCGACGCGCCCCGTCCGGACTACGCCGCCGAACGCAGCCTGCGCTGGAGCCGCATCGAGCCAACGCCTTCGCAAAGTGCAGCCGATGCTCCTGCAAATGAAGACGCGTCTTCGACACAGTATTCGCCGGAATAAGCCGCGAAGATTGCGGCCGTGTAATGCTGTCCTAGATTTAATCCACCTGTCCGGCTTGTAACTGGAGATGAACGCGGTCGGTCGTCACACCTTCCCCAGCAACGAGGGGAACCCCAGGCGATGACCAAGACCATTCTTCTGGCCACGACGGCCATCCTGTTTACCGCCGGCGGTGCGTTGGCGCAAACCGCGCCCGCGCCCTCGGAGACGACCAGCCCGCCCCAGGCCGAGGCCAGCCAGCAGGGCGTCCTGGTCTTCACCCCGGACTTCTTCGCCGACCAGCGCCCGAACACCGCGCTCGACATGGTCAACCGGGTCCCCGGCTTCTCGGTCCAGGACGGCGACGGCTCGCGCGGCTTCGAAGGCGCGGTCGGCAACATCCTGATCAACGGCGCCCGCCCGGCGTCCAAGAACGACACCGGCTCCTCGGTTCTCGGCCGCACCTTGGTCCCCCAGGTCGAGCGCATCGAACTGATCCGCGGCGGCGCCCCCGGCATCGACATGCAGGGCTATTCGGTCGTCGTGAACGTCATCACCAAGACCCAGTCCAGCCGCGAATCGATCCTGACCGGCACGGCCTATCTGTTCGAAGGCGGCCGCGACGCCGCCAACGGCACCTATCAGTTCACCGCCCGCGACGGCGACCGCACCTGGGGCTTCACCCTGTCCGACGGCGTCAGCATCAGCGACGCCAACGGCGTGGGCCGCGTGGTCCGACGCAGCGCAAACGGGACGATCCTGCGCGACGAGGGCTATTTCAACGACCAGCACGGCGGCGGCCAGGGTATTCGCGGCAACTACGCCAACGCCTTCATGGGCGGCAAGATCGACCTGACCGCACGCATCGGCGTGAACGACTACAGCCAGTGGAGCCGCCAGGACGGCCCCGGCATCCTGCGCGAAAACTCCTATGACGAGACGGGCAACAGCGGCGAAGTCGGCGCGGTCTTCACCCGCCCGCTGCGCGACGGCCTGACCTCGGAAACCCGCTTCATCCGCGAATGGAGCGACTTCGAGAACGCCTCGATCTCCAACAACCGCGTCGGCGCGACCATCAGCCCCGAGCAGCGCTTCGAATCGACGGGCGATTCGTCCGAGACCATCCTGCGCTCCCTGCTGCGCTGGGAGCGGTCGTCCTCGATGACCATCGAGGCCGGCGGCGAGGTCGCCTACAACATGCTGTCGGTCGACCAAGCCTTCCTGCAGGGCGGCGTCAACGTGCCGCTGCCGTCCGCCTCGGTCACCGTCGAGGAGACGCGCGGCGAGGCGTTCGGCAAGGCCACCTGGCGGATCCGCCCCAACCTGACCGTCGAGGGCGGCCTGCGGCTGGAAGGCTCGACCATCAGCCAGTCCGGCGACGCCAACCTGGAAAAGAGCTTCTTCTTCGCCAAGCCGCGGGTCCAGGTCACTTGGACCCCCATGCCCCAGAACCAGGTCCGCTTCCGCTTCGAGCGCGAACTGGGCCAGCTCGACTTCGGCGACTTCGCCGCCTCGGCCGAACTCAGCGACGACCAGGTCTTCGGCGGCAACGTCGATCTGGAGCCGGAACAGCGCTGGATCTCCGAACTGACGTACGAGCGCCGCTTCCTCGGCGACGGCATCGTCTCGGTCGGCTACCGCCACGACGAGATCATCGACGTGATCGACCGCCTGCCCCTGCCCGGCAACCTGTCGGCGACCGGCAACATCGGCGACGGCACGCTCGACCAGTTGGCCGTGAACGTCGTGGTTCCGTTGGACTGGACCGGCTTCTCCGGCGGCCAGTTCCAGTTCCGCAACACCTGGAACAAGACCGAGGTCACCGACCCGACCACCGGTCTGGGCCGCCCCATCTCGGGTGTCCGCCCGTCGCAACCCGGCTTCACCATCTCCCAGGACATCACCAGCTGGAAGGTCAACTGGTCGGCTACTTACCTGGAGAGCCTGCGCCAGTTCTCCTACGATCCGGACCAGACCTCGGGCTTCACCGGCAGCGACTATTTCGAGGGCTTCGTCGAATACAAGCCGACCCCGACCCTGTCGGTCATGGTCAAGGTCAACATCTGGAACGACTTCCAGGTCGAACGGACCGTCTTCGCCAACCGCACCGCTGCGCGCCCGATCGACTACGTCGAACTGCGCCCCATCGATCCGCGCACCTTCTGGCAGATCCGTCTCCGCAAGACCTTCTGACCCTCCGCCACATCGCCGCCGTGATTGTTTCAGCGATGTAACCCACATGTCCCGCTTGTAACTGGAGATGAACGGAGCCGGTCGCCAAGGTCTCTTTCGAGAGGGAGAGACTTCAGAATGACAAGGGCGCTTTTGCTGGCGACGACCATGATCGTCGCGGCTCCGTTCACCGCCGCGGCCCAGACCACTGGCCAGACGGCGGGTCAGGGCGCTGCCCCGACCTCCGCGGCCGAGGCTCCGATCCCGACCGGGCCCGCTAGTCAGGCTCCGGCCGTCGATACGGCCCAGCAGGGCGTCCTCGTCTTCGAACCCGCCTTCTTCGCGGGCTCCAGCCCGAACACGGCGCTGGACATGATCGCCCGCCTGCCGGGCTTCGGCCTCGACACCGGCAACACCGACACGCGTGGCTTCGCGGGGGCGGCGGGCAACGTCCTGATCGACGGCGACCGGCCGTCCTCCAAATCCGACAGCCTGGATCAGATTCTTCAGCGCATCGCCGCCGCCAGCGTGGAGCGGGTCGAGCTGATCCGTGGCGGCGCGCCCGGCATCGACATGCAGGGCCGATCCGTGGTGGCCAATGTCGTCCTGAAACGCACCGTGCAGGTCCAGACCGTGCTGGAGGCGAACGTCTACACCTACCCCGACGGCTATCTCGGCCCGCTCTTGAAGGCCTCCTGGTCCCGCCGCGAGGGCGAGGATCAGCTGGAGGCCTCGATCAGCGCCACGACCGACCGCACCGACGGGACCGGCGACGGCTACCGCCGCCGTTACAACGCCGCCGGCGGCCTGATCCAGGATGCGGAGCTCGATCGCTACGACCGGTTCCGCAATGTCCGCGGCACCGCCGCCTGGCAGGGCCGTCGCGCCGGCGGCCTGTTGAGGGTCAACGGCGTCCTGGGCTGGAACGAGGCGATCAGCTCGATCGACACGCTTGTCCGCTCGGGCACGGGCCGCGACGAGCGGTCCGAGAATGCGGGCGACGAGACCGAGGCCGAACTGGGCGTGAACTGGGCCCGGCCGCTGGGCGAACGCACCGAACTCGAACTGACAGGCCTTCAGCGCTACGAGGTCGACAACGACGAATCCCGCTCCTTATCCGGCCTGAACAGCGCGGCGTTCGGCGGCGAAGGCACGGCCGGCGAGACCATCGGCCGCGCCGTCCTGCGGTTCCGCCAGTCCGATCGCTGGGCCTTCGAGGGCGGCGGCGAGGCGGCCTACAACTTCCTCGACAGCGCCACGACCTATGCCGAGAACGGCGTGCCCATCCCCCTGCCCTCCGCCTCGGTCAAGGTCGAGGAATTGCGCGGCGAGATGTTCGGCCAGACGACTTGGCGGCCCAGTCCCGAACTGACCGTCGAGGCCGCCCTGCGGGTCGAGGTTTCCGAGATCAGCCAGTCGGGCGACTCAGACCTGACCCAGACCTTCGTCTACCCGAAGCCGCGCCTGCAGGTAACCTGGACGCCCATCGCCGACCACCAGCTCCGTTTCCGCGTCGAGCGTGAGGTCGGACAACTCGATTTCGGCGACTTCGTCGCCTCCGCCGACGTGGATCTCAATCAGGTCGAGGGCGGCAATCCGGAACTGGAGCCGGCCAAGAACTGGACGTTGGAGGCGGTGTACGAACGTCGGTTCTGGGGCGAAGGCGCCCTGACCCTGACCCTGCAACACAGGGAGTGGGAGGACATCATCGACGTCATTCCGCTCACCGGCGGGTTCGAGGCCGTCGGCAACATCGGCTCCGGCTCCTCGGACTTCCAGCAGATCGCCCTGACCCTGCCGCTCGATCGGCTGGGCCTGTCCAACGCCCGCCTTCTGGCCCGCGCCAGCTTCGGCCAGTCCAGCGTGACCGATCCGTTGACGGGCGAGGATCGGCGGTTCTCGAACCAGCTCGCCTTCGGCTGCGGCATCGACTTCAACCAGGATCTTCGCGGCGGTCGCTGGTCCTACGGCTTCCAGCACGGCTGCAACGTCGATGACCCCGTTCAGTACCGGATCCGCGAAGTCCGCGAGATCGAGGAAGAGCCCTTCGTCACCGTCTACGGCCAGTGGAAGCCGCGCCCCGACCTGACCGTGCGTCTCGATCTCGGCAACGCCTCCGACCGGGAGAGCCGGCGCGAGCGCTTCGTCTATTCCGGGCCCCGCAACAGCGCGCCCCTGTCGTTCCGCGAGGAGCGGGGCACGCGAATGAGCCCGTGGCTCTTCATTCAGATTCGCAAGACGCTTTAAAGGTCCATGAGCCTGAAAAAGGGCGGCGCCCGCGAGGACGCCGCCCTTCTTTTTGCCTGAGGCTCAGGCCGTTCAGCCGGTCGTGGTGGCGTCCGGACGAGCGACGTTGCCGTCCTCGCGACCCGCGTCCGTCAGCGACGGTCCCGGGTGGTTGCCGGGCTCGTTCACGCCGTTCGACCACTTCGCGATGAAGAAGCTGGCGACGATGAAGGCGACGCCGATGCCGACGCCGACCCAGCCCAGGGTGTTGAACGAGGCCAGCGAGGAGTTCAGCGCCGCCGCCGGATCCAGCACCTGGCCGCCGACGGTCTCGGTCCCCGCTGCGCCGGCGATCATGCCGCCGACGAAGTGAGCGATCGAGGAGGCCATGAACCAGACCGCCATCATGAAGCTGACGATGGCCGGCACCGAAAGCTTGGTGATCTCCGACAGACCGACAGGCGACAGGAACAGCTCGCCGGTCGAGTGCAGCAGGTAGAGCAGGGCCAACAGGATCAGAGGCGTGCGGAACGCATCGTCCACCAGACCCGAGTTGGCGCCCCAGACGATGACCAGGAAGCCGAGGCCGACCTGGATGATCCCCAGGCCGAACTTGACCACCGGATTGGGGTCCATCTTGCGGTTGGCCAGCCAGACCCACAGCGCCGCGAAGATGGGCGCGAAGATCAGGATGAAGCCGGCGTTGAAGGACTGGGTCTGGGAGGCCGACATCGAGGTGTCGATCCAGCCCCACCATTGCGCGGTCGAGAAGCCGGCCGCGGCCACCTGGTCCGGCGAACCCATCGGAATGCCGAGGAAAGTGTAGGCCTGGCTGGTCAGGGCCAGGTCGACGTTGCGGTCCGCGAACAGGTTCAGCGAGGAACCCGCCTGCTCGAACAGGGTGAAGAAGATCACCGAGCCGAACACCAGCACCATGGCCAGCATCATCCGCTCACGCGCGACCTTGTCGCACTTGAAGATGATGAACCATGTGATGAAGGCCAGGGCCGCGACGGTCGAGATGATCAGGCCGGTGCCGACCAGTCCATGGTTCGGCACGATGAACCACAGGGCCGCGACACCGACGAAGGCCGAGAGATAGATCAAGGTCTCGCGGTTGAGGAAGCCCAGAACCGGCTGTTTGATAAGGGCCGGAACCGGCGGTTCGCCCTTGCCCTGAAGCAGGGGTTTGCCCAGCCAGAAGACGATCAGGCCGGCCAGCATGCCGATGCCCGCGAGGCCGAAGCCCCAGCTCCAGCCGAAGCGTTGCCCCAGCAGGCCGCACAGAACGGCCGCCCAGAACGAGCCCAGGTTGATGCCGTAGTAGTAGAGGGTGAAGCCTGAATCGCGGCGCGGATCGCCCTGCGGATAGAGTTGGCCGACCAGGGTCGAGATGTTGGGCTTCAGGAAGCCGACGCCCATGATGATCAGCGACAGGGCCAGGTAGAAGACGTTGACGCCCATCGGATCGCGCGCGGCCGTCAGCTCGTAGCTGCCTTCCGCGAGGGTGCCGGGGATGACCGAGTTGGCCGGCAGATCGGTGATGGTCAGGCCGCCGCCTTCGGCGGGGGTGAAGTGGTACGGCTGTCCGCCGACCACGACCTGGGACGTCTGGGTGTCGCCGCGTCCGTCGATCTGAATCTGATAAACGGCGTCGTTGTAGGTCAGGGTCTGGGTCGAGGGCGCGCCCTCGAAGGCCATAAGACCGTGACCGGCGACCAGCAAAATTGCCCCGAACATGATCGCCTTGCGCGTGCCGATGTAGCGGTCGGCCACGATGCCGCCGATCAGCGGCAAGAGGTACACGAGCGAGGCGTAGGAGCCGTACTGGCCCGAGGCGAAGCCGTCATCGAACAGGAAATGCTGGGTCAGATAGAAGATCAGCAGGCCGCGCATGCCGTAGAACGAAAATCGCTCCCACATCTCGGCGAAGAAGCAGACCAGCAGCCCCTTGGGGTGGGTCTTGAGGATTTGCAGCAGCACCGGAAGCCCGGTCACGAGGGTGATGATCACCCCCAGGAGGATGACGATGTTCACGCCTGACCTCCCGTGCTGCTCGTAAGTCGTCGAAGCCCGAGGGCCCCCTCTTCGGTCTGGATCAACCGCCCACTCCCTAACGCCGCGCCGAACGGGCGCGCTCAAGCCGGCATAAGCAGCACGCCGGGCAAGACCGGACAAGCCTTATGGATAATCGAACCGTCACAGAGCGGCGATGAACCGCAGACGAAAACGACGGGATTGTCCTCTGTGTCTCCGTTTTCTCCGCCGCTGTCCTCAAAATCCGTCCTCGAATTCCCTGTCGGAATTCTCAGTGGAAATCGCGCGATCCCGGCAGGATGCGGACATCCCTCGGATGCCGCCCTCGCGTCGGCGCGTGACCCGATCCCGGCGTCGGATCGGTCGACAGATGGCCCAGCATCGGGGTCCAGTCGATCAGGTCTTCGACCACCAGATGGGTCACCCCCTCTTCCGACCGCTGGATCTTGCCGATGGCCAGTACCATCCGCGCGCCCATCGCCACGGGACGCAGCCGTTCGAACACGTCGGGCCAGACCACCAGATTGGCCACCGCCGTCTCGTCCTCGATGGTCAGGAACACCACCCCCTTGGCCGAGCCCGGCCTCTGGCGCACCAGAACGACCCCGCCGACCCGGACGCGGCGGTTCTCCTTGACCGTCTTGTAGGCCTCGGCCGTCACGGCCCCCGCCTGCGTCAGCCGATCCCGCAGGAAGGCGACGGGGTGTCCCTTCAGCGACAGGCGAATGGTCTGATAGTCGCCGACCACCTCCTCGGCCTCGGTCAGGCGCGGCAGGGCCGCCGGCGGCGCCCCGTCCGCCTCATCCAGCCCCATGGCCGCGAACAGGGGCGCCGAGGACGCCGGCGCCGCCCCCTTGGCCGCCCACATCCCCTGACGCCGACTGAGGTCGAGCGAACCGTAGGCGTCGGCCTCCGCCAGCCGGTCGAGGGCGGAAATGGGGAGATCGGCGCGGATGCGCAGGTCCTCGAGGTCGCGGAAGGGCGCGACGGCGCGCTCGGCCATGATCTTGAGCGCCCACGCCTCCTTGAACCCGTCGATGGAGCGGAAACCGAGACGCATGGCGCGGCGATCCGACGTCCGGCCGGGCTCCAGAGTCGCGTCCCAGTCGCTGGCGTTCAGATCGGGATGGCGCACCTCGACGCCGTGTTCCTGGGCATCCCTCACGATCTGGGCCGGGGCGTAGAACCCCATGGGTTGGCTGTTCAGAAGACAGGCCGCGAAGACGTCCGGGTAGAAGCATTTCACCCAGGCCGAGATGTAGACCAGGAAGGCGAAGGAGCAGGCGTGGCTCTCCGGAAAGCCGTACTCGCCGAAGCCCTTGATCTGGTTGAAGCATTTCTGAGCGAAGTCCGGATCGTAACCCCGCCGAGTCATGCCTTCCACCATCAGGACTTCGTACTCCCCGATGGTGCCCATATGCCTGAACGTCGCCATGGCGCGTCGAAGGCCGTTTGCCTGTTCGCCTGTGAACTCTGCGGCGACCATGGCGATCTTCATCGCCTGCTCCTGAAACAGAGGCACGCCGAGCGTTTTCCTAAGGACGTTCGTCAGTTCGAGCGGGTCCTCTGTCGATCCAGGCATTTCGAACCGGTAGGTTCCGGGGCCATGAATCGCTTCATGGGCGCGTCGATCCATTCTTCGCTTCAAATAGGGATGGACCATGTCGCCTTGGATCGGGCCTGGCCGGACGATCGCGACCTGAACCACGAGGTCGTAGAAGACCCTTGGCTGCAGTCGCGGCAGCATCGCCATCTGTGCCCGGCTCTCGACCTGAAAGACGCCCAGCGAGTCTCCCTTGCACAGCATCTCATAGACTTCTGGCTGTTCCGTCGGCACTGTGTCCAAGGCCAGAGGACGGTCGTAGGCCTCCCCGATCATCTGGAATGCCCGCTTCATCGCCGTCAACATTCCGAGGGCCAGAACGTCGACCTTCATCAGGTTCAGATGATCGATGTCGTCCTTGTTCCACTCGATGAAGGTGCGATCCGGCATGGCTGCGTTGCCGATTGGCACGATCTCCACCAATGGCCCTTGGCTCAGGACGAAGCCGCCCACGTGCTGGCTGAGATGGCGCGGAAACTTGATCAGCTCGGCCGTCAGCCTCAGAGCCAGATCCATGCGGACGTCGTTGCGATCCAGACCGGTCCGGGCGACATGGTCCTCCTTCACAGCGTCACCGAAAGATCCCCAGACGGTGTCGGCCAGTCGGGCGGTGACATCCTCTGTCAGGCCCAACGCCTTGCCGACATCACGGATCGCCGAACGCGGCCTGTAATGAATGATGGTGGCGACGATGCCCGCCCGGTCGCGACCATAGCGGTCATAGACATGCTGCATCACCAGTTCGCGACGCTCATGCTCGAAGTCGACGTCGATGTCAGGCGGCTCGGACCGGTTGGAAGAGATGAACCGTTCGATCAGCATGTCCTGGCTGGTCGGATCGACATTGGTGATCCCCAGGCAGAAGCAGATGACGGAGTTGGCGGCCGATCCCCGCCCCTGACACAGGATGTTCCGGTCGGGATGCCGCGCCCAAGCCACCACCTCATGCACGGTCAGGAAATAGGGCGCGTATTCACGCTCTCGCACCAGCCGAAGTTCCTTGCGGATGGTCTTGACCACATGGGTCGGCACAGTCCCCGCTTCGCGAGGCCATTTCTCCCGTGCGCCTCGACAGGTTAGTCGGATTAGCCAGCCCTGCGGTGACCATCCCGGCGGTACGGGCTCATCCGGATACTGATAGCTGAGCTCTCGCAGGGAGAATGTGCACCCCCGAACCACCTCCATCGTCCGATCCAGCGCCGCCTCATATCCTCGAAACAGGCGCGCCATTTCTTTGGGGGGCTTGAGATGGCGCTCTCCGTTCGCCTGCAATCGCAAGCCCGCCTTGTCGACGGTGGTGCCCTCGCGAATGCAGGTCAGGACGTCCTGCATCGGGCGACGGTTGGCGTCGTGGTACATCGCCGCATTGGTCGCGATCATTGGTGCGCCGGTGCGACTGGCCATGCTGGCCAGCCGGTTCAGACGCGCCCGATCGTCGCCGCGCCACAGGGGGGCCACCGCCAGGTAGAGCGTATCCGGCCAGGCGCGGCGCCAGGCGAGGAGGCGGGCCTCGAAGGCCGCGTCGGGGACCTCGGGCGCGACGACGAGGGCGATCATCCCTTCGCCGTGGGCTACGGCCTGATCGAAGGTCAGGCGGGTCTCGCCCTTGGTGATCCGGTCCGGCTTGGCGTCGTCGGGTTCGGCCGGCTGGACGAGCCGGAGGTGGGGGTGTGGCGGAGACGGCTGAGCGCCGTCCAGAATCTCGCTCTTGCCGAGCGTCAGTAACCGGCACAGGCGGCCGTAGGCGGCGCGGTCGCGGGGGAAGACGATCAGTTCGGTCCCGTCGAGGAAGCCCAGCCGGACGCCGACGACGAGACGGATGCCGTAGTCCTCGGCGCCCATCAGGGCTCGGACCATTCCGGCCAGGGTGTTGCGGTCGGCGACCCCGACGGCGGCCAGACCCAGGGCCTTGGCCTGCATCATCATCTCCCACGGGTGGGAGGCCCCCTCAAGAAAGCTGAAATTGGTGATGGCGCCGAGTTCGGCGTACTCGCCGTTCCACGCCGTCACGGGAACATCCCGTGCATCCACCAGGAGGGGGCTCGCTCGTCCTTCGCACCCGTGTATTCGGACCCGTACAGCCCCTCGCGGAACAGCCAGTAGCGCAGGCCCTGGTCATCCTCGATCCGGTAGTAGTCGCGCGTCCGGGCCAGACGGTCGTCGGCGCGCGGCCGCCACCATTCCGGCGACAGGCGTTCGGGGCCATCGGCGCGGGTCACCTTGCGCAGCACGCGGCGCCAAGTGAACTGGGCCGGTGTTCCGTCGGGCAGGTCCGCCGTGGTCTCCACCGGCTCGGGCGGCTCGAGCAACATGAGGGGGCGCGACCGACGGGGATCGCCCGCGCCTTCCGCCGGGGGCGGCGCCTTGGCCAGGGCAGGCCGCCAGCGTTCGGCGCGTTCGGGTATCCACGACCCTTGCGGCTCGGCGACCCGCACCGAGGCCTCGCCGAGGCGGGCCGACAGCCGGTCGATCAGGGCGGCCCGGCCCTCGGCGTGGCGCGCCTGCTGCTCCTCACCCATGGCGACCTGCAGCGCGACCAGGGGCTCGGTCAGGTCGGCGGTCAGCATCAGGGCGTCGATGCCGAAGCCGGGGTCGATGCGCTCGAGCCCCGTCTCGCGGAACAGCCGCATCCAGATCGACACGTCGCGCATCGCCCGGCCCATACGGACCGAGACGGCGCTGGTCCGGCCATCGACACGGAAGGCGGTCAGGGTCAGGGCTCGCGCACCCTGGCCGTCGCTCTCCATCGACCGGGCCAGGCTTTCGGCCAGACCGGGCAGGCGCGCCTCGATCCCGGCCGTGTCGGTCAGGGGATCGGCATAGGCCTCCCAGCCGCGATAGCGGGGCGGGGCCCGTGTGGGGATCAGGGCCTCGTTCGTCGCGCCGACGGCCTGGTCCAGCCGACGCACCAGACCGACCCCGGCGCCGTCGCGAAAGCGGCGGGCGAGGCCGGCGCGCGGCATGGGATAGAGGTCGCCGATCCGCTTCAGCCCGAACCGCTTGGTCTGCTTCAGGGCGGCGTCGGTGATGCGCAGGGATTCGACCGGCAGGGGGGCCAGGGCCTCGCGGACGTCGGCGTCGGTGGCGATCCGGCTCGCGGTCCCGTAACGCGCCAGAGCCCAGGCGGCGCCGGGGGTCGGGGCCATGGCGGCGCGGGCGCGGATGCCCGCCTCGGCCAGGCGGCGCTCGATGCGGGCGATGGCCTTGTCTTCGCCGCCGAACAGATGGGTCGCGCCGGTCAGGTCGAGGAATAGACCCTCCAGCCCGCCGTCGAAGGGATCGACCGTGACGGCCGGGGACCACCGCTCGCCCCAGACGGCCAAGGCTTCCAGCGCGCGTTGATCTGCGGCGGGATCGGCCGGGTGACAGGCCAGATGCGGGATCATGGCCAGGGCGTCGGCCTGGGTCTGGTCCCGCGACAGGTTCAGGGCCCGCGCGGCCGGGTTCAAGGCGTGGATGATCGCCCCCCGCGCCGTGCGCAGGATAAGGGCCAGCGGACCCGCGTCAGCCGCGAACGGATCAGGCGTATTGGGTCCGGCCGATCGGACCCAGACCGTCACCGGCC
>Ga0247737_1000611_pt1 | contig 14571 bp, 9 predicted proteins | sample UWRJL028104C2_FD_180937 | JGI IMG/M metagenome (GOLD analysis project Ga0247737, IMG submission 180937) | Plant litter microbial communities from Arlington Agricultural Research Station in Wisconsin, United States - UWRJ-L028-104C-2 | ecosystem: Environmental > Terrestrial > Plant litter >...
AACAATAGTGGCGTTCCCCCCCCGTCTGCTTTCGCGTTAATTAAAGTGTCTTCCCTGGACGCAGAATTGAGAATAGCTCTTATTATGTCAAGCAATCCGTGTTCGGACGCAATATGGAGAAGCGTTGTCTTTGGAGGTGGATTTGACGATCGATATCCCTTCTGAATGTTCATCCATTGATGAAAGACATCATTTGAAGGCCAGTGGAAGTCCTCTAACAGATCGGCTTGGGGAATTTTATACGTAGAGGCTTGGACTGCGTGTGGCACCCATGACGTTGCGGCATAGCTTAGAAAAGGGAACAACCTATTTTCTTTAAACCAGTCTATATTCGTCGGCTTTACTATCTCTTCCATACCAATATATCGGATACAAGACCTGCACAAAACATGATGTGCTAAGCCTATAGCTTGATCAAGTGACTCCCACTTCTCTCCAAAAAGGATCCGGAGACCTTCGTCGTACAAGAAGTCACTGACGGATTCATGGATTAACTGGACTACTGGGCTTTTGTTATGAACTTCGATTTCTGCCAGGCCGCGAGACAATACTTTCACTCGTGTCTCCATTTCTTCGTTGCTTTCTGAAACAACGCCTTCATCTAAGCATTGTTGAAAAGACGTGTATGGTGAATCAGGAAGGATGGCTGTAGCGTAGCGTAACTCATGCAAGGTCAGTGGTCTGAAAGCAAAAAGGATCCACTGGAAAAGATTCATCACTTCGCATTTTTCTTCTTCCCGTATACTCTCCAACAAGCCTCGGTAAAGATCATTCAGATCCGGTGGGATACGAAGGATTTCTTCCTTAATCATCTTCTCCGTCTTGGCTTGCCGCCTCAGTTGTTCAACACGATCTACCACTAGTCGAGCCCACTGAAAGCTGTTGGAAGATCGCTGTATGATGACTTCAATTATCTGGTGCTTTTCTTTTTGAAGTCGACTTCGAATGTATGTCTTAATATCATTCGAATTCTCATGGTCAATGGAAATCTCCAGCTCTCCTTCGTAATCAATGATTGGATAACGACGACAGCTAAAACATATACTGAGCGCTTTACTAGATGTGGGTCTGCACTGAGAGAGAAGATGCTGAAATTCTTTGACGAGCTCAACTGCTGCAGCTTCACCACCTTCATCGAGAGCGTCGGCGAACAGTCGAATAGGAAATGATTCCAGAATTTTAGATATTGAAGATTCAAGATACGCTCGTAGTTCAGCTTCGTGCCAATCCCATGCTTTTCCCGAAGTCCCTTTGGTTTCACAGTTTTTGGAATATTCATGGACAAGGTCTGACAAGGCACTAGGGTCTTGGTCTAAGATCTGATACAGTATCGACCTGTAGAACCCCATAAGCGTATGTTGAAGCTCGGATCCTCGGTTATGGAAGAAGAACGATAGTATAATGAGTTTTGTTTTAGGGGCAGAATTGTTAGAATTCGTCTTTTGTAGGGCGTGCTTTATTGCTGTTGATTTCCCAGTGCCTGGATTACCTTTTATCCAAAGCAATGCACCGTTTTGAAGAGTCCAGCGTCGGAAGACATCATGATTTAGTAGCCATTCACACGTTTTCATGGTTGCGGGGTGTATCTCATGCTGTCGAGCTTCCATGTCTTTGAAATACAGATACTTCATGCAATCTATTAGAAATAATTAGCACTTGTAGTTTATATTTATAGAGTTTTAGTCGTACCCTTTAGGTTTAATGTCTCTGATTCTTCAGAAAGCGTCAGTGACTGTTAGAAGAGAAGTCGGTATCTATGTATAGCACTATCTTACTGTTTGCTTCAACGCTCACTTCACGCATCAGATGCGCGCCGAGACTCATGCCATCCAGTCGTCCCTGAGATTGCACTGTATTGTCTGACACATCAAATAAATAATTAGTTTAGAGGCCAAATATATTATAATAATTACCAATCCTGCGCCAAGAAAAACATCTATTCACATCAGAGCTCACTTACTGAGCAACTCATTAATCCGACTAGTGAGAACGCGGTAATTCTGGTTGTCTCTGTTTGGAAAGCGACACATGCTACGGTGATCGCAACCGTCCATAGTAATAATACTCTCCTCAGGAAGACCCAAAATTCCCGTGTACCTATCAACTATCTTTTGAGTGTCAGACACTTTACTATTGCAGGGCAATCGTGTAAACATTACCAATTTTGAAAATGGAGGGGTTGTATGTTGCTCAATGCATGAGAAAATCTTGATATCTTTCACTTGAGTACTGAAATCAGGTGAAATATCCTTCAAAGTGTCAGAATTTCGTTCTAGGTTATGCAATAGATCCTTTCGCGTAGAACCAGTAAGTCCAGAAAATGTGTAGAGGCAAACAGTAGAAATATTCGCTAGTAATTGCGGCCATTTAATAGCATCAGAACCGCGATGGGGTGTACCCAAGAAAAAGATTCCCTTGATACACGTCCGGAGGAAAAGGAATTCACTTTCGTCCCGAAGCTGGGAAATAGTTAGAGCCTATAACATTTAGTGAGTGGCTCATTTAGATTCAGATTGGCGATTTTTACTCTTTTAAGTACAATACCTCCCATACTATGACAGATAAATACCAAGGGCCGTAATTGTGACTATTCGAGCACTTTAGACATTTTATTCTTCAACTTTTGAATTAAAAGATACCCAATATGACCCTGTAGGACGCATCAAAATATACGAACCTTGCCCTGTCTTTCCAATTTGAGCTTATTCAGCAGCGACCACGCGAAATCATCAAGTGTAGCTCGAGACTTTGTAAGCGCTACTTCAGAATCGTAACCAAACGAAAATACCCGTGCACCGCCGTTAATATCTTTAGAGAGGAAATCACGTAACCAAAGAGCGCCACTTTCGTGCGTCCAAGTTTTAAAGGCACCTCCATTGATGCCGTGTATGGCAACAATATCGAGTAGCGATTGATCAACTTGGTCGGCGGGCAAGCGCGGTGTTAAGAGAAAGAGACCCAGCTTCTGCTGTGTTTCTTGCGTAGACACAACTGGAGGTGGAAGTGGATCAGTGGTGTCAATAGGAGGCGCTATGGTTGCGGTCGTTGCACTACTATCGCTAGGTGGAGTAACAGAGCCAAGACCTGAATCACTCGTGGCTGCGAGATCCTTTGAGCGGCGGAGCCGGTTTAGTATACTTAAATGTCTCTTGAATTTTCTAGGCGCCATGACGAAGCTCAAGTTGGATCTGGTCTGAAAGATATGAGGATATAATTGCAAAAAGGTGAGGCTGTGGTTGAGTATGCCAGCATTCGTGCCTGAGGCGTAGATGTTAGCGAGGCCAATATCACGACTACAAACTGCCCTTGGACATGATCAACTGAATTCGTTCTAGGTTTAGACCTTATAATAACCAGTATTCGTTGAGATTCAAATATGTAATTCCTGGAAATCTCGATCTCATCTGAATGAGAGCCAAGACTTGATTTCTCATGCGTAAAAGTAGACACACCCAAACACTCTGGAGACTTTATTTGGTCAGAAGATCTACTCATCCGTACAATGTGCAACAGACGTCTTGCTTTGGCTGAATATACAACTTCAGCAATGATTCCCTTCTAATGAACACTTTATTCATGCTTTATATAGGTTAGCAATTCTACTTTCATCAATCTTCCAAGTAGTAGTAGGTGTACCGATGGGATTAGATCGAATCTCTCCAGGAGATAAATAAGAGATTAATTCAAATAGAACTTCTACCATACAGGAGAATAGAAGTGCACAACAGAATATCCCAGCTGCGGAGCTCTCAGGTTTATCCTTCAACAAGCGATTCCTATCTATTAGCAACATGGGAGACGTAAATTGGACACATAATCTCACTATCAAATTTCGTGTGCATGCTGGTAGTGCCGAGAATAGCAGTAATTTAGGCAGTGACTAATCTGTGAAGGATACTATTTAGATCCTATTGGTAAGTAGATAAATATATCGAAAGAAATAGTGGTCGAGAGAGCGATAAATATAAAGCAGTGACCCCCATACGCTTTAAGTGTAAAGCAAGGACGTCAACTCATTGTTTCTCTATTGAGCATACTGGTGAATGAAGGTCTCAGTTTAAATCTATATTATCTTTGTACGATTCGTTGGGAATTTGGGGGTTTTAAAGCCTGTAGTTCCAATTTAGATTTCGAAAGCAAAATTGATAATGAAAACAATCATAAGGTATGAATGAGGTTCTACGTAAACCAAGTTATTTATTTTAGATCACGCGAGATGAATCATTATACTATACAATGAGTGAGAAGAAAATTGACTGAAGCTCTTCGCGGAATCTACTGGTCGGTTTCGTCTTGAATCAGTTCCAGACAATATTTAGACCCAAAGCATTTGAATAGATGTGGCGAATAGAGCTAGCGGATCAAGGTGCTTCCGTTAGCTTCACCCGAGCTAAATTCGCGTTGCAATGTGGATTTGTATATGTTGTCTGAATCCTTGCGTTCTACCAGATTTTGTCTTACCGAAGACATAAGATGATCTCCTAAGGGCTTCGCTTTCTCTCGATATGGATAGATCTGAACTACATACCAGATCTAGAGGATCGAGCAGTGACAATTTGGAACTCAAAATGGAATTTGCTTCGTATCCCGTCTCCCAATCCTCCACACCCACCATAGGAATCGCGAGATGTTTTCCATCAAAAGTTCTTCGTAAGCTCCACAATAGGATTACAGACTTTATTCGACTCCGTAAGAACTTTGGTCCACGGACCAGTTCTCTCAAGTTGGCCAAACGCTCAGCTCACACCTCCCAATCTTCTTCTTTACAACAAGATGTGCAAGAAGATACCTTTCTTGATGGCGAAGGTGAAGAGAAGCACGAGGCTTATTCCAAAACCATGCACCATAATATACCTCCCGAAGAGCTTCGAGAAGAATTCCAAGGAACAGATGAAGAAGGAGTCATACAAGAAGAAGTGGAGGAGGTGTCGGAAGCGAATGAAGCCTTGATACAGGATTTTGCAAATCTTAAAGTGGAATCCAGTACGCGAAATCGTGCAGCGCATGTTGTGAATTCAAGCCTTACAGAGTTTCTCTTCTTCCCAAGGCTACCAACTGAACTGCGACTAATGATATGGGCATTTGCTCTTCCTGAGGGATGTATCATCTCGCTGAATATTGGCCAGTTTCGGTTGTACCGTCAAGGTGAAGAGTTGCTGTTGAATGTATCTTATGCGCCTAGTCAGCCTCTCCATCTGAACGATTTGGGTGAGCCACCCAAGAGCCATGTTAGCCTATTAGCCGCCAGTCGAGAATCTCGAATGGTATTTCTGGAGAAGTTCAACCATACGGTACCAATTCGATACTATTACAAAGGCACAAGATACTTCGGGAACTCAGACACCATCTACCTCGAATCTGTTCCTTACGATCTTGACAGCACTGCTATTTTCCAAGCAGTTGAGCTAGGCCACAAGCCTGGTCCTTTCTTCAACAACGTCACTCGACTCGCCTTGAATGTTAACGCTTTCGACAAGAACTACCTCTTTGGTAGTTTATTTCCCCAGCCTATAGATGAGGATAAAGTATCGATCTTCAAATTCCTCGAGCTGTTCGGCAACCTGAAAGTGTTGACCATATTTGGAGCATCAAATCCCTGGGACGAAGAATATAATCAAAACATGGTTGCTATATGCGAGAGTGGGATTGCTGAGCTGAGAAGGGATAGAGGCGGTAGATACAAGGGACCTACGATCCTATATGCAAAACCAGTATTAGCGGAAGAGTAAGAGAAGTCTCTGGAACCAGTAAATTACAGCACGGGAGGGAGAAAACACTCAAAGGATGTCATGGGTTTGGTTCTACTAATAAAGTTCATTTTCAAAGTCTCTGCAGTTGGCAGAGGATTTAGATAGACGCTAGAGGGAAATATGCAGATATACTTCACAGATTACAAAGTGTTAATAGGTTGATTATTGCTCCTTACCTCGATATCAATTTCTAGTGTCACGATGCGCAGACCCAATTATGATCTAAGTTCGTACGGATTCATCTTCATTCGGCTTTTGAAGCTGGTCCAGAACCCCACTGCTCTCAAAGTAGAATGCTCAGATTTCTTGAAGTGAACGGATCAATTTGTCGCGGGTGTATTGTTAACGCAGCCCAAATGATATCCCAGCGGTCTGAATAATGCTTATCACCTTTTGAATGACGCTTTACGGGAAACATAGTTGACTTTGTTAGGAACATTCTCTCACTTGGGGCACAAAATAGCTATCTGTGTTATTAATACATTCTGACCTCATCCTAATGATAATGATTTTCTAAAACAACACAGAACCATATTGGTTATTGGCAACCCATTGGTTTCTTACCCGTATGTACAGAGACCTCCCACAGTAGCGTCACACAGTTTACTCAACTAACCCATCCAAAGGATCACTGGAACTTGATAGCTGGGGTCGACGCTTCTCTGGTACTCCCGTAGGCCAAGCTCCAGTCTTTTTACCAAGCGATTCAGTCGCCGGCTTGATGGCGCTAAAATATCACCCCAGATAGTCAGAGTCTTCAGTCGTTTGAATTGACAGATGGTCTCAGAGCCATCCCCTCTCAAAAAAAGGTTGGCGAAAAAAGGATTCATGCGATTATTAGGAACGAAGTCCAAAATTGTGGTATCTACGGAGAGATGTTGGACGTTCGAACAAATATCTGGCATCTGATAGTTTAGAAGAGTGGCATCGTGGATCCAGCGTTTGAGATAGAAGGCATTGGATATATGAATTATGGCATCCTCGTCGTATCGCACGACACGATCAGACCATCGTAACTCAGGCAGGGTGTACTTGAATCTTCGTAAATACACCTCCCGAGACTCGTGGCAGACTCGTGCTACGCCAATGTCGAAGGCTTCCTCTGAGGTCCAATATCCGTTCAATGAACTGTTCAAAAGTAACTGCCATGTGCGACGAGGGTGACCTTGTACTGACTGTCCTTGAATCGGAGCGAACATGATAGATCGGCCGGCCTTAATTCCGGTATAACCTAGCTGTGGTTGTATCGGCCGAAGATTCGCATCCATTCCAACCGTACTACCGCTAGGATAGCAAGTCATACTGTATACTAAGGATCCATTTCTGTCTTGCCCAGTTGGTAAGGCAGCTCGCCAGATTATCAATCGAAGATCCACAGGAAGCTTTGAGAAAAGCGTAAATTCGGTGGCTGGTTTCAAGGGCTTCGGATTTCCTAGGCCAGTAGCAATATTTTGGAAGCCAACAGGCGTACTGTTAAAATAAGTCGTTAGTTGGGGTTCATCCGTACTAGATCTTTTGGGACGGAGTGGATATCCTGGTGCTATCCATTGCAGCTTGGGGTTCTGTGGAGGGATGAACATACCGTGATAGATATTCTTGTCTCGCGGGAACCATTTAGGTAACTGACGCGGAACTGGTTGGGACGTCTTCTCAGATTCCACCTGACTTGATTTTCCTGGCAACTCAGCTCCTTTTGATTGCGGTGTATTTGATGAAGGTAAGCTTTTCTCTCGTTCTAGTCGCGTTCGTATTACGAGCTCCGTTTGTCCAGGAGGGTGGAGTCTTTCAGCCCCAGCATCCAGTGTCTCTCTTAAGTTAAGTCGTCTGAAAGAATTGATGAGGGATTCAATATCATCTTCGGAGCTTTCCATAGCGACTGGCGACTTACCTCTTGGTGAAAGGTCCGATTATGCTGAGCCACAGAGCTTTTGGGAAACTTGATCAAGGGTTCGAGCGGTTGAAGGCGAAACTAGTTTGAAACCAAATATTTGAGTGATTTTGGGATAGATAAGTGTTTGGTTGTTGAAGTTGAGGGTGATCCAAGGAATGTATTGTACTGAAGAGAGAGAATTGACAGTTATGAAGTGTTGCTACCACCAGAGTTTTGTGTTGAGAAGATGAAATGTTCACAAAGGAACGGATCTAGATTTTCTATATCTTTGAGTATTTGAGTGTTCATCGGACAACCTATATTCGTGCCTGTTCAGCCAGCTTTTTGGACTATTATTTTGAATGTCTCACGGACTTAGGCATAATGGCCAGTTCCTGAATTTAGTAACAACAAAGAAAATTCAATGAGACCAAGAAAACCGAGTTGTTGTTACGCAGTGATTTATGAAATTAGTGCCAAATTCACTTGGGCGCAAATTCCGATATCTCTACATATCCAAGGAGTGGACTTGACTACTTCTTGGGATGCTACAATTATCCTAGCATCGGCTTGGATTGACAGTAGGGACAAGAGGGAAGCTCATTGGTGGCTGTTGGCGATTGTGACTGGAGTGGGGATCGTTCTACATGATTGGCTCAGTTTGCATTGCTCTTATTTTTGTTCTGTTTCCAGCTCGGTTAGCTTCAGGTCACGGTCGTTCAAACGATCACTTTGATCCGAAACAAAAATGTACAACTCTTGCTTGTCGCTTCCTTAAGTGATGCATCTGTGTTCCATTCTATTACCTTTATTTTCCACTGGCCTACACTCTACAATTCTTTTATCATTGCCATGGCAGAGGACAATTGGAACGGCTCTATTGAAGAGAAGAAATTCTGGTTAATAGGGGACATCTTTATCAAGTCAACTCTTCGGGAGAGGGAATGGCAAAGTTCTCCTGTCACTGGATGCAAGCATGAGCCCAAAATGGCTATCGAACGGGCTCGAAATGAAGCAGCAAACTTGAAGTTCATTCAACAATCTACCAATATTCCTGTACCAAAAGTCCTGTGCGAGTACGAAGATGACGGGGCATATGTTATTGTGATGACACGAGCTAAAGGCGTTCCTCTGCAAACCCTTAGTTCAGCTCAGAAGGCTGTTGTTATACCAAAGATTCCACCTTATATCCACACTCTTCACAAAATTAAATCTTCAAAGATCGGTGGTGCATCGGGGATAGTGTGACCTCCATACAGTATCTTAAATCAGACCCCTCATGATAAATGCCATTGGTCTCTCAAATGCGCAGATTCTGAAAAATACGTGTTTTGCCATATGGATGCTCATCAAGGGAACATTTTCGTGGACCCTAAAACTCTTGAAATTACCTGCTTTATCGACTTCGAGTTTGCAGGTTTTTACCCTGAGCACTTTGACCTGCATCGCTATGAGCATGACCCTTCCAAGCCATTGAATTTAGACAAATTCAATCAAGAGTTTACAAACTTCATTGAAAGTCAGCGGTACGGTTCACAACCCCCTTGTTCTAGAGTCGACTAAAAGAAGACAGAAGCGAATCCGTGGTGGTGATGGAGCCCGATGAGATTTTGCAGGAAGTGGCAGACACATGAATCACAATCTATCGTGACTTATCAGCAAAACTTCATCCCTTTCCATTATTTCGTCTTGCTAACAACAATTCTTTTTGCAACGAATGGGCGTAACGTAATATTTAAAAGTTATAGCCTGAAGATTCACATGTTATATTGCCTTTTCTTTTAAGTTTGATATCTGCTTCCTCATGTCACACCTTGAAAGTTTCAGATTACCATATCATTTTCTTAGATCAAATTGTAAGAAGGGAAACCTCCTAAGTCCTCTTAAGAACCAGGTGCCGTCATGCCCGCTAGTACACCTTGTGACGATGTGTTACTCGAATAGCCGGCAGGACTAGTGCAGTCCAACATAGACGTATTCTTATCCGCACCAGGAATCTATAGATTATTAGCGCCTCTACACAAACTGTTATACAAAATGAAGCCACTAACGTCATAAACAACCGAGAAGGGATCCCAGTGTGGGTCTGTATGTGGTGCATACTCGATTTCATTCATTATGCCATCAATAACATCACTTCCGTATATAGATGTCAAAAAGGCATATGTCATATCAAGGCCTATTCAATATTAGCAACGTGTCATACCTTCCTCTTTCTTATAAAAACAGCGTGGTTAAGCCAAGGATTTACTCACCAGCAGCAACCCCTGAACTGGTCCACACTTTTCCGTCCTCAACCCATCTGGCAGTTGGAACCCATGTGATATTTGTTCCGGAAGATGTACCGAAAGACCAGGCGCTTTTATTTGTAGTCGCTCTCTTGCCATTCAAAACACCGGACTTTGCCAAGCTTACTGCTCCGGTGCACACGCTCAGTACGTAGTCCAATTCACTAAATCTACTTGCTATGAAGTCTTCAACCCAGGTATTGTTTTGCACCGCAAGCACTACATTGCCTCCACCCCCAGGAACAAAAAGCATGTCCAGTGGTGGCGCAGTTTCAGGAGTATGTGTTGCTGTGATTTGTGGGCCAATTATATAACTTAGGTCCATTGGAGGCTCACCCGGTGCCATGCTATGAGGTGGTGGAACGGTCGAAACGGGCCCAGCTTCCTTTGAGATGATACTCAAAGTCATGTTATAACGAATAGACGTCTATGGTTTCATTTAGCATACCAGTATCAATTTTTGGAAAACTTTGGAAAACGGAGAGGAGGGAAGTGACAATTACCTGGAAAAGGATCTCCAAAGGGCCGAACACATCTAGTGGCTCCCATCCTGGAAAAACGACCTTTTAGGTGAGTATTAGTTTTGAAAGCGTGGTAAAGCAATAGGCAAACTTGAATCTTGAAACTCACATATCCGATTGAGAAAGAACGCTTTCGGTTTGCGAGTTGTTCAGCGGTTGGATTTGAAGTCGCTCCGCTAACATTTCGTAGCAAGACTGTTAGGAGAGTAGCACAGAAAACTAGGTATGTTTGGAAAGATAGCATGGTTGCACATAAATAAAGACAATATACTTGGACGAAAGAGATGGCTTTTTATACTTAGTTAGTATTGAACGAATAACAAGAACCTGGTCTTCACTTTGCGATAACCCTCCATTTCACATAGTATCCGCAGCAAGCTTCTCATATCTCGATTAGTTATTATCTGCTCATGTTCCGTCTGCAATAAATAGCCTAATGACAATACAATCACTTGACACAAGTCAAATTATGCGCTCATGTACAACAAATCAATTTAACCGGTCAGCATTTAATTTGATGTCTGAAAAGCTGCATCTTTATCGTTCACAACCCAATACAGCTAAATCATTTAGAGTGTTGGAAAAGTTCCTTGTACATTTTTGCGTACAGTTATTCACAAATTAATGCCACCAAATTCCGTGTTAGGTGCGTTAATTGATTTGTCACCTCGTAACTGATATTTGTAAGGCTTCGGAGCCAGGAAAATATTGAACTCCACGCGGAAATTAAATTCACACCTAGAGTTTCTCTGAAACTAGTTACTTATGGCTAAAGTCTGATCTTTGCTTATTTGATCCTAACCTTCCAAGTGTTATATCCGAGACCGAAGTCTTATAAGCCCCTAATTCTTCTTTTAACTATATTGCTCACCTGACGTATTTTAAAGACATCCCAGAGATAACTTCAATGCAAAGCCCGATTCTAATTACAATATCAAGTCTTATTCGACTTCCAAGCTTTCCGTGTCAAGTGATAATATTATCATTAGTATTCACCACTGCTTCTGCTATTGAGAATCAGCAACGTCCTTTAGCCGTTAGAATACTTTGGGCACAATAAGTGCTCTAAAGAGTTTTCTCTCGACTACTCTCATAGAGGTTAACCGAGTGCTATCGGGGACGAGAGAATTATATGCAGTATTTGTTACTGAGTATTGACTAGTAGGTCCAGTGGGTGTAGGTTATCCGTATTTATTGTCGGTAAATTTTGCCCGTTCAATATAATGAAGCCATTGCGACTCCGAATTGTGAGCTATACACACCGATAATTCATGACACCTATCAATATAGCTAATTCCTGATCAAGACTGGGCTAATGCAAGCTGTCTCAATAGTGACAAGAGAACCTTAAGAGAGGACCACATATATGGTTGGGAGACATTGTGACGCTTTTATCTTTTTTTGCTTGTGATATTACCTCTAAAGATGTCCTTCCATAGGAGCGGAGTATTGGTAGCAATAGATTACGTGATCCAATATTGATGGATAGGCTGACCCGTCTATATTCGCGGAAGGAGTGAAATGGGGATTTAATTAGATAGAGTCGATCTGAGTTTTAAATTGTCTTTGAAATATTCCCACATTGGATAACGCTTTCGTTCGATACATGTAACATGCTCAGCAACTTTTAGTAGCTGAATTTAGATAGGTCACCTGATGTGCAATATCACCAGTCTTTGATCTTTTTTAATCATCCCACTGTTCTCCAAATCAATGTCAAACTTCTCGGGTATTCAACTCTCATACACTTATAAGAACATAAACAGTACTACTATACTTCTGACCCACTTACCAGCGTTGAAGAGATGGCGGATTGTATTTAAACTAGGGGCAGTATGTGGCTTCAATTGTGTAGCGCACCATGTCAGTTTCCCGTCGTGAACAGTTGTGGGAGTTCAGCGTTTGGAAAGACAACGAAATTAAGTGACACTACTCGACAAAGACGCGCAGGATGACAAGATCATATGTCTTCGCCGATAAGTCAATAATTTTGCTAAGCAAATTATCAGTGACATATACGGTAAAAGCGATCTGTGTATGTTGAAGATTAGACTATTGCTGGTATGGAAGTAGATGATAGTTGTGCCAAGCAAACCTTCTCGCTTGACCTCTAACCCCTTAAGAAGACCCGCCAAACTGTCATGATAGTTACATAGGTACCCCTACCTAGGAAAATTGAGAATATATAGAACCACAGTAGAAGGAATTGAATGTATCATATTGTGACTGAAGAGAGGTATTATCGTTGCGTAAGAACAGTTGAGCATCAGCTTGATCCTCCTAGCACCAGGCCACCCAATTAATCACCTTAGTGATATGTCAAGTATAGCGTTGAATTCCATGCTCTTGAGATATTGTAGACTATACAATTTGTGCCTTCCTGGCGGATAAGTTACACCAGGCACCTAAATACCAAGTTTGATAGAATTTTAAACCATAAACCTTTAAAAGCTCCAAACCGTTATGGCTAAATTTTGAAAAGTACAAGAGCTCTAAAGTAAAAAATGTTGAGGGCTGTCAGTTAGATGTCTAGATTTCTAACTGGTTCCACAAACACACTTCTATTGCTAGTCTTATCCGATGCCTAGAGCAACACAGTCAGTGACATCGCAACACTCGATTTCTTCGTCACTCCATCTATTTTCACGAGAATAGATACCCAGCGCACAAACGTAAGGTCAATTTTAGTTGGTGCTATTGATAGCAGCGCAAGCTAATTAAATGGGTTTGTAAAACCAGAGGTTGGTAATTAGAAGACAAACTGAAGCACAATCTATAGAGATCATTTCTTTCCATCTTAATAACCACAATGACTATTTCCAAGCTAGGTAAGCTGTTACAATATTTCAAATTATATTATGTGGTCGAACTTCGTATATATTTTTCGTGATGCAACATAAAATTACCTTACTAAAATATAATTAGTAGGAAAATTCATACTTTGTGTTCCGAGAGGATTACCAAGAGTGCTAGGTAATTCTCGACTGAAAAAAAGAGAAAGTGCTGAACAATGTATGCATAGAGAGACTTGTTCAAATATGTTCTACTTAAGTAATCATCCTTTTCTGTTAACACCGACTTATTCTTTCGACCGACCTCTTTTCGGTTAATATTTACATGATTTTGCTGCCTGTTCCTAATTCCAACACTTACGACCGGGAAGTAACTCCACCGAGTTTCCCATGATACATGCGGTATTGTAAGGCGAATCGCACATTTCCCCTCTACTTGGTCAGACAAATATAGCCTTTATACCCTTCACATTTCAACCGCCTCCCCTGCCTCAAAAGTCTGGCCTTAATACTTTAAGCGTACACCACTGACACTCATCTCTTTCAATAATAACCTCCTCAACGGTACTACCTCCACAATCCTTTTCCCATCTGGCAGTTTCACATTTGTCGAATATGACTTTGCATTTGTGAACATCATCTTCGTCTTCGTGCTTTACTAAAGATTCGCGTCGTGTACCGTGAGGTGCAATAAGGTGGTATATGTGTATATGTCGACACATTTCTAATTTTCGTTCCTGTTTTGGATTGTCGACTCGTATGAAGTGATGCTACTGTGTTTAACATCCGTACTTGCTTATAGGCTTTGATGTAAAAAAGAATGCAGTAATTGAAGCTGTATCGTAAGTAGTATTCGATAATATAGATATGTAGCACATTCAGAGGCAGAGGCAAATTCACTTATATAGTAAAATTGTGTCACAAAAGGTATCGTCTGTTGGAGGTGAGTGACTTGGTCACACGTTAACAATGGCTGCACGGGACAACCACAGCACAGCCTCGCAACGAGGCTGGTACGATTTATGAATCATAATGAGTTTAAAAACAAAGCCTACAAAAGCGCCCCGATACAAACAATACTAGAAATGAATATTATGGAGTAAATGCGCAGGTACTTGTTTTAGATAACTGGCCAGAACATGAGGGAGGTGCTTTGGTGATTTCGAATTAGCAGCGGTATTTTGGTCACGTGCATAAATCAATGACATGTTTTACCAACATATTTGATATACTGGTTCTAAATTTCCACGTCACGTACCCGTGAAGTGCTCAAGCTTATTACTTGATAATACATTGCATATCGCCCTAATATGACGAAGCAAGGAAGCCGAAAATAGCAGAGGATGACGC
>Ga0247737_1000612_pt1 | contig 14564 bp, 14 predicted proteins | sample UWRJL028104C2_FD_180937 | JGI IMG/M metagenome (GOLD analysis project Ga0247737, IMG submission 180937) | Plant litter microbial communities from Arlington Agricultural Research Station in Wisconsin, United States - UWRJ-L028-104C-2 | ecosystem: Environmental > Terrestrial > Plant litter >...
TGGCCGGCGGGGCCTTCGTGATCGTCTGGGCGCTGGCGCGAGTCAACCGGGCCGAGGCGCGGGCGGCGCTGCCGAAGTTCCTGGCCGGGCTGGGTGGCACCGCGGTGGTGGCGGGCGCCCTGCTGGCGTACCCGCTCTACCTGCACTTCGCCGGGCCGCAGACCTTCGCGGGTACGGGGTTCAACCAGCGCCACTACTCCGAGGACCTGCTGTCGTACTTCGTCTTCAGTGACCGTTCGCTGGCCAGTGGGGCCGGCCTCGACAACCACTTCGCCGCGAACCCCACCGAGGAGACGAGCTTCTTCGGCGTACCGCTGCTGGTCCTGATCGTCGGGTCTTTGATCATGCTGTGGCGGCGCGCGGACGAGCAGCAGCGCGCGACCCTGCGGGCCCTGATGGTGACCGGTGGGCTGTTCCTGCTGGTCTCGCTCGGCCCACGGCTGCGGCTGGCCGGGCACGAGACCGACATCCCGCTGCTGTACGCGCTGCTGCAGCACGTGCCGCTCTTCGACGCGGCGCTGCCCGCCCGGTTCGCGCTGGTGCTGGTGGGCGTCTTCGGCGTGATCCTGGCGCTGGCGACCGACCAAGCGCTCGGCAAGTCGCCGCGCCCGCTGTTCGCCGCGGGGCTGGTGGTCGCGCTGCTACCGATCTTCCCGCTGCCGCTGCAATACCGGCACCGCGCACCTGAGCCGAAGTTCATCGCCGACGGCACCTGGGCGAAGTACGTCGACGACGGCGGCGTGATCAGCGCGCTGCCGTTCGCCATCAACGTGGCTGCCGACGGGCAACGCTGGCAGGCCTACACGATGGCACGGGCGGGCCAGGAGTTCCGCATCCCCGACGGCTACTTCCTCGGCCCCGACGCCGAGGGTGCCAAGGGTCCGGGCCGCATCGGCGCGCTGCCGAGAGCCACTGACTGGCTGTTCCTGCGCGCCGCCCTCTACGGATACCTCGCCGATCTGAACAACGCCGACCGGGACACCGCGCGCGCCGATTTCCAGCGGTGGGGCGTCCAGGCACTCTTCCTGCCCGACGAGATCACCGGTCCCGAGGGGCCGCTGTTCCGCTCGGCCGTCGAGATCACCGCGACCGATCTGCTCGGCCCACCGGAGCGAGTGGACGACGTGCTGGTGTGGCGCATCCGTCCCGGAGTGGATCCGGTCGACCGCTGAGGAGGGGACTACCGTGGACGGCGTGACACCATCCACGCTCACTGTCCTGCGACCCGGCCTCGTCGACTACCGCGCGGCCTGGGACGAGCAGCGACGCCTGCACGAGGCCGTGGCCGACGGCACCCGTCCCGACACGGTCCTGCTGCTGGAACATCCCAGTGTCCTCACCGCCGGCAAGCGCACCGAGCCCGCCGACCTGCCGATCGACGGCACGCCCGTGGTCGAGGTCGACCGCGGCGGCAAGATCACCTGGCACGGTCCCGGCCAGCTCGTCGGCTACCCGATCCTGCGCCTGGCCGACCCGATCGACGTGGTGGCCTACGTCCGTCGCACCGAGCAGATGCTGATCGACGTCTGCGCCGAGTTCGGCGTCCGGGCCGCCCGTTCCGAGATCAAGGGCCGCAGCGGCGCCTGGGTCCTGGCCGACGAGCGCGGCCCCGACCGCAAGATCGCGGCGATCGGCATCCGGGTCGCCCGCGGCGTCACGCAGCACGGATTCGCCATCAACTGCGACTGCGACCTGGCGAACTTCGACCGCTTCACCCCGTGCGGCATCCGGGACGCGGGCGTCACCTCGCTCAGCGCCGAACTGGGCCGTCCGGTGCCGGTGGCCGAGGTGCTGCCCGTGGTCGAGAAGCACCTCACTACGCTGATCTGATGGCGCTCTATCGGGATCCGCAGGACAAGCGTGTCTTCGTTCCCCAACGTGGCGGCGGGGTGTCGCTCAACTTCGGCCACCCCATCGCTTGGGTGATCGTGGTCTGCACCACGATCATCCCCCTGGTCATCGTGGCCGGTGTGACGATCGCGGTCCTCCTGCCCTGACGCGCCGGACCACGTCGTCGGCCGTGATCACGCGCTGGGTGCAGAGCGCCGTGGCGGTCAGGAGGCTCGCGGTGACGCCCCGGCCGTCGCCCGCTAAGACCGGCCACAACCTCCCCACGTACGCCGCCGTCGCTGATCCGCCGACCGATGCGAGCACCAGCACCAGCACCGCGAGCTGGTCGTGTAGGCCGGTCCGCGGTCGAGGTCGATCACCATCTCTACGGCGTCACCCGGTTCAGGTCACGGGGGAAGGCAGTGACCTCGCGGACGTTGGCCGTCCCGGTCAGTCGCGCCACGAACCGTTCCAGGCCGATCGCCCAACCGCCGTGCGGTGGCATTCCGTAACGGAAACCCTCCAGATATCCGGTGTACGGCTCCAGTGGCTCACCGGCCCGACCGAGCGCCTCCACATAGTCCTCGTACCGGTGCAACCGCTGCCCGCCGGTGACGATCTCGAGGCCCCGGAAGAGCGGGTCGAAACCGTTCGAGTAGGTCGGGTCTGCCGGGTCGGGGTGCGTGTAGAACGGCCGTTTGCGCATCGGATAGCCGGTCACGTAGACGAACTCCGAACCGTGCTCGCGCAGCGCCCACTCGCCCAGCGCCCGCTCGTGGGCCGGTGCCAGGTCGGGCTCGTCATCGGGCGCTCCGGCTATCCGCAACGCCTCGGCGAAGTGCACAGCGGGGATCTCGGACGGGACCCGCGGAGTCGCGAACCGGGCACGGGCGGTGATGCTGGCCATCATGACGGTGAGCGTGCGGGTGAGGGCGGCCATCACGTCACGATGGTCCCCGATGAACCCCATCTCGGCGTCGAGCGACGTGTACTGGGCCAGGTGCCGCACGGTGTCGCTCGGCTCGGCCCGGAACACCGGGCCCACCTCGAAGACCCGTTCGAAGACGCCGACCATCAATTGTTTGTAGAACTGCGGCGACTGCGCGAGGTAGGCCGGGCGTCCGAAGTAGTCCAGGGTGAACACGTTCGCGCCGGACTCGGTCGCGGCGGCCACGATCTTCGGCGTCTGGATCTCGACGAAACGCTGCTCGCTCAGGGCCGTACGGAATCCGGCCGTGGCCGCCGCGGCGACGCGCAACGCCGACCGGCGCGCGGGATGCCGCAGCGCGAGAGCCGCGTGGTCGAGCTGAGTGGGCAATGTGGCGCCGATCGCCGGTCGGTGCAATTCGAACGGTAACGGTGCGGTCACCACGGAAAGCACCCGAATCTTCGGCCCGGTGAGCTCAACCCCGTTCGGCGCCTGCTCGTTCGCGGTGACCGTAGCGGTCACCTCGACGACGCTCTCCTCGGAAAGCTCCTCGAGCTGCGCCCGGGTCTCCGATTCGGCCACGACGACCTGGCTGAGCCCCTCGGCGTCGCGGACGATGAGGAACGCCACCGATTTGAGCAGGCGGCGGCGATGGATCCAGCCGGCGATCGTCACGGTCTCGTGGACGTGCGCCTTGAGCTGGGTGGAGAGGATGCGTTGCACGGCGGTGACCTCCTTGAAAGCTGCAACGCGGCCCCAGGCAGGCGTGGGCGAGCGGGATCCTCGCGGTGCCACCACACCTTCGCGCCCCACCGGGCGCCTCTTGTCGTGCTGCGGCTCAGGAGTGTCTTCACGCCCCGGCGCGCGGGCCACCATCACAGCTGCCGGTGGCTCTCTCGGCCGGCGGATCGGGGCGCTAATCGGTTCCCTCACTGCCGTGGGCGGCACATTAACAGCAGATGGCCAGGTCGCGAAAGGAAATTTACGTACGTCATGTGAGCGCGGTCACATGGGGGTTCGCGTGAGCCTCGTCGCCCCTGTCTAGGCAGGGACCTATACAGGCGTAATCTCGACCCCGTGACTATTGCTCCCGAGGGCCGCCGCATGCTTCGCATCGAAGCGCGCAACGCCGAAACTCCCATCGAGCGGAAGCCGCCGTGGATCAAGGTCAAGGCCAAGATGGGCCCGGAATACACGCAGATGCGTGGGCTCGTGCAGAAGGAAGGCCTGCACACGGTCTGCCAGGAAGCCGGGTGTCCCAACATCTACGAGTGCTGGGAAGATCGCGAGGCGACCTTCCTCATCGGCGGCGATCAGTGCACCCGGCGTTGTGACTTCTGCCAGATCGACACCGGCAAGCCCGCCGAGTTCGACGCCGACGAGCCCCGCCGCGTGGGCGAGTCCGTCGCGACGATGGGCCTCAAATACGCGACCGTCACCGGCGTGGCGCGCGACGACCTGCCCGACGGCGGGGCGTGGCTCTACGCCGAGACCGTCCGCCAGATCCACAAGCTCCAGCCCGGCTGCGGCGTCGAGCTGCTGATCCCCGACTTCAACGCCGAGCCCGAGCAGCTCGCCGAGGTCTTCGGGGCGGCCCCCGAGGTGCTCGCGCACAACGTCGAGACGGTCCCGCGCATCTTCAAGCGCATCCGCCCCGGCTTCCGCTACGACCGCTCGCTCGACGTCATCACCCAGGCGCGCGCCGCCGACCTGGTGACCAAGAGCAACCTGATCCTGGGCCTGGGCGAGGAGCGGGCCGAGATCTCCCAGGCGCTGCGCGACCTGCACGACGCCGGCTGCGAGCTGATCACCATCACGCAATACCTGCGGCCGACGCCCCGGCACCACCCGGTCGAGCGCTGGGTGAAGCCCGAGGAGTTCGTCGAGCTCCGCGAGGAGGCCGAGCAGATCGGCTTCGCCGGCGTCATGAGCGGCCCGCTGGTCCGCTCGTCCTACCGCGCGGGTCGCCTCTACAAGCAGGCCCTCGAAGCACGCGGCTGACACAGCTTCCCGATGCCCCGGCCCCTCTGGCCGGGGCATCGCCGTATTCGAGCTCTTCCCCCGCTCGGGGCCCGGCTCGCATCGCCGTCTCTCCTCCAGGCCCCCGCGCGCTCGGCTCAGTCGCACGGGCGCCTTGACCGTCAGCCTCAGCAAATCGGATTAGTCAGCCGATCCTGTGATACGAGGGCACCGACTCTCGACGGCCGGCCGGGCCGGATCACCACGGGAGGTCAGACAGTGCGCCGGATCATGCAGCTGCTCGCCGCCGCGGCAACGCTGGCGGCCCCTCTCGCCGCCCCCGGCACCGCCCCCGGCACCGCCCCCGGCACCGCCTCCTGCGTGGCCGCCCCCGCCGCGACCTACCGCCACACGTTCGACGGCAACTCCGGCCGGGCCACGATCATCGCCGTTCGCGATCTCTGCCCCGGCCAGACCCAGTCGTTCGCGCTGGTCGCCTACACAGCCGGCAACCCCGGAGGCAACGCCGGCCAGTTCACCTACTCCACCGACCGAGCGACGATCACCTCGAAGACCCGCAGCGCCACCCTCGACGTCGTAGTCCCGCCCTGCCACACCCAGGTCGACGCGATCATCGGCGCCGGCCTGCTGGACGAGGTCACCCACTCCGCCAACCCGTACGGCGCCAAGACGCTCGGCGCTCCCGGCAGCCGCTCCGCCGGCCCGCAGGCCCACTACAGCGGCGGCTCCGTGGACTGCTCCCCCGCCCCCGAGGTCGCCTTCACGAACGCTTGCGACGGCTCCTACACGGCCACCCTGACGAACGGCACGACCGCCAACGTCAGCGCCACCTTCCTGATCAGCGGCCGCCTGACCCGCCTCGCCCCCGGCCGCTCAACCACCGTCGAGGCCCCCACCGGCAGTTCCTTGACGATCAGGGACAACAGCTTCACCACGTACGTCGGAAGCTGGCGCCCACCCACCACCGGATGCACCGCCGCGCCCACCCAGGCCCCCACCGCCCCCGCCGCGGTCCCGACCCGGCCCGCACCCGCACCTCCCTCAGCACCATCCGCCGCGGCCCCCGCCACAACAGCCGTCACCACCGCCACCGGAGACGCCCCAGCCGCCATGTTCTTCCCCCCGACCACCACCGCAGCCGCCGAAACGACATCCACCCGTTCCGGCATGACGATCAGCAGCATGCTCGTCGTCGGCTTCGGCCTCCTGCTGATCGTCGGCGGCGCTTTCCTGCTGACCCGAGTGCTCCGCACCATCCGCCGGCCGTAGCCCGCCCCAGCGCCCGCCGACCGACCCCCGCCACGCTGTTCCGGAAAACACCTCACCAGGCGGTCTCGGCAGGCGATCGGCCTACCCGGCCCGCCTCGGGTGGGCACGGAGGCCGAGGCCGCCCGCCCCGCGTGAGACGCACCCGTCCCACTACACTTTCGAGTTATGGCAAAACCCCAGGAGAAGGTGTCGTTCGGCACGCGCCTGAAGCAGATCGGTCAGGTGTTCTCGTTCACGGCGAAGCAGGACAAATGGTTCATCCCGCTGCTCGCCGCGGCTGTCCTCATCCCGCTGGCGGCCACCGTTCTCCTGATCCTGCTCGGCTTCGGCTGGATCTACCTGCCGATCGGCATCATGGTCACGCTGCTGGCCGCCGTCATCGTGCTCAACCTCCGGTCCAACACCGCAATGATGAACGCCGCCGAGGGCCAGCCCGGGGCGGCTGCCTCACTGGTGGAGAACATGCGCGGTGACTGGCGGGTGCGACCGGCGGCCGCGTCGACGACCCAGTTCGACATGGTGCACGTGGTGATCGGCCGGCCCGGCGTTATCCTGCTGGCCGAGGGAAACCCGCAGCGGGTGCGCGGCCTGCTCGGCCAGGAGAAGAAGCGTCTTTCCAAGGTGATCGGCAACGCGCCGCTCTACGACTACGTCATCGGGCCCGACGAGGGTCAGCTGCCGGTCAAGAAGCTGCGCTCGACGATGATGCGGCTGCCGCGCAACCTCACCGGCAAGGACGTCAACTCGCTCGACAAACGCCTCGGCGCGCTGATGGCCCGGCCGCAGATGCCCAAGGGCGCGATCCCCAAGAACATGCGCCCGAGCAAGGGCGCGTTCCGCCAGCAACGCCCGCGCTGATAGCCCAAAAAGACAAACCGTCAAGGTCAAGGCCCTCCCTCCGTACGGCGGGAAGGGTCTTGACCTCTTGCGGGGTCAGGAACGTTGGAGGACCACGGATCGCGCCGCCCGGTCGTGCAGCCCCCGGCCGTCGCCGTCGTTGATCAGCGCGGGGATGACCAGGGCCAGCAGGGCAGCCCGGACGATCGCGCGGGGCAGGCCGATCGCGCCACCGTCCGCAAGGGAGACGCAGCGGATGCGCAGCAGGGCCATGCCCGGTGTCTGTCCGAACAGGCCGAGGAAGAACGCGTTGACCAGCACGAAGACGCCCAGCTGGGGCCAGGGGTTGGCGCGCAGGTCGACGACGAGGAGGCTGGCGACGACCGTGCAGAGCACCCAATCGATCAGCAGGGCACCCAGCCGCCGGCCGAAAGACGCCATCGTGCTCGCAGTGAGGTCGATCACGCCGTCCGTACCGGAGGGGATTTTGCCTGCCGAAGCCATGTGACCAGCGTAGCGGGGACGAATTGGGTGACCAGGCACGTGGGCGGTGGCTGGGCGGTAACGTCGCCTTGGTCGCGGCTTCGGCGCCCCACAGTGTGTTCACCGGGCCCGTAACACGACAGAAACAATAGGGATACGCCCGGGCAACTCCCGCCCCATAGCGTCGCGACCAGCCTAGCCATGCGGCGGTTCACGCCGCCCCGGTATCAAAATTTTGTGCCAGGAGGACGTGTTGTTCGCCAACCCCGAGGAATTGCTGCGATACCTCAAGGACGAGGACGTCAAGTTCGTCGACGTACGGTTCTGTGACCTGCCCGGTGTGATGCAGCACTTCAACATGCCGGTCGAGTCTTTCGACGACAGCGTGGTGACCGACGGCCTCGCCTTCGACGGATCCTCGATCCGCGGGTTCCAGGCCATCCATGAGTCCGACATGATGCTGCTGCCGGACGTCACCACGGCCTTCATCGACCCGTTCCGCATCCAGAAGACGCTGGCGCTGAACTTCTTCATCCACGACCCGTTCACCCGCGAGGCCTACTCGCGTGACCCGCGCAACGTGGCGAAGAAGGCGGAGACCTACCTGGCCTCCAGCGGCATCGCCGACACCGCGTACTTCGGCGCCGAGGCCGAGTTCTACATCTTCGACTCGATCCGCCACTCCACCTCCGCCAACGAGTCGTTCTACTACATCGACTCGATCGAGGGCGCCTGGAACTCCGGTCGTGAGGAGGAGGGCGGCAACCTCGGTTACAAGACCGCCTACAAGGGCGGCTACTTCCCCGTCGCGCCGCTCGACCACTACAGCGACCTGCGTGACTCGATGGTCCGCCGCCTGATCGACGTCGGCTTCACCGTCGAGCGCTCGCACCACGAGGTCGGTACCGCCGGCCAGGCCGAGATCAACTACAAGTTCTCGACCCTGCTGCACGCCGGCGACCAGATGCAGATGTTCAAGTACATCATCAAGAACACCGCCTGGGAGCACGGCAAGAGCGCGACCTTCATGCCGAAGCCGCTCTTCGGCGACAACGGCTCCGGCATGCACACCCACCAGAGCCTCTGGCTGGGTGGCGAGCCGCTCTTCTACGACGAGACCGGTTACGCGGGTCTGTCGGACACGGCCCGCTGGTACATCGGCGGCCTGCTGCACCACGCGCCCAGCCTGCTGGCGTTCACCAACCCGACGGTCAACTCGTACCGGCGCCTGGTGCCCGGCTACGAGGCGCCCGTCAACCTGGTCTACTCGCAGCGCAACCGTTCCGCCTGCACCCGTATCCCGGTGACGGGCAGCAACCCCAAGGCGAAGCGCATCGAGTTCCGCGTGCCCGACCCGTCGTCGAACCCGTACCTGGCGTTCTCGGCCCAGCTGATGGCCGGCCTCGACGGCATCAAGAACAAGATCGAGCCCCCGGCCCCGATCGACAAGGACCTCTACGACCTCCCGCCGGAGGAGTGGGGCAACGTCAAGCAGGTGCCGGGCTCGCTCGACGCCGTCCTGACGTCCCTCGAGAACGACCACGAGTTCCTGACCGCCGGTGGCGTCTTCACCGACGACCTGATCTCCACCTGGATCGACTGGAAGCGCGTCAACGAGATCGACCCGGTCCGGCTCCGCCCGACCCCGCACGAGTTCGAGATGTACTACAACGTCTAATTGATCTGCTCCACACCTGGTCAGACCACCTGCCGGGGACCGTTAGTCCGCACAGAGTCCGCAGCGAACGTCTCGCTCATCAGCGAGTCCGCGGCCTTGCGGGTACGGTCCTCGGCAGTTGGCCATAGGTGGGCGTACGTGTTCAGCGTCGTCGTGGCCTTCGCATGGCCGAGGGCTTTCTGCACGGTCACCACGTCGCAGCCCTTCGCGATCAAGCCGCTCGCGTAGAAGTGCCGCAGGTCGTGGAAGTCGAACTCTTCAAGGCCCGCCGCCCTGCGCGTCTTGCGCCACCAGTAGCCGACCGAGTTCTGATGAGGCGGATTGTCGTCCTCACCGAGGAACAGCCATCCGAGCGGGCTCTCCGGCATCTCCTTCACGTGCACCGACAGCAACTCGAGTAGGCCATCGGCCAGGAACACCGGCCCCTCACTGCCGGCCTTCGGTGGCGAGAGGAGCACCGCTGCCCCGGTGCCGCGCTGGACCTGTCGGGTCATCTGGAGGATCCGGCCGAGGAAGTTCACGTCTCGGAGCTGCACGCCGGCCGCCTCGCCCAGGCGCAGCCCGGCGAATGCGGCCAGCGAGATGAACAACCGCATCCAGGGCACCGCGGCGTTGTCGAGCAGCGCGCGCACCTGGATCGGAGTCGGGATCATCATCGCCGCTTCGGCGCGTCGCTGACGAGGTAGCCGCACGCCGTCGCTCGGGTCCGACGCGATAATCCGGTCACGGACCGCCGGAGTATTCGCTCGGTGGGATGGTCACGACGATCGAGAAGCGGACGGCCGGCCTGCCCGAGCGGCTCGACGCGATCGAGAAAAGGCTCCCCGCCTAGTTCTTCCAGTGCTCGGCCGCCCATGCCCTGACCTCGGCCGCCCGCCAGACACAGCCGAGGTCAAGCCACGCGTACGGCTCGGGGAACCCCGGCCGGTTCGTGATCCGCCGCGCCTTGCGAGGGGTCACTTTCAGGGTCAACGCGACCTCGCCGAGGCCCATGACGTCGGGGATGCTCACCTGCCCGGGCCTAGCGCAGGTCCGCCCGGCGGCGATGGCCTCGGCCACCAGACGGGCGCGTAGCTCGGCCAGCTCGCCTTCGTCCATCGCGTTCGCCCCGAGAGGATCACGCTGCTCGTCGCGCCACTCGTGCGCGGCAGCGATCGCGTCCTGGTGCGTTTCCTCCGGCGTCACGGTGCCCCCTCGACGGTTGGGAGGCGACGGCCACCGCGCATGCCCTGGCAGATAGCCGCCGCCCCGTGGCCCCATCCGACCACCGAGGGCCGTGAACACTGAAGGTGTGTTCACGCTGAACACTGAGTAGCGTGAACACATGGGTGAACCGGCATATAGAGAGATCGCTGACCAGATCAGGGCCGACATCGAGGAACGACGCCTGATCGGGGGCGACCGGCTGCCGACCGTACGAGATCTGGCGCTGCGTTACGGCGTGCCGACCGGCACCGTAGCCAAGGCCGTCGACGTCCTGCGGGCGGACGGTGTCGTCATCTCCCGGCACGGCCGCGGGCTGTACGTCTCCGGTTTCAAGCGCATCTTGCGCTCATCGCCCGCCCGGCTGTCGCAATCGTGGTGGGGCGAGGGGAAGGCCATTCAGGACGCAGACACCGGTAGCAGGATCCGCGTCGTGCACGTCGAGGTCGAAGAACAGCCCGCCCCCGAGCGCATCGCGGAAGCGCTCGCCGTGCCGGTCGGGGCGGCCGTGCTGGTCAGGGCACGCCGCTTCGCCGTCGAAGACCGGGTTGTCCAGACCGCGACCAGCTACATCCCCCTGGACGTAGTGGCGGTCGCGCCGGCAGTCGCCTACACCGGCCCCGGCCCGGGCGGCATCTACGCCCGGATGACCGAGGCAGGGGTAGGGCCGAAGATGCTCCCGGAGCGACTCATTTGCCGGCCGCCCACGTCGGCCGAGGTAATGGCGCTATCACTGCCTCGCGGCAACTGGGTGATCGCGATCACCCGCCGCGCATACACCGCCGAACGCCGATGCGTCGAGGTGAACGAGATGGTGCTGGACGCGACCGCCTACGAGCTGGAGGGCGTTTTCGAAGCCTGAACGCGAAGCGCGCAGACACCCGAATCCGTGAGCGGCTCATGGATTCCGAAAGCGCGTTCGGAATTCGGCCAGGCGCTGGCCGAATCCGTCGCGTGGCGCTCGAGGTGAGCCGTCGGCCCCGGCCACCCGCGCTCAGAGCAGCGACAGAGGCTCAAGACCCAGGTCAGATGTCCCGCTCTGGCGCATGTGAACTCCACGCGGCGCATTGCCCGCTTCGCTACCTGGAGAGGCGTTGGGACAGCGCTGCGACTTCTGCCCACGCCCCGTTCGCCGGACTTACAGCCTTTAGCCGGAAAAGTCGATCCGACACGCCGATGCCCGTTACGGTCGGTTTGAAGTCCGCAGGTGAATACCTCGCTCTGCGGTCGGGCATCGACTCGGGCAAGAAGCTAGGTGGCGCGCCGTGTATACCGCCAGATTCCTCATCATCGGCACCGTAACTACTCTCGCGATCGGGCTGGGCGCCGCACCAGCCACAGCAGTGACAACCGACGACACCATCGTCACCTTCACGGTCGACGCAGGAAACTTGAGCATTGCGGTCCCAGCTACAGCAACCATTGGTGGCGGAGCGTCGGGAACTCCGACCAGCTCAGCGCTTGGGACAATTACCGTCACCGACGACCGGGGCGCGGCCGTCGGGTCTTGGACAGCGTCGGTGACCAGCACGGACTTCGCAACGGGCGGTGGCACCACGACCGAGAAGATCCTAAAGGCTCTGATCGATTACTGGTCGGGTGGGCCGACAGCATCGACTGGTGATGGCACCTTCGCCGGCGGCCAGGCCGCCGTTGGAAATGCCCAGACCCTTGCTTCCTCGCGCACAGCGTTCACCCGCACCGGCGGCACCGGAAACAGCACTGCTAGCTGGAATCCCACGCTGGTCTTCCACACGCCGCTCGCCAACGTGGCCGGAGCCTACGTGGGAACGGTGACCCATTCCGTGGCATAACCTCAGCGATCGGTTGTCCGCCACGGCCGCGTCGGCCTTACTGTGCCTCGTGACGCTCAGCTCGGCTGCGCAAGCGGTTCCGGCGCACCGGGACGCCGGCGTGGGCGGAGTCGGGATCCAGTTGCTGGAGGGCCCGAAGAATCGTGAAAAGGACCCTCGCGCGCATCGATACATCGTGGACCACCTGGCCCCCGGCACGACCATCCGGCGCAAGCTGCGGGTGGTGAACAGCTCGGCGAAGCGGCAACAAGTCACGGTCTACCCGGGTCCCGCGACCCTGAAGCAGGGGAAGTTCGTCTTCGACTCGGATGGTGACGGGGACGAGTTGACGTCCTGGATCTCCTTGGACAAGGGCGAGTTGAACCTCCAGCCCGGCGCCAAGGCGGTCGTCGAGGCGACCGTCGCCGTCCCACGCGCTGCCTCGGCGGGGGAACGCTACGGGGTGATCTGGGCCTCCGTCGGGTCGGCGGCACCGCGGTCCGGCGGCGTCCGGATGGCCACCCGGACCGGTGTCCGGCTCTACCTCGACATCGGCCCCGGCGGTGAACCCCGTTCCGACTTCACCATCCACGAACTCACCACGGCCAGGAGCCCGGCCGGCGATCCGTCGCTCGCCGTCACCGTGACCAACACCGGCGGTCGAGCCCTCGATATCACCGGCTCCGCCGATCTTCCCGAAGGCCCGGCCGGTCAGCGCGCCGGGCCGTTTCAGGTGACGAGCACAGTGACGCTGGGCCTCGATGCGACCGGGGCGGTCATCGTGCAGTTCCCCCGGGCCCTGCCGAACGGGCCCTGGAAGGTCGAACTGACCCTCCGGAGCGGGCTGATCAAACGCTCGGTGACCGCGATGATCACGTTCCCCGATCCCGGCAAAGCCGACAAGCGGGGCACCTTCATGTCCAAGCTCACCGGCCCGTGGCTCCTCGCCGGCGGATCGCTGCTGACCGGCTTGATCGTCTTCGTTCTGGTCTTGCTGATCCGCCACCGCCACCGCCGCCGCCACCGCCCCCGCCACTACCGCCCCCACCAACGCAAGTCCCGCGAAGCCACCTAGCCCAGGCTCGCGGCCGCCGCTTCCCGCGCTCAGCATCGACCGATCGACCGATCGACCGAGCGCCCCGGCCCTGTTTGACGAAGCACACAGGCAGTGGGTGCGGCATCCGGCGGCTCGCGCGGAGACGATTGCGGCATGCGGATCCGGGTGGAGCGGGGCGAGAAGCGGGCGAGCGCATGACGCTCACCGGCATACCGCTGATCCTGCTGGCGGCGGCCGTGACCGGCGTGACCGGCGCGGTGACCGCGCGGTTCTGGGCGCGGGGTGGGAGATGGCGACTGCTGACCCGCACCGTCGGTGTGCTGCTCGTCGAGGCACTCCTCGTGGTCACCGTGGCACTGGTTGTCAATCGGGACGAGCGGTTATATCCGTCCTGGCCGGCACTCCGCGGGGACACCGGCACCGTCGCGGTCGCCGAGCCGGTGGCCGCCGGGAACGCGTCGGCCGGGTCCTTCCCGTGGCGCCCGCCGGGGCTGAGCACCTGGAAGCTCGCTGAGCCGCCGACGGTGACGCTTCCGGACGACTACCGCCGCGACAAAGACCTGACATTCCCAGTCGTGCTCGTCTTCGGCCAGGCGGGGACACCGGCCCGGCGTATGCCCGAAGCAGTGACCGTGACCGTCGCCCCCACGGCGCGCACTACGGTTGCGGCGCTGCTCACCCTGCCCGGCGCGCTCCGCCATGACCTGCGCGTGACCGCGAACGGCTGGTCGGTCGAGGGCCCGCTCGCCGCCGCCTTCGTGGCCGCCGCCCCGCCCGGACTCGCGATCGTCGACCTACCCGCTGACGCACTGCCACCCGCCCTCACCGCGCCGCTGCGCCTGCCGTCATGAGCACCGTCCTGTCGCTGACGGCCGTGCTGCTGACGGCCGTGCTGCTCGCGGTCGGCTGGAACCGGGTTCGCGTGATCGGCCGCTCCGGGCTCGTCGTCCTGGCCGTGCTCAGCGTCGCCGCCGCCGTGGCCGTGCAGGTCAATCGAGTGACCGTGACGTTCCCGGGGGCGCCCGGCCCGACCAACAGCCGACTGCTCCACGTCTCGGTTCCCGGCCCGGCGAGTGGGCTGACCCTTCCGATGTACGTCTACCTGCCCGCCGCCTATGACAGCGACCCGACGAGCTTCCCCGTGATCGAGGCCCTGCACGGTTACCCAGGCACCCCCGAGACCTGGCTGCGCAGGCTGGACGCGCAGTCCACTCTCGACCGCGAGATCGCCGCCGGCCGCATGGCGCCCAGCATTGTGCTCTTTCCGTCGCAAACACCCGACCCGCTGCGCGACACCGAGTGCACCAACCTGCACGACGGCCCGCAGACTGAGACCTTCCTGACGGTCGACGTGCCCGCCTTCGCCCGCGCCCACTACCGCGTCCGCACCGACCGGGCGGGCTGGGGACTCATCGGCTACTCGGCGGGGGCGTTCTGCGCGACCAACCTGATCCTGCGCCACACCGGCCAGTACGCGTCCGCGGCCAGCCTCGCCGGATACGCCGA
>Ga0247737_1000613_pt1 | contig 14559 bp, 12 predicted proteins | sample UWRJL028104C2_FD_180937 | JGI IMG/M metagenome (GOLD analysis project Ga0247737, IMG submission 180937) | Plant litter microbial communities from Arlington Agricultural Research Station in Wisconsin, United States - UWRJ-L028-104C-2 | ecosystem: Environmental > Terrestrial > Plant litter >...
ATTATCTTGTACGGTGTCAACTCGGTCCAGAACGCTATGATGAACAGTGCGTGACTTTTGATGCTTATTACCACATCTGGCGACATTATACTGATACATTGCAGGCGCCGAGTTCAAGAACGATCCCCGAAACCCAAATTTGAAGACTGCTAAGGCCCCAGCCGAGAAGCATTAGACGGATGGATAGATAGGGGATATTGCAGGTTTTTGAGTGGTGGAGATGAAATGATATATGCGAGGTGAAGGGAGATGGCGCTGTGACTGTACTATAGATAAACGCCATCGCAAGTTGTCTCGGTTCAATCGATGTCTTAACTGTTTTTGTGACTGTGATCGTGATCCCCTTAAAAGGGCCGCTTCTTAGGCAACTCAATGATTAAGTTCGCGAGAATATAGGACAAAGTAAGGCAATGATGCCCTCAATCAGCACGGAGGGTAGGTTTAGTTGGTATGAGTATTGGATACAAATTGTACAGGTGATAACAACCAGTTGGAAATGTTTGTACTAGGATCTTTGGCACCTTAATTTGGAACTTTATATTTTAGAAGGAAAAGGCACCCTGGATCTGAATATAAGTATCTCGTACTCCTAGAGTCTTCATTTATACACTTTCTATAGATATCGTCATCTACAGCTACATCTATTCTCTGTCTGTATATCCTAATCATGTTCTCTAGTCCCCGAGTGGATAGCCCGGTTCTGGAACTACATAGCACGACTCAAATTCCTGAATTTCGAAGAGGGGAAGCAAGGTTGAGAAGTGGTAGTAGTAAGTTGCAGCTCTTTTCTTCTGGTTCCGGAGGTGCCTTTTGCGGTATTTTCCAACATCTCCATATGTTTTGCTATTGAGGTGTTGCCAATGTGTAGTTACCTCTACTGTATTATTGTTTAATGGTACGTAATATGTTATTAATGACTATAGTCTCTAAGCGATTCATTCCCTACTGCTGTGCGTCGGCTGAAATATATAGTATGGTCAATCGTGATGGATGCATGCCTGGGCGTAATTATTCAGGCCTCCACTGATATATTCTCAACTTGTCTGCAAGCTGCCTCATCAGACCCTCCATGGTATTAACTAGTATACCGTAGTTTAAATTGCTATGGTTGGGCAACTTGAGTTGTTATGTTGTTCCGTGAGCCCAACAGGAGGACAGTGCCGTCTTTTGTGCCATTTGACCTTCAGCATATGAGGCCTTACCTGATATGTTGTCCGAGCTGCAAAAACTAGCCCACCTCCTAACCCCATCAGTCATCATATGTTTTACCACACACAACATCAAGACACCTTCTTGCTCCATCTACCGTCCGTTCTAGAGCCGCAAGCTTAGCACTTAAGCTTAGCAAACTCGGGTCCGCACTGCCCTCCACCCTCACTTTCTCTTTGACCCTGACCTGTTCTCCTCTAAATACGAATAAATCGTCCATCTCATCATGCTCAAGTCTCCTCTGCGCCCCAATTGCAAAAGCGAAACGCTCTCCAAGGTTTAATTCCTTGGCCGTAGGTTCCAAGGTCCTGACTGTCAAAATTATTGAGGAATCGCAGAGTGAGAGATCAAGACAAAGGGCGGGTGGAAGAGGAGGGTCAAAGCTATCACTGCTGACGGGATCTTCCCACCATTCTCCTATCTTTGCGTCTGGGAGTGGCGTCCCTGGGCGGCGAGGGGTATCTTTTGGAGTTGGATTTCTAGGCTCGAGTAGGGGTGGGCCTTTGAGGAGAGCAAGAGCTTCGAGAATTATGGAGTGTAGAAGGTGAAGTTGCGATGATATGAAGGAAGAGGATGAGCGATCGCCAGTCCAGCGACTGATATCAATACAGTCGAGTGATTGGTTGAGAAGTGTCCGAAGAGATGAGAGCGGGTTAAGTATGAGGGGGTTTGATGATAGGGAAAGAACCATTGGAGAGGGGCTCATGGTTTTAAGACGGAGGTGAAGTGTCTACTAATTGTCAGCATATATGTTTTTGTCATGGTGTTGTAGTCCATACACCCTTCACTATCCTTGTGCCAACTCTCGTAAGATGCCCTTTTAAACTTTCACTACGAGGGCTACTCATTACTAATGTACTACCTGGCTCGATTGGTGCGAGTAATGCGTAACAATCTTCCAGACCACTCTTCAAAGATGTTAGCGTCTCTTGTAGTGATTCCAGGAGCCATGCAAGCTCTCTTTCCTAAAGGAAAATATTAGCAGAGGCACATTAGTCCTGTAGTGGAGGACATACAGTAGAAGCATCTTCTTCTTTCTTCAGCTGCTCAGCGGGCAGAGAGGGCCATGCGAAGGTAGACATTGTGGTTGATTTAATTAATGGTGTGATGCGGTAAGGTAGAGTAAGGTGAGCGGCAGGGTAGGACCACTGTGATGGAAATAGAGCTTGAGCATTGGCCAGGTGCCAAGATATTATGAACCATCTCACTTCACAGGTCACTTACTCACCATTTTTACCATTTCACCATTTCGCCCAGTTTAATTCCTATCAATACACTCTTGTAAAATCACGAAATGGGAAAAGAAAAGCCCACAGATGTTCGGCTTCCTAAGCTCCCCCATCTACCAGACAGTAAGTTCCTCCAAACTAAGTCTTAAGTTTCAAGAACTTAACTAAATGCCCCTCCAGCCCAAAAGATCCAGAAGCGTCCCCTACTTCACGCCCCTATCCCTTCTCCTTACAGCAATGCCCAAAAAACAGTATACATCTCCTCGAGCACACCATTTGTCGCCACCATAAAACGTGTTCGTAAGCTCCTTGCACACATTGAAAGTCGTGCTGCTGGCCCTATCGATTTTTCTCGGAATCGCATTACCCCACAGATCACGGCTGGAATTAAGAGCCGACGGGGAGACAAAGAAGAAGTGATGTTAAAGGGAACAGGGAAAGCAATAGAGAAAGTGTTGGGGATGGTGGTATATTGGCTAGGACAGGAGGATGTAGAGGTTAGGGTTCGGACGAGGAGCGTGGGTGCTGTGGATGATGTTGTTGAGAAGGGTAGTGAAGAGGAAGTAGGGGAGAGTAGGCTCAGGAGAGTAAGCTGTTTGGAGGTTGGGATTTCATTGAGATGATTTGAAGTGGAAACAAAGAAATACAATATACTTGTATGTGAATAGGATACCGCAGGGAGACGAAGTGGTACCGAAAACAAACCACGACACTATGCGAACCCACAAGCAGATGAGGCAAATGGCAACATTCAGAGATCGGAATATCTCCAGCCACAAAGGACCTCGAATAACTTAGGAGAAGGAACGTGAAGACGTCAGACGGTGACAAGTCCGACTCTTCATGAAAACTATGAATGCCATGCCATCCTAGAATCTCTGAAGGAAATGAAAAGTAGCTCAATATATAGCTTCAAAACAAACTTTGCGACCCTTCAATATAAACATATATATACTCTCTTTTTCGCTTTCGCTGATGTTTGATCATATAATTATTTGCATTCAGCGAATTATCCTTTTGCAATGTATTACCCTCCTAACAGTATGTAACCCTATGCTATGACCCTCCTTCAAACTTTCACTCAAAGAAGGCACTTTAGACGCGATCACGAATCGCTAATCACAGTTTTCCATCTTCCGAATTCTCGCCCGCAAAGCAAAAAGAAATCCCATTTCTATATTGAAATCCAAGAGATAGTCAACCACATAAAGACAAACAAATCAATAGTCATAACAAGCGCCGCGAAGATGACACAATCGTAATATAGAACCACACCTAGGAAGTTCAGTCGAGAGATGCCTGTACCTCTCAGCAGGTATTTCAACATTGTGGACAACTTGAGGCTACACTACTAGCTGGAAGCGACAGAATCTGTAAATGGGAATGTTACAAAAAGTCTTTTTTTACACCTAGGGAGGTTGCTGGTGTCACCCTTTGTATTACACAATACTATCACTTCACTCTACCACCACATTAAACTACTTCGTACAACGCCAGATCTGCACACAACAATCCAATTAGGAGCAGCACCTCTCCGAACTGGAGAGCTTGATCCAACATCAGGAAAGACTTTCCCACCATTATGAAAATTTGAGATAATCGCTCCACCAAATAAGAAACCGCCATAACTGTCCTACCATCATCATCATCATCTAGAATAAAATTTTGTGTAGGACAGTAAAATGTACCCTTTCCCCACATGAACATCGTGGTAATACCAAAGACATATGATGAGATACGGCACGTATCTTTCAAGTCTTTCCATATCAAACTAACATTGATTTAGCCACCACCTCTCTCTTGTCCCCTCGGACTTCAAGGCCGACTTGTTACTCGCGCTCGAGGCTCAAGCCCAACATGTGAGATCCGTACAGTTGATAGTCTGGCAGATCTGGCAGATCTCACTAGTACCATATTCCAATATGGGGGTGCGGTTACTGTTAGCTGTTTTATCAGCTACAAATCTGGGGCGACGTTCCTTGAAAGATGCGCTGTGACTGCCTGCAGCTTCGAGACGGTACTGTGACTCTTTAATCTGCTGAGAAATAGTTTGAGGACCAGAATCATCGAGATCTAATTGAATCAAGAGATGTTCTACCTCATTAGGTTTGTCCTGCAGTGTAGGGATGATTGCATGAACATTGCTAGTTTCTTGCGAAACATGGAAATGAGCATGAACACTGCTTCCTCCAGTCTTGACTGCCGTTGATTTTGTGTTGATAAATTCTGCCTGTTCCTTAAACGGAGCATGCAGCCCTTCTCCATCGTTTGCATAGAGTTCTGCATTTATCTCTTTGGTGTATAGATCAGTATTACGAACAGTCTTCCGACCCATATAACTGATAGCTTTATGTTGTGCTGTGCTCAAATCTGCCGTATTGTAATGCTCGAAATAGCTGAAGTTCTCTACAGACCCAGCCCACATTTTAACTTCATCATCAGCCAGATTTGCACACCGCACGAAATTTTGTACGATGAGTTTTTTCTTCGCGAAGAGAACAAACTCGAGGTTATAGGCCTCTCGGAGCTCAACTAATTCTGTGCAAGAGAGGTGTTAGACAAATTTGGCGGCAGTATTAAGGAGTTTCGAAGTTTCACCTTGATTAAAAAGGTCCTCCTCCATCTCAGTAGTGAAGTCAACTAGGGGTTCACTCTTAAATTCCAACGTGATGTCATTAAGATGGATATCATCAGAGTTCTTGTCCCATTCAAGATCAGGATTATTCGACGTTACCCGCTCCCCCAAACGTAGAAGTCGGGCATGGTCGGCTGTATCCTCGTCGTAGACTGGAGGAACAATGGGAAGGGATTGCGCAGCTCGAAGCTTACATTCAGCATTTCGAGTCTCGAGTGTTCTTATCTCCTTCTGAATTTGAACCACCCGACATTCCTGTTGTACGTCTAAAAGCTGGAGTTTATAGCACGCCACTTTGGTGGATAGCTTAACGTCTGTCTTTTCATCGGTATTCATTTGAAAGATCTAGAATCCTCCTCGTCAACTTCACGTGGGCGTGATTAAGGGTGGTATGTTTACCTTAATACGCTTTTCTAGGAGATTCTCGATAGATGATAAGACAGCACGATACTCGTTCCATTGTGGGAAAGCCGCCTCGATTCGAGTAGCCATACTATACCCACCAGGCCCGTCCTTTATTGACCAAAGGAGAATATCTTATGCTATAAAGATAAATATTAGCTAAGGAAGACTGAGATATGCAAGAAGGGGAGTTTTCAGTCAAATAGAAGAACATTTCACCTTGACAGGGACAGGGCAGTACTTCGCTGTCAAGCAGCAAGTCACTGTCAAAAAATTTGGATTGTCTCGAAGCGCCAGGCGATGATAGAGTAATATAAACCACAGTAGCTGTGTACTGGTATGATCAGGTTTACGTATTTCACTGCCCGCATATTAGTTAGTATACACGAGGGGAATTGGACGCAACTCACCCTTCTAGAGCAGTTCAGAAAAGACTCATGTACTGAAGTATCGCATTTAGTCAAAGAGAATACCGATTCAATATGTCAGCAGCAAGGATTGGGAAAGTAAAGAGTGGAGCATAACTTACCACTATCTCTGCCTTATGTTAGTTAATAGCTAGCAACAACAAATTTAGGGGATTTGTCTTATGAATGAACAAGAGTGTCCAAGAAACTTCAATGACCCTGGCCATCAAAGTAGGTTGACAAAGAAGTATTCTTTTTATGACTCTGATTCTTTCGGGGGTTGGTTGTATATTTTTTGTTTGTATTTGTGTTTATATTTGTGTTAATGGCCAATAGAAAAAGGTGAGGGTGGTGAGGCTTGGCACTGTTTTTGAAAATAAGACCAGAGTCAAGATTTGTGCTTGGAACAAGCTGGTCAGCATGAAGTTTCTATTTATTAGACTGTCAAATCATATTACAGTCATTCCAAGGAAATTCTCACTTGACAAGAAGCTTCCATTGGCGAGGCAGTGTCCTAGTTATGGGCAGGGGAATAACTTGAAAGTATGCCTGAGAAGTCAAAGCTAGTGCCTTGCTGGTATTGCTTCGCTGATTGCAGAATATAAAAGGGTAGCACCATTATACTTACTACCAATATCTGATAATAGGTTATTAGGAAAATACTTCAGTAAAATAACATCAAATTATAGTATTTGAGAATATCTTTAAGATTAATACACGCTGGCTTTTTGAAGACTGGAGATTATTCTCCCAAATCTTAATTGAGGTTGTGAAACAACTCAATTACTTAGTTACTAGTATACTGTTCAACCTTCAATGTGATTTATGGTAAGCTGTTATACTTTGTCCACGGATTTGTATCATCCTGACCCAAGTTACCTTCTGATATTGGACGACCACCACAGAGCAGCCATTCTATGATCTACTTTAAAATAAAGCAATCATATTTATCGGTATCCAAATCAAACTCCTCGCCCTCGATGAGCACGAAATCATCGTCTTCATCAGCCTTACCTCCTTCGAATTTTAGATTATCATCCTCAACAACCACCATATCATCTTCACCCCACCGACTTCCATTTGCGGTATCTGTATTCTCCTTTATTTTCTTGTGATCTAGGCTTAGATATTCTAAGATCTTCGCAGTATTTCTAGGTGTCACGGCGTCCTTTTCTAGAGATTGAATTGCATGATCCCTTTGCCTAATCATTGACTCACTCATCTCATTCATGTTTTGATAGACTAGAGCAGATGTCGCAAAACTCTCCAACGGAGACATCAAACAAGCTGCCAAATCTTCTGCATTCAAGCTTGAACCTTTGGTCTGTTCATATTTAGTGTAGAAGATATCCTGGTGGCAGCAAACGTTCCCATTTGCACTCTTTTGGGGTTTCTTGAGCTCATGGATAACCGATTCGTGAAATTTAATATCACGAATATGCTGCTCTTTTTCTTCTAGTTTGAGATAGAGCTCCAAACGTGTGTTATCGACCTCGCTTTCCATTTGTTTCATTTCCGCTTCTTTAATTGCAATGATCTGGTCTCTTTTGGCCACATCTCAACACAAGGATGATATAAGCACATCCTGAACTTTCATCCTACTCAGGTGTTTTTTGATCGTCGCTTCATGTTTCTCGACTAATAGTGTTTTTTGGGTGACAATTGGCAAGATCCAGCTCAACTGAACAGCATTATGCTTGACTTGCACTTCTAAGTCGTCGGCTTTCTTCCCGAGTTCTTGGTTAGTGCTAGATAAGTATTCCTCCAAATCATATTGATCTCTCAGTTTGGTTTCCAAGTCATCAATATATTGAGATTGACGCTTTGTTTCAGCTCTTAAGCCATTATTTAAGGTTTGCCCAGTGGCCCAAAGAACTTTATAATTTTTGTAGAGATTATCCTTGTCACTGGCGGTTTTGACTGGAGCAGTGCCTCCATGTGATTGCGGTGTGATGAGTTTATTCGTGGCGCTCTTAGAGTCTAAAAATTTGGTGAGACACGCGTTAATCTGTTCCAGAGCACCTTTCATTAGAGAATACTCAGCCTGTATGTTGGAGATCTGAGCATCGTAGTTGGATAACAAGAGCTGAGACGTCTTCCCTTGGAGAGTTCTTGAAAGAGACATGCTATTTACTATAAGCTCACCATTCTTAACCATGAGATCTTGTAATTTTCAGAAAGTAGGCCGAATTTGTTAGAGAGTCTTTCGATCTTGTGGTACAGTCTGCCTAGGTCAACGACAGTTTCGGGGGAACTTTTGGAGTCATTATAGGCATCAGCAGTTGTTTCCATTTCGATACCGATGAGTTGTTGGCTTTGAGATATACCACACTCCTCTACTTCCAGATGTATTCCACTGTCTTGCTTGAGACAAGTTTTATCGCAAAGTTCTCCAGACATCTTAGGGGACGATGCGAGATATCCAATTCTTGTTGTGAATGTCTTGGGAGAAAATATGATTATCAATAGAAAAGTTGATAGATGTGTTATTTGAATTATAAGTGATCAAAGCTGTGCTGGAATCCAGCAAATAGGTTGGTTTAAAGTTCGGTTTGGATAGTAAGGAATGGTTGACAGATCGTGATTTCCGGTGGCGCTGGCGTGAATATATAAGGTAGAAGTTCCAATTCTGACTGGAGGTTTTTTGCGTAACCACAAACGACAAGGTTATTTACTTACTTCAGACTAGTAGGATAGTATGAGAGTCCGCTGAAATAAATTCAACTAGTTATTATTTACTTTCAAACTGGACAGGATCACAAAATACAGTAGTAAGGTTAATCATGAAGATAATATAACTGCATTGGAGCTTCTTGATAAGTAATATCATGTCAGCTAATTCAGCCATTCTTCTTGAGTTGAGTGATACTTAGTTTGACAATGATTCAGCTATTTAAACGTGGTTATTATTCATTTGGAACATTGGATACCTAGGTTTGAAGACATCCAATTGCCAAGATACCCCCTTTCAAGGGGATGTTAAGCGAAAGCAAAAGGACTTCCTTAGGAGAGAGTCAGATGTGCGCATTGATCCTATGGAATTATTGACAATGACATCTTTTTGTATAGAATAGACAGACCATAGTGCGGGATTTAATACTTCTCTTGTTATTTTGAAACACATAGATAGTCTGACGTCTACAATTGTGATACGCTCCAGGATGCAGGACAATTTTAGAAATATATTACCGACCTCGGGCAACAATGGAGCGCCTATTACATCATTACACACCTGCTGCGCCAACGCCATATTGTCGTTGGAGCAGGTCCTCATTGAGATACATGCTCAACTAGCACCGCAACTAATATTCATTCCAATGATATTCGTCGTGTACGTTTAACATTTCACCCTAAATAGAAAACCAGATTTTGCGGGTCCCTCCTGGGGGACCTGTGATTCCTCTTAGCATCAAGCTCCAAATATAGATTACCATGAATAATTTAACAGATAAAGGAATAAAAACCCCTGAACATGAATGGCAGGAAAAGAGTATATGGAAACCGAAGATTGCAAGATAGGTAGGAGGATAAATGAAGTTATTAACCCTACCCAAGTATCTGAGTGGCATTGCAGAATTGAGTCACTTTCCTGCCTCTGCAACACTGCTTACAAGAGTAGATTCATGCTCGCAAAGAAGTTAGTTCTAGAATTACTTTGAGGAGTGGGAGTGGGTTTAAATGATAACGGAGAAGTGAATTATTGCTTTGGGTACGCAATTGTCATTAATTTGTACATCTATATTCATCATTTGCTCCTCAGTTTTCTAAGAACGCCGACGTATGCAAGCCCCTAAACTCCTGAAACCCCTTTCCAGTTTTCCGTTGAGGTACCTGGCATAGCTTTTATACAGTGGCCTTCACCTGGCCAGTCTTCTCATCTGTGAGTACTGTAACTCCCTTTCTCTTCTTCAGAACGTTCTCGATAAATGACTCGCCGGCTTTATATGAACTTCGCACAAGGGGCCCGCTTGCACAGTATAGAAATCCAAGGTCGAGAGCGCGTTGTCGCCACATCTCGAAGACCTCGGGTCTGACGTATTCTTCAACTTTCATGTGACGTTTGGTTGGACGCATGTATTGACCAAATGTCACAACATCAACACCTACCGCTCGGAGATCTATTTCGAAATTAGTTTCAGTATAAAACTTATACGCCAGAGAATAATACCTTTTAGAATCTGCCAAAGCTCATCTTCCTTTTCACCCAATCCCAACATTATACTTGTTTTCGTGATCAGCGATGGAACAGCCTTCTTGGCAGCATCCAGAACTGTCAAACTCTGTCTGTATTTCGCCCTTCGGTCTCGCACCGACGGAGTTAGGCTCTCAACCGTTTCCATATTATGAGCATAAACATCCAAGCCACTCCTTGCCACCATTCCCACCATTTCTAGATCACCAGCATAATCTCCAGTAAGTGCCTCTACTAGCATATCCGGCTTCTTCTGCTTGATTTTCATAATTGTCTCTGTGAAATGTCTGGCTCCTCCATCTGCCAGATCATCTCTGTCCACACTAGTCAAAACCACGTAACCCAAGCCCCAGCGTGATAATGCCTCAGCAGTGTGTTCCGGTTCATGTGGGTCCAATGGAGCAGGCGCTTTTGACGTTTTCACGCTGCAAAATCGACAACCTCTTGTACAAGTATCTCCCATCAGCATAATCGTAGCTGTGGCAGCACTTTTGTCGCTACCTCCCCAGCAATCCGAGATGTTAGGACACTTCGCCTCCTCGCAGACCGTATGCAAATTTAAGCCCCTCAAATCTTTTTTGATCTGCTTATAATTCGAATCGTTGGGAATCGGTGTCTTCAACCATTCCGGCAGCCTTGTAATTTGCTTTTTCCTTCCTGCTGGCCCAACCATCGCTGTACGTAGTTCAAATGCATCTTCATCAGATAGAGGCTCTTCTGGAACTCCTACAAATTTAGAGAAAGAAGGTACGCTATTTAGCCCATCCTTGAAGTATGTTGGCCGTCTCTTTGCGGTGGAATCATTACTGGTAACTTCGGTGGCAAAGGTTCGCGAGGTGGTAGCGGAAGTGAGGATGCGAGTTGCTTGGCGGAGGGGAGGTGCCTTTAAGCATGTGTATCTAGTTACTGTTGCTGCCATTGTGTTTATTCAAGGTTATCTGGAGATGTTGAGAAAGGCAGATATGATGGCGTTGTGTTGCTTGCCAGTGCACCTTTTTGTCCCGTCGGAATCCGCCGCCAAGACATATAGCTCCATAAATCGCCCAATCACGTGATATCTAACATGTTGACTTCAGATTCTGCCTCAACGTTTTAAACCCACTTAAGGCTGGTTAATATAAACGCACACTTAGGTTTAAGAAATAGAAGTTTGAAATTGATATCATGCCTTTTGAAAGAGACTTACTTGGAGCATTCATGCTATCTGTGATTGATGTCTTGACACATTTAATCTTGATGTAGAAGCAGAGTATCTATCTGCTGTCTGAATTTGCCTAACTTAAAAGCATATATTAGATAATGTATTGGTAGTTAATTTACTGATTGCGAAAGATGTCGAACTAATTACTACATCCAGGGCCCTTTTTCAGTCAACCGTATAATATAATATGGTGATAGACCATCTGACGTGCTTCGCCCAGAGGTATAATTAACAGTTACCTGATCCCTAGAAACCTATCTTCAGTTAAAACAACTTCAAACTAATCATCTTAACTTCTATTCAATAAGAAGTGACTAGTGTCTGCCTTAAAACGTCAGGCAGGGATAAGAACTAAAGATATCTCGTCTTATTAGTTAAAAATAGGCGCGCTAGTAATGACTCACAGCAACTGATTGTCGACCCACACACACCCATATATAATTTCATCAAATAATCCCGAAATCATAAATCAGTACAAACAACCAAGCTCGTTAGCCCAGTGGAAGAGCGACGGGCTCATAACCCGTAGGACGCTAGATCGAAACTAGCACGAGCTACAATTGATACTGTATTCTTTTGCCATTTTTTGCATCTTCTGGCGTCTTAAATTTTTTTTTGAACCCTTCTTTTGCTCGTCTGAGACGATTATTAGTATTCCATTTTTCCATGTGCGCTCATAAATAAGAGGAAATCCTCGCCCGGCTAGCTCAATCGGTAGAGCGTGAGACTCTTAATCTCAAGGCTGCGGGTTCGACCCCGTTCGTATTATCCTATCTAGTAATCATAATCACACACTAACAATTACCAGCGCGTTGGGCTCAATTCCCATCATAGCAAGAAGACTATTCAGTTTTCACAACTTATCTTTTTGCCAGCTCTGTTGGCTTTCCGCTTTTCTTTTGCAAAGGTAGAATTTGATCTACGGGTCCCACCTTCTGCAGGTGCTATGTCAGAATTTTCTTCCCCTTTTTATTCTCGCTAAATTAGCGGAGCCAAGGCTCAATCAAGAAAAGACACGAGAGATATCCAGACTACGTTTCTGACCTACTTCAATTTCTGACGAGGCCATGCCTATATTTTGTAGACCCCCAGTTAGAGCGTTCTAGGCAAGCTTTATGATGGATAGCTGTACTTACACTAGAGAGTCATCCCATAGAGTCATCCCATAGTATAGCTTTTCTATTTCCTTCTCCCACCTGGGTCATCGTTTAAATAGAACAGCTCGCCATGATTCGGATCGATGTATCCAACTTATTAGGAGAAAAGGAGTTGCGATGCAGTACCTACAACTATTACAGAAACGCTGTAAATCCGCAACTTGTGCAAGTGGACCCACGAATACTAATTAACGGTGCTTTCATTATACGTGAGTACATAACTTATATCTCTACATCATCATGTCTATATTACAACATTCTTTTGATGCGCCTTGCCCATGAATTGATTTCCCATGTCCCGTATCCCACTTAACTCCGATTGTAAAAAGCAAAAAAGACAGCCCGCTAAGTCGCAAATCATAAATCACATCAGCTCAGTGGTGGGCTTCCTTCTCTATTGCAGAGGCAAGAGAACCCACTCACTCCAAAATCAAGACATCTTGACCACGTCTCCCTAATCGTTCCACCCCAAGGCACTCCTTCCCATTCCTTCCGCGATGAATCCCAAAAGCAAATTTCTTCTCCCGTCCCGCAGCATTGAGCGTTAGTAGTCTCGTGATGAGATCTGATTTCGAGCGCAGACTATTGAACGTGGCATCTGACAAGATCGGCGAATTATGCAAAAATGGGAATATCTCTGCAAGACATGAAACTCCATGAGGGAGATGTAATTGGCGGCGATGTGGAAGGAGGGCGAGAAGGCCGAAGAGATAGAGAATTAAGAGGGAGAGGATGATGTAGAAGGCCGGCAAAGAGGGAATCATGCGGACTTCGTTGGCCGGTGTAGTGAGTGGGAAGAAAACACCACCGGCAAGTATTGGCAGGAGGATAAATAAGAAGGATAGGATAGAGGTGAAGGCAGTGCGGTAGTGTTTATGAACTATGGCGTTGATAGTGCAAATGACTGGGAGATCCGCGGTGTAAGAAAGAAGGAGGGATTTAGTGGCAGATTGACCCTGCGGCTTGCTAAGTTCGGCCCACGGAGTGAGAATTCGAAGGGCCATATCGAGGGGCTGGAAAATGAGGTAGAGAATCATGCCGAGGAGGGATGGTATGAAGCTATAGAGGAAATTTGATGCCGAGAAACCCTGGGTATCTGGGAGTATTGGTACCAGTGGTGCAAAGCCTTTGGAAATGGCTGTTGACGGCAAGAAGGATAGAACAAAAAGTGCAAGCAACAGGAAAAATGCTGTAACTGCCCAAAGAATAACAAAAGTATCCCGGAGATACCAAGATATATGGCGAAAGCGTATAGCCCTGCTGTAGAGATCGGCAGCCCTCTCAACATCATGCGAATGAATCTGAGTGGACTTCTCCTGGATCTTGCCAAATTCCAAGGTATATCGTCGAGTTGTTGATCCTTCCTCGCCAATGCAGTAAAACATCTGACCGGTCCGGTATTTTGTAGTCCAGTAGCCTAACCTGTCACTCCGATCTCCCAGCTTACTCAAAATTTCCTTCTTCGTTGCCAATATATCTGTACCAGTATAATCTCTCAAGCAATTGCTCTGTGGTAACAAGGTAATCAGATCTGCCAATGATTTCGGATCCCACATCAAGCCACTCGTATTTCTCCTTAAGAGCAGCCCCGTCCAGACTGTCGCAACTATTATCAGAAAATAAATGGCAACAAGAGTCCAGGCAACTGCCTGTACGGCTGTCCATCGCCATTCAATCCCTACTGGGATGACAGAGAACAGACAACTCTGCAATGGTATCGTAAAAATTATAAGCCAAAATAAGATATTAGGCATAAAGCCATCCCATCTTGGCAAAAGCAAACAACTAGGGTATATATTAATGGATCGGGCATTAATTCTAGCATCACTATCACCCGCTGCCATCATTACAAATGGCATAATTCGTGTCGTAGCAGCAATAACACATTGCACATAAATCATAATGCAAGCCGCAAGGATTTGCGGCAAAAATCCGAAGACGAAATATCGCCCACCGTATATAGTGGTAGACCATGCGACGATTCCTTGGTGTGAGGTGGAGTATACAGCACAGGCTATTATCGCTGCGTTCATGAGGAGGCATAAAAAGCATAATGTTAACATTGAAAAAGGTCGTAAAATCGTAGGGAGAAACGTGAGATCCGGGTATCGTAATGTGCGCGGGGAT
>Ga0247737_1000621_pt1 | contig 14459 bp, 15 predicted proteins | sample UWRJL028104C2_FD_180937 | JGI IMG/M metagenome (GOLD analysis project Ga0247737, IMG submission 180937) | Plant litter microbial communities from Arlington Agricultural Research Station in Wisconsin, United States - UWRJ-L028-104C-2 | ecosystem: Environmental > Terrestrial > Plant litter >...
CGGGCGGCGGCGTCGCGGACCTCGACCTCGACGATGATCGCGCCCTCGGGGTCCAGGGCCCAGAGGTAGCGGCGCTCGATCTCGACCGTGCGGCCGGACGGAGCGAAGCCCTCGAAACTGTCGCCCCAGGGGGTGATCCGCTTGAGCTCGGGCCAGGTCAGGGAGCAGGCGGAGTTCAACTCCTCCTGGGCCATCTGGGTCAATTCGTCGGTCATCAGGCCATCACTCCGCCGGGCGCGGTGTATTCGGAGGTCGGGGCGTCGCCGGTGTTCACGACTTCCGAGGGTTCGAAGATCAGGACCTCGGCCTCCTCGTCGGCGCCGGTGCGGTGTTCGACGCCTTTCGGCACCACGACGAACTGGCCGGGATCGAGATGGACGATGCGGTCGCGGAATTCGACGAAGAATCGGCCCTTCCAGACGAGGAACATCTCTTCGGCCTCGACATGGCTGTGCCAGGGGAAGACGCCCTGGACCTTCACGAGACGCACGTCCTGACCGTTCAGCTGGGCCGCGATCCGGGGCCGCCAGTGGTCGGAGAAGCCGGCGAACTTCTCGGCGAGGTCGACGGCAGAGGTCACAGGGGTTCGTCGGCGTAGATGGCGACGGTGGGGGTCGGATCATCGGCTGACACTTGCCCTCGGTACATGCCCGAAGTGGACATGGAGAAGGCGGGATCGCCGTCGAGGCCCATGACAATAACGCCGCCCTTGCCGCCCAAATCGTCGGCGTCGGCGATCTCATAGTCTGCGGCGGCTTGCACGGGCCGCAGTACGCGACGACAGGTCGCCTCCTCATCTCCATGACACGCGGCGCTCAGCGCGGCGTGATTTACAGCCCGCTCGACCTCGCTCATCCGCAGAGACTCGCCGACCGTCGCGCAGATGTCGCGCGCCACGGTCGCGCGGATGAAATACTCGCCGTCGCCGGTGGCGGAGACCGCGCAGCCGTCGCGGTTGGAGGCGTAGGTGCCGGCGCCGATGACCGGCACGTCGCCGACCCGGCCCCAGCGCTTGCCGGTCGTGCCGCCGGTCGAGGTGCCGGCCGCGAGGTGACCCTGGGCGTCGAGGGCGACGGCGCCGACGGTGCCGAACTTGCGCTCGTTCAGGGGCGGGGCCGAGGCGTCATTGTCGGCCATGCCGCCGACCGGAGCGGCGGGCGCGCCGGCCGGGCGTTCGGGGATCGGCAGGGTGTTGTCGGTCAGGAACTTCACCAGCCCCTGCCAGCGACGCTCGGTGAAGAAGAACGAGGGCTCGACCTGCTCCAGTCCCTGCGAGGCGGCGAACGCATCGGCGCCGGAACCGATCAGCATGACGTGGGGGCTCTGCTCCATCACCGCGCGAGCGGCGGCGATCGGGTGGCGGGTGGTGGTCAGGCCCGCCACGGCGCCGGCGGTCAGGTCCGAGCCGTTCATGACGGCGGCGTCCAGTTCGTTGCGCCCGGCGGCGGTGAAGACCGCGCCTCGGCCCGCGTTGAACAGGGGGTCGTCCTCCATCAACTGGATCGCGGCCTCGACGGCGTCGAGGGCCTCGCCGCCGTTGCGCAGGACTTCGGCGCCGGCCTCCAGCGCGCGGGTCAGGGCGGCGCGATAGGCGGCGTCCTGTTCGGGCGACAGGTTGGCGCGTTCGATGACGCCCGCGCCGCCGTGGATGGCGAAGGACCACTGGGGCGCGTCCTGGGCGACGGCGGGCGAGGCGATGGCGAGGACGGCGATGAGGGCGGGCAGAAATTTCATGGACGACACCGTATCAACGCGTCTCCTCCCTGTCGCGTAGCGATGGGGAGGTGGCTCGAAGCGAAGCGGAGTGGAGGAAGGGCCGCATGCGGCCCGACGACGGGCGGGGTTCTTTCTGCGTGCGCCAAGAACCCCTCCGTCAGCTCGCAAGAGCTCGCCGCCACCTCCCCATTCGCCAAGCGGCGAACGGGGAGGAGACAGGGTCACGGCTCGCGCTTGTGGTGCGACCATTTCCAGACGCGATAGGCGACGATCGGGGCGAAGCCGCCGATCAGGGCGCCGGCCAGGACGGGCCAGAAGCCGAGCGCGAGCCATTGGCCGATCAGGCCGCCGACCACGGCCGCGACGAGCGGGCCGAGGAACGGCAGCCAGGAGGGAGGCGCGATCTTAATTGGCGTCGACCTTGATGACCCCGCGACGGATCTGGTCGAGTTCGATGGAATCGAACAGGGCCTGGAAGTTGCCGTTGCCGAAGCCCTCGTTGCCCTTGCGCTGGATGATCTCGAAGAAGATCGGACCGAAGGTGTCCTGGGTGAAGATCTGCAGCAGCAGGCCCTCCTCGTCCGAGCCGTCGATCAGGATGCGGTTCTTGCGCATGCGTTCCACGTCGTGCCCGTGGTTGGGCAGGCGTTTGTCGATCAGCTCGAAATAGGTCTCGATGGTGTCCTGGAAGGCGACGCCGCGTTCGCGCATCGCCTCGACCGTGGCGAAGATGTCGTCGGTGGCCAGGGCGATGTGCTGGATGCCCTCGCCGTTGTAGCGCTTCAGGAACTCCTCGATCTGGGAGTTGTCGTCCTGGCTCTCGTTCAGGGGGATGCGGATGGCGCGGTCGGGGGCGATCATCGCCTGGGAGAAGAGGCCCGTCGCCTTGCCCTTGATGTCGAAATACTTCTGCTCCTCGAAGGCGAAGACGTCGCCGTAGAAGCCGGACCAGGTCCGCATCTGGCCACGCTTCACATTGTGGGTCAGGTGGTCGAGCAGGTGCAGGCCGACGTTGTTCTTGCGCTCAGCCTCCTCCCAGCCCTCGATCTCGTCCCAGCTGTCGTAGAGGGAGCCGGTCTCGCCATAGGCGTCGATGATGTAGAGCAGGGACCCGCCGATGCCGCGCAGGACGTATGCGCCGTCGCCCAGCGCCCCGCCGTTGTGCATATCGGCCGGATGGGCGCCGCGGGCGACCGCGCTGTCATAGGCGGCCTTGGCGTCATTGACGCGGAAGGCCATGCCGTTGGCGGACGGGCCGTGGTCGCGGGCGAACTCGCCGGCGTGACCCTCGGGCTTGGTATGGACCAGGAAGGTGATGTCGCCCTGCTTCATGCGGACGACGCCGTTCTTCGGGTTCACGTGGGTCTGGACGAAGCCCATGACCTCGATCTGCCTGATCATCGACTGGGGGTCGGGGCCGGTGAACTCGACGAACTCGAAGCCATCGACGCCCAGCGGGTTCTCGTAGGCGGGAATGGTGGCGTCGGCCGTCTTTGCGGTCAGGTCGTCCATGGAGCGTCTCCTGAGATACTGCGGGGCTGGTCGCGCCAGCCGATTGGCGCGGAACCTAGTGTCCCGACCGTCACAAGCCAAGTCAGAGACGATCACGATGGAAAGACCGGCGCTGCGGCGTCGGAGCGGATGGACCGGCGATCCGGTTCGTTGCTAGGTCTGGACCGTTCTCCGAGGACCCTCATGCTGCGCAAACTCTACGACTGGGTCTTCGAACAGGCGCGCAAGCCCTATGCCGAGAAGACGATGGCGGCGGTGTCCTTCGCCGAGGCCTCCTTCTTCCCCATCCCGCCGGATGTGATGCTGGCGCCGATGATCCTGTCGCGGCCGGAGCGGGCCTATCGCTATGCGGCCATCTGTTCGCTGGCGTCGCTGCTGGGGGCCCTGCTCGGTTATGCGATCGGGATCTTTCTGGAGCCTGTCGCGATCCGGCTGCTGGAGATTTTCGGCCACGGCATGGACATGGCCGTCTACCAGTCGTGGTTCGCGACCAACGGCTTCCTGGTCATCCTCGGCAAGGGGCTGACGCCGATCCCGTTCAAGCTGGTGACCATCGCGGCGGGACTGGCGCATTTCCACCTGGGCCTGTTCGTCCTGGCCGTGGCCATTACCCGCTCGGGCCGGTTCTTCCTAGAGGCCTGGATACTCAAGACCTGGGGCCCGGCCATGCTGCATGTGATCGAGAAGCGGCTGGCGCTTTCGTTCGTCGTCGCGCTCGTGCTGCTGGTCGGCGGGTTCCTGTTGCTGAAGCTGCTTTGATCCTCCCCCGTCGGGGGAGGGGGACCACGAAGTGGTGGAGGGGGCCAACCCCAGATGTGGTGTGTGAGGTGAGCCCCCTCCGTCACGTCGCGAAGCCGCTCCGCGCCACCTCCCCCGATGGGGGAGGAGAGCATCGACGGACGGCCGCGCTGCGTCTAAGAACGTCGTCATGAGCGCCTATCGCCTGCTGACCCGTTGGTGGACCGTCTTCGCCCTGGCGATCTCGCTGGCGATGCTGGGCGCTGCCCATGCGTTCGAGACCTTCGCCGGCCTGAACCCCTGCAATCTCTGCCTCAAGCAGCGCGAGGTCTTCTGGGGCGCGGTGGCCATCTCTCTGGTGGCCACGATCTGGACCGTGATCAGCCAAGCGCGCCGGGGCACGCCGCGCATCGCCGCCTTCCTGTTGTTCGCCGTCTTCGCCACGGGCGCGATCACCGCCGGCTTCCATGCCGGGGGCGAACTGAAGTGGTGGGCCCTGCCGGCCCTGTGCGCGGGCGGCGGCGCGGGCGCGGATCTGGAGGGCCTCACCTCGCTTGCCCTGGGCACGGGCCCGGCGATCCGGATCGCCATGTGCGACGCGGTGGCCTGGAGCTTCCTCGGCATCTCCATGGCAGGGTGGAACGCCCTGATCTCGGCGGCATTGGCCGTGTTCAGCCTGCTCGCCGCCAAGAGGCCCAAGGATGCCAGAGCCCCTCGCACCTGAGACCCGCCGTACGCCTCTGCCCCGTCCCGGGCGGGGGGCGATGCGCGCGCGGATGGCCGAAATCCTGCGCGTCGATCACGCCGGAGAGTTCGCGGCGGTCAAGATCTATGAAGCCCAGCGCGCGGTCTTCGACGGCGTGCGCGGCAAGCAAGCTATCGCTGAGGACATGGCCGAGATGAAGGCCGGGGAAGAGGTGCACAAGGCCCGCTTCGACGCCCTGCTGACCCAGCACGGCGTGCGGCCCACGGCCATGCTGCCGCTGTGGTCTCTGGCCGCGACGGGCCTGGGGGCGGCGACGGCCCTGATGGGCGAGAAGGCGGCCCACGCCTGCACCGAGGCCGTCGAGAGCGTGATCGAGGAACACTACGCGGACCAAATCGCGGAGTTGGCCGACCGCGAGCCGGAACTGGCGGCGGAATTGACGAAGTTCCGCGAGGAAGAGCTGGAGCACCACGACCATGCCGTAGCGCACGGAAGCCGCGAGGCGCCGGCCTATCGGCTGCTGAGCGCCGTGATCAAGGCGGGGTGCCGCGTGGCGATCAAGGTCAGCGAGCGGGTTTAGTTCGCGACGTCGAAAGCCAGCAACAACGTCTTCTGGACGAAGGTGTCGTTGTCGTCGCTGAGCAGATAGAGGCGCATGCCCGTCGCTGTCGGGACCGCGGCGATGCCTTCGAAATTGTCGGTCGAGGCCGGCGGGCGCAGGTGGATCAGTGGCGCCGACAGGGTCCCGTCGGGGGCCATGTGGCGGACGCGCGCCTGCAGGTTCAGGGGCGGAACGAACAGGCGTTGGACGATGAACCAGCCGCCGGTCGGGTCGATGTCGGCGCCGGTGGTCAGGAAGCCGTCGTCGTAGGAGGTCGGGGCGTTGGGCAGAGGCGCGCAGGCGTCCGCGTCGCATAGCCAGGCGCCGCCCGCCTCGCCCAGGGCCAGCCACTTCCCATCGGGCGCGGCGGACAGGCCCTCGATGCCCTGGTTGTCCTCGAACGGATGTTCGGGCGTCGAGACCCGCATCGGCCGTGAGTTCGCGTCGGTCCCGTAGGACCAGATGCGGTGGTCGCGCTCGAAACTGATCAGGACGCGACCGTCGGGCAGCAGGGCCAGGCCTTCCGCGTCGGCGTTGGCCTTGGGGGTCAGGACGGCGCCGTCGGGGTCGGTCAGGGGGCGGTTGATGGCGCTGTCGGCCGAGGTCAGGCGACCGTTTCGATCGAGCCGGATCGTGAAGCGGACGAGGTCGCCGAAGTCCGCGACGGCCCAGGCCCGATCCCCCTCGATCTTGAGATCCGACAGGCCGTGCAGGTTGGGTCCGCGCAGGATCAGGCCGCCGCCGTAGCTGACGCCGGGCGCGAGGGTCGCGCCGCCGATGCCGAGCGGCACATGCCGGGACTCCATGCGGATGGCGTAGTCGGGCCCGGTGATGGGGCCGGGCGTGGAGGTGGCGACGGCGGCGCAGGCCGCGACGGCCATCAGGGCCAGCGACGTCGCCGCGCGCAGGACCAGCCGCATCACGCCGCGCGCTTCAGGCGGCGGGAGCCTTTCTGCGCCTGCTTGGGCGCGGCGTCGAACAGTTCGGCCAGCTTCTCGATCATGACGCCGCCCAGCTGTTCCACATCGACGATGGTGACGGCGCGGCGATACCAGCGGGTCACGTCGTGGCCGATGCCGATGGCGATGAGCTCGACCGGCGACTGGGTCTCGATCCGCTCGATGACGGCGCGCAGATGCTTGTCGAGATAGAGGGCGGCGTTGGCCGACTGGGTCGAGTCGTCGACCGGCGAGCCGTCGGAGATGACCATCAGGATCTGGCGCGACTCGGGGCGCGCCTTCAGCCGATCGTGCGCCCAGGTCAGGGCCTCGCCGTCGATGTTTTCCTTGAGCAGGCCCTCGCGCATCATCAGGCCGAGGTTCTTCTTGGCCCGCCGCCAGGGCGCGTCCGCCGCCTTGTAGATGATGTGGCGCAGATCGTTCAGGCGGCCGGGCATGGAGGGCTTGCCAGCCGTGATCCAGGCCTCGCGCGCCTGTCCGCCCTTCCAGGCGCGGGTGGTGAAGCCGAGGATCTCGACCTTGACGCCGCAGCGCTCCAGCGTCCGCGCCAGGATGTCGGCGCAGACCGCCGCGACCATGATCGGCCGCCCGCGCATCGAGCCGGAGTTGTCGAGCAGGAGCGTCACGACGGTGTCCCGGAAAGGACTTTCACTTTCCATCTTGAACGACAGGGGACTGGTCGGGTCGGTGATGACGCGGGTCAGGCGGGCGGTGTCGAGGACGCCTTCCTCGAGGTCGAAGGCCCAGCTGCGGTTCTGCTGCGCCATCAGCCGCCGCTGCAGCTTGTTGGCGAGCCGGGCGACGACGGAGGACAGGATGGTCAGCTGCTGGTCCAGCAGACTGCGTAGCCGGTCCAGCTCCATCGGGTCGCACAGATCGGCGGCGTCCACGACCTCGTCGAAGGCGGTGGTGAAGACCTTGTAGAAGTCGACCTGACGGCCGTCGTCGGCGTTCTCCTGACGGTTCGGCAGCGCGCCCTCGGCCACGTCGGGGCCGTCGTCGGCGGCGTCGCCGTCGCGCTCGGCGGGGGATCCGTCGGGGCGGGCGTCGCGGTCCTGTTCGGAGGTCGGGTCCTCGGAGGCGCCATCCATCGACTGGCCGCCTTCCCCGCCGCTTTCGTCCTCCTCGTCGTTCTGGTCCTCGCTGGCCTCGGGTTCCTGAGGATCGGGTTCCTCGTCGCCCTGATCCTCGGAGGCGTCGTCGCCGCGGCCGTCGCCGGGGTCGAGGTCGAGGGCGCGCAGAACGTCCTTCAACGCCTTGCCGAAGGCGGCCTGGTCGCCCGCCGTCTCGGCCAGTCTGTCGAGCTGGACGTGGGCCTTGGCCTCGATGTCGGTGCGGACCAGGTCGAGCATGGCGCCGGCGCCGTCGGGGGCGCGCTGGCCGGTGACGCGTTCGCGCAGCAGCAGGGCGACGGCCTCGCCGACGGGCACGCGGTCGGCCTCGGTGACGCGCAGTGCGCCCATCTTCTCCAGACGGGTCAGGAGGGCGGCGTTCATGTTGTTGCGAACGCCGGCCAGGGCGGTGGAGCCGTGGGCCTCGACGCGGGCCTGTTCGACGGCTTCGAAGACTTCGGCGGCGCGGCTGTCGGTCGGGCGCAGGGTCGAGTGGATCGACGGGTCGTGGTTGGCGAGGCGCAGGGCGAGGCGGTCGGCCTGTCCCCGGATGGTGGCGCTGTCACCGTCGCTGGGTGTGCGCGGCGGATGGGGCAGGGTCAGGACGCCGCCCATCAGCTTGGGGCCGTCCGAGCCGAACACGACCTCGAGCTCCGACTGTTCCGCGAGCGCGCGGGCCGCATGGGCGAGCGCGCGCTTGAAAACCTCGGCGGGGGTGTCGGCGGGGGGCATCTGTCAGCAGTTAAGGCGTCGGGGCGACGGAGGCTAGAGTTCAGCGCCCGTGGTGCGCATGATCTCGGCGCGGAGCTCCGGCAGACCCGCACCCTTTTCGGCCGAGGTCACGATCACGGCCGGGAAAGCGGCCGCCCGTTTGGAGATGGCTTTCAGCGTCGCGGCGGCCACCGTGTCGCGCTCATGCGCCTTGATCTTGTCGGCCTTGGTGAGGACGATCTGGTAGCTGACGGCGGCGAGGTCCAAGGCGTCGAGCGCCTCGGTATCCACCGACTTCAGGCCGTGGCGGCTGTCGATCAGCAGATAGACCCGCTTCAGCGTGACCCGGCCGCGCAGATAGTCGCGGCCCAGGTTCTGGAACTGGCGCACGGTCGTCTTCGACGCCTTGGCCCAGCCGTAGCCGGGCAGGTCGACCAGACGCATCTTGCCGTCGAGGTCGAAGAAGTTGACCTCGCGCGTCCGGCCCGGTTCGTTGGAGGCGCGGGCCAGCTTGTGCATGCCGACAAGGCCGTTGATCAGGCTGGACTTGCCGACGTTGGACCGTCCGGCGAAGGCGATCTCCGGCAGGTTCGGCTCGGGCAGTTGCTCGATCTTGGCGGCGCCCATGACGAAGGTCGCCGGGCGCGCGAACAGGACGCGTGCGGCCTCGACTTCTTCGTCGGTGTACTCGGTCAAGCGGGCTTCTTCGTGAGTTTGGCGAGCAGGGTGTCGATCGGATTCTCGGCCTTGAAGCGGTGCATGATGACGTACTGCTGGGCGATCGAGAGGATGTTGTTCCATGCCCAGTAGACCAGCAGGCCCGCCGGGAAGCCGGCCATGATGAAGGTGAAGACGATCGGCATGAACATGAAGATCTGGCGCTGGACCGGATCGGGCGCGGGCGGGTTCATCGCCTGCTGAAGCCACATGGTGAAGCCGTAGATGATCGCCAGGACGCTGAGCGCCAAGGTGAAGCCGCCGGCGTGCGAGCCGATCAGGTTACCGACCAGCGGCACCGCCGACGGATCCCAGGGGATCAGGCCGAACAGCTGCCAGATGTTGGTCGGGTCCGGCGCCGACAGGTCGCGGATCCAGCCGAAGAAGGGCGCGTGGCGCATCTCGATGGTGACGTAGAGCACCTTGTACAGGGCGTAGAAAACCGGGATCTGGACCAGGATGGGCAGGCAGCCCGCCAGCGGATTGATCTTCTCCTTCTGGTACAGCTCCATCGTCGCCTTCTGCTGGGCCTGCGGGTCGTCCTTGTGCTGTTCCTTGATCTTCTCCATCGCCGGCTGGAGCTTGCGCATCCGCGACAGGCTCTCGTAGCTCTTGTTCGCCAGCGGGAACATGATGAGCTTGATGGTCAGGGTCAGCAGCAGGATGGCGACGCCGAAGTTGCCGACCACGCCGTAGAAGAACTCGACCAGCAGGAAGATCGGCCGCGTCAGGAAGAACAGGAAGCCCCAGTCGATCGCGTAGATAAAGCGCGGCAGGTGGAATTCCTTTTCGTAGGCCGAGAGGATTTCGTTGCGCTTGGCGCCGGCGAACAGGTGCTGGGTCTCGGTGATCTGGCGGCCCGGATTGATGGTCCGCGCCTCGCCCAGCATGCGAGCCTCATGGATGTCGTAGCGCTGGGCGTCGGTGACGACGAACTCGGCCTTGATGGTCTCGGTCTGGGGCGGGATCAGCGCCGCCATCCAGTATTTGTCGGTCATGCCGAGCCAGCCGCCGGTCGATTCGAACTCTTCGCGCGGCTTCTTGGCCCAGTCCTTGTACTTCAGCTGGGTGGTGGCGAAGCCCTCGCCCTTGGAGAAGGTGCCGATGGCGCCTTCGTGCAGGATCTGGGTCTTACCGAGTGCGGGCGGCACGCCCTGGCGCTCGATACGGCCGTAGGGGGCGATGACGATGGGGGCGGTCCCCAGGTTGGCGACCGTGTCGGTGACCGTGAACATATATTGCTCGTCGATCGCGATGATCCGCGTGAAGCGCAGGCCCTGGCCGTTGTCCCAGGTCAGGGTCACCGGCGTCGTCTCGGTCAGGGTCGAACCATTGGTCAGGCGCCAGACGGTGTTGGGGCCCGGAACGCCGCCGGCGACGTTGGGACCGGTCCAGCCGAACTGGGCGAAATAGGCGTGCTCCATGCCCTGCGGGCGGAACAGTTCGACCGGCGGCGCGTCGGCGTCGATGGTCTCGCGGTAGCGGGTCAGGAACAGGTCGTCGATGCGGCCGCCCTGGAGCGACAGCGAGCCCTGGAGCGTCGCGGTGCGGACCGGCACGCGAGCGACCGTGCCCATGGCCTGGGTGCGATCGGTGACGAAGATGGCGCTGGAGGCGGCCGGGGCCGTGCCCGGGACCTGCAGGTTCGCATCCGGCGACACGGGCGCGGAGGCCGCGGCCGCCTCCTGCGCGGCCTTCCGGGCCTTCATCTGCGGGCCCATGACGAAGACCTGGTACAGGATCAGGATCGCCGCCGTGCACACGGCGAAGATCACCATGTTGCGCGTGTTCTCGTTCTTCATGCGGATCAGCGGTCCAGGTCTTTGGAAGGTGGGGGCGTCGTGTCGGGGGAAATAGCAGCCGGCCGGGCGGATATGGGGTCCCCGGCGGGGGTCGCGAGCCTTGTAAGCGCCGATTTCACATCGTCAAGCAAACGCTCCCAGGGCCGGTCGGCCGTGCCTTGCCGGGCGATGAAGACATAGTCGCTTCCGGGGACGCCATGCAGGCCAACCATGGCCCGCGCAGCCTCGCGCAGGCGGCGCTTGCAGCGGTTGCGGACGACGGCCCCGCCGACCTTGCGGGTGGCGGTGAAGCCGACGCCGATCGTCGCAGCCCCGTCGGCGCGGTCCAGCCGCTGAACGACCACCGCGCCACGGGCCAGAGAAACGCCTTTCGCGGCCGCCAGAAACTGGGGCCGCGAGGTCAGGCGATGGATTGTGGTGGCAATCGTCATCGATCCCCTCCCGAAGGAGGGAACAGGCCGCTTAAGCCGTCAGCTTCTTGCGGCCCTTGGCGCGGCGACGCGCAACGATCTTCTGTCCGTTCTTGGTGGCCATCCGCGAACGGAAGCCGTGACGGCGCTTGCGCACGAGTCGCGACGGCTGATAGGTCCGCTTCACGGTCGGCTCCAGGGGTTATGAGTGGCGCGGGGGACGAACGTGTCCTCTGCGGGAAGGGCGGGCGTATAAGCGGAGGGGCTTCGGCTGTCAACGCCGCCGACGACGTCCTATAGCTTGGAAACGCCCCAAACCGTTGACCCAACCGTTGAGCCGAAACCGTTGAGACTGCCATGGATCGCCTGAAACGGTTTCTGCCTCTGATCGTGCTGGCCTGCGTGATCGCCCTGATCTTCGGCATGGGGTGGAACCGCTATCTGTCGCTGGACACCCTGCGCGACCATGGCGCCGAGCTGCGCGCCTACGCCGCGGAACATTACGTCCTGGCCCTGCTGATCCTGATGTCGATCTTCGCCATCGCGACGGCCAGCGTCGTGCCCGGCGTCTTCTTCGTCACCATTACGGCCGGCTACCTGTTCGGGCCGTGGGTCGGCGGGGTCTCGACCTCGATCGCCGCGACCGTCGGCGCCCTGATCGTCTATGCCGTCGCGCGGTCGGCCCTGGGGCAGGATTTGAGGAAGAAGGCCGAGCGCGATCAGGGCATGCTGAAGAAGGTCTGCGCCGCCATCGACAAGGACACCTTCTGGTACGTGCTGGCGTCGCGGCTAGCGGTCGTGGTGCCCTTCCACATGATCAACATCGCGGCCGGCATCATGTCGGTGCGGCTGCTGCCCTATACGGTGGCGACGGTGATCGGCCTGCTGCCCGCCCATATCATCTATTGCTGGATCGGGGCGCGGCTGAACCAGCTGCTGGCCGAGAACCCCAATCCGGACATCCAGGCCCTGTTCGGCCAGTTCTGGGCCCCGATGGCGGGGGTGTTCGTGCTGGCCGTCGTCCTACCCCTGGTCCTCAAGACCATCCAGAAGCGTCTGCCGGGGGCCGCCACGCCGTGAAGCCGCCCCGGGTCATGCCACGCGACCTGTTTGACCGCCTCAGACCTCCTGCGGACTGGCGCGAGCGGCTGAAGCCCCATGCGCCCGACGGCCTGTCGTCGCGGCTGCTGCTGCTGACCGTGGTCTTCACCCTGGCGGTGCAGGCCCTGATCCTCGGGCCAAACGCGGCGACCTTCCACGAGCGCTGGCTGATGGACCGGTTGCAGGCGGCCGAGCTGGCCTCCGTGGGGGTCGAGGCCCTGCCCTACAGCGCCGTGGACGACCAGACGGCCGAACAGCTGTTGCGCATCGGCGGCGTGTCCGCCGTGGCCATCAGCGATCAGGGGGTGATGCGCCAGCTGTTGCAGGCGCCGAACCTGGCGCGTGCTCCCGACTTCATCGACCTGAGGCGGCGCAGTCTGGGGGCGCGGCTGCTGGATCCCGTGCGGACCCTGTTCGGTCCCGCCGACCGGTCGATCCGGGCCCGCGCCGCGCCCCGCTATCGTTCGGGCGACTTCATCGATGTGGTGGCCCCGGCCGAGCCGCTGAAGATCGAACTGCGCGCCTTCCTGCTGAACAGTCTTCTGGTGTCCATCATCATCTCGGTGGTGGCAGGCGGCCTGCTCTACGCCGGTCTGGCCTTCCTGGTGCTTCAGCCTCTGCGGCGGGTGACGCGGTCCATCGAAGGCTTCGCCGCCGACCCCCAGACCGTCGCCCCGACCCCTTCGGACCGCCATGACGAGATCGGCCGGGTCGAGCGCGAACTGGCCGTCATGCAGGAGGAGGTGCGTCAGGCCCTGCGCTCCCGCTCGCGTCTGGTGGCGCTGGGCGAGGCCGTGGCCAAGATCAATCACGATCTGCGCAACATGCTGACCTCGGCCCAGATCGCGTCCGAGCGTCTGGCCGATTCCGCCGACCCCCAAGTGGCCAAGGCCCTGCCGCGTCTGGAGCGGGCCCTCGGCCGCGCCGCCGCCCTGACCCGCAACGTGCTCGACTACGGCAAGTCCGAGGAGCCGGCGCCCGTCCTGGACCGCGTCGCCATCGCCCCCGCCGCGACCATGGCGGCCGAGGATGCGGGGCTGGAAAACGACGGCGTACGGCTGGTCAAGGCGCTGCCGGCCCGCTTCTCCGTCCAGGCCGACGCGGATCAGCTGCACCGCATCCTCGTCAACCTGATGCGCAACGCCCGTCAGGCCATCGAGGGCGACGCCACGCGCGCGATCCGCAAGAAGGGGCCTCTCGGCTCAGTCATGATCGAAGGCTCCGGCGAACCCGGCTGGTGCGTCATCCGCATCATCGACGACGGCCCCGGCATTCCGCCACGCCTGTCCGAACGACTGTTCGAGCCCTTCGTCTCGGGAGGGTCGGCCGAGGGCACGGGCCTGGGCCTGACCATCTCGCGCGAACTCGCGGCCAATCACGGGGGCGAGCTGCGGCTCGTCGAGACCGGGCCGACGGGCACGACCTTCGAACTGCGCCTGCCGGGTTAGGCCTACTCCGTCCGGGCCACGCCCTCGCGCCGGTCGTCGGCGCCGCCGTCCCAGTGATCGCCGCGCCAGATCGCTCCGTGCAGGCCCGAGGTCTCCGAGGCGTTGGGCTGGAGCACGACACCGCGTGCCGCCAGCTCTTGGGTCAGGGTCGGCCCGAACCGCGAGGTATCGGCGCCGAAGTCCGGTCCCTTGGCGACCAGATTGGGCAGGTCGAACGTCGCCTGCACCGGCAGGCCCCAGATTAGGGTCCCGATCAGTCCCTTGGCGTTATAGGCCAGGATCGCCGACCCGCCCGGCGAGCCCATGGCCCCGATCAGACGGCCCTGACGGTCCAGCAGGATGATCGGCGACATCGACGAACGCGGCCGCTTGCCCGCCGCCACCGCATTGGCGATCGGCGCCCCCTCCGCCGTCGTCGGCGAGAAGGAGAAGTCGGTCAGCTGGTTGTTGAGGAAGAAGCCCGCCGCCATCCGGCCGGAGCCGAAGATGCTCTCGACCGTCGTGGTCATGGAGACGGCGTTCCCTTCCGCATCCACCACGACCATGTGCGAGGTGCCGGCCGGCTCGCGGGTGGCGTCGGGCGCGCGGAACACGCCTCCGGGCGGCGTCCCGGCCGTGGCCGCGCCCGTCAGGCCGGGGGCGAGGGCCGCGCGTCGGGCGACATAGCCCTCGTCCAGCAGACCCGCCACCGGCACACCGACGAAGGCCGGATCGGCGACATAGCGGTCGCGGTCGGCGTACATCAGCCGCTGCAGCTGGGCGAACATGGTCCAGGCGTCGGCGCTGGTCTCGCCCTCGGCCAAGACGGGGGCGGCGGTCGAGGTCTCGGCCATGGCCAGAAGCTGCAACAGGGCCACGCCGCTCGACGGCGGCGGCGGGATGCAGACGACATAGATCCGGAACGGGCGGCACAGGGCGTCGCGCTC